>MAAC01009661.1_pt1 | contig 30953 bp, 24 predicted proteins | sample 1115981 | NCBI WGS metagenome assembly MAAC01 (sample SAMN04961126, study PRJNA320927) | seawater metagenome | isolation source: sample BD02T64 sea water enriched with oil for 64 days | place: USA:Gulf of Mexico | collected 2013-07-27 | reverse complement strand
CGGTTGTCGACCAACTGCCGGACGCGTTGGATCGAGGGAGTATGCTCCCAATAGTCCTCACGCACGGGGTTTAACCAGATAACCCGGTCCCAGGAGTCGGTGATACGGTCCATCCACTCGGCGCCGGACTCTTTGTTGTAGTACTCAACGCTGCCGCCGGGGCTTTCAATTTCATAGGGCGACATGGAGGCGTCACCAACAAAAATTATTTTATAATCTGAGCCATAGGTGCGCAGCAGATCATAAGTTTCTGTCTTTTCCTGAAAACGGCGAAAGTTATCGCGCCATACAAAGTCGTAAAGCATGTTGTGAAAATAATAATACTCCAGATGCTTAAACTCTGTTTTAGCCGCGGAAAACAACTCTTCACAAATCTTTACATAGGGGTCCATCGAACCACCGGCATCAAAGAAAATTAACACTTTTACAGCGTTTTTCTTTTCGGCCACCATTTTAATATCGAGCAAACCCGCGTTCTTTGCGGTACAGCGAATGGTGTCATCGAGATCCAGCTCTTCCTCGAGGCCGACGCGAGTAAACTTGCGCAAGCGACGAAGGGCCACTTTAATATTGCGCGTACCCAGTTCAACAGAATCATCGAGATTGCTGAACTCCCGCTTCTCCCAGACTTTGAGGGCTTTCTTTTGCTTGCCCTCACCACCAACGCGAATACCTTCGGGGTTGTAACCGTCGTTACCAAAGGGCGATGTCCCCCCCGTACCGATCCATTTATTGCCACCCTCGTGCTTACCCTGTTGTTCTTTGAGGCGCTCTTTAAAGGCTTCAAGCAGCTTTTCGAGGCCACCAAGACTTTCGATCGCCGCCTTCTCTTCATCCGTTAAGGACTTCTCAAACTCGGAGCGCAACCAATCTTCGGGGATCAGCGCTTCTAGAAAGTCCTCAAGGGTATCCAGTTCCTTGAAATAGAGGGAAAAGGCGCGGTCAAACTTATCGTAATTGCGCTCGTCCTTCACCAGACAGGTACGAGACAAAAAATAAAAGTCTTCCATATTCGCAAAGGCGATACGGTGCTTCAGGGTTTCCAGCAGGGTCAGCAACTCATTAATCGATACCGGCAGGCCACCCTTGCGCAGTGCGAAAAAAAAGTTGAGTAACATTACTTGGCATCCCTTCGGGTCATAAAGGCCAATCGCTCGAGCAGGTGAACGTCTTGCTCATTCTTCAATAAGGCACCGTACAAGGGCGGAATGGCCTTAGTCGCATCACGCTGTTTAAGAATACCGTCGGGGATTTGATCCGACATTAGCAGCTTCAACCAATCGACCAACTCTGAGGTTGAGGGCTTCTTTTTCAGACCGGGGATTTTCCGCACGTCAAAAAAGATGTCGAGGGCTTCGTCAACCAGCTCTTTGGTAATGCTGGGATAGTGAACATCGACGATTTCCTGCATGGTGTCACGGCTGGGGAAGTTGATGAAGTGGAAGAAACAGCGACGCAGGAAGGCATTTTCATTGTTACTGGTGATGATCACAATGGGACGCTGTTTAGCGACAACACGCTCGCCGGTCTCGTAGACGTGGAATTCCATCTTGTCGAGTTCGAGCAGCAAGTCATTGGGGAATTCGATATCAGCTTTATCGATTTCATCAATCAACAGCACCACTTGCTCGTCGGCGGTGAAGGCCTCCCAAAGCTTACCCTTCTTGATGTAGTTGTTAATGTCGTGCACATCGTCATTACCCAGCTGGGAATCACGCAAACGGGATACCGCATCGTAGTCGTACAAACCCTGCTGGGCCTTGGTGGTCGACTTCACGTGCCAGGCGATAAGCGGCATGCCGAGGGCACTGGCTACTTCTTCTGCCAGCATGGTTTTCCCCGTGCCCGGCTCGCCCTTAATCAGCAGTGGACGCTGTAGTGTCACGGCTGCGTTAACGGCCATTTGTAGATCATCGGTCGCTACGTAGCGCTCTGTCCCGGTAAATTGCATTGTATTCCCCCTAATTATGAATAAAGTGTTTGAGTGGTGAGTGCTCTAATTTTTATAAGCGAAAGCCGTACATTCTAGCGGCTCCACCGCATTGACGCCATCCCCTCATATAGACCATTACCATCGATAGAAAGGTGTATCTGCTTGCCCTGGCGCTTCAAAGGTCTCGCCCACCACCGACACACCTAACTACTACAGACAAATTATCGCTGCTAAGATGCTCTGCATCAGCTTCCTCACTCGGCTCGTTTTCAAAACCACCGGATCAGATAATATGCCCGCGACCACCCCCAGCAATACCTCGAGCGACAGGGCTTTCTTCGGCCACCCCAAGGGCTTATTCGTCTGCTTTATGACCGAAATGTGGGAGCGCTTTTCCTACTACGGCATGCGTGCTCTGCTGATTTTTTACCTCACCCAACATTTCCTGTTCAGCGATGAAAAGGCCTACCTTATTTACGGCGCCTATTCCGCCCTAGTCTATGTCACACCAGTCATTGGCGGGGTCCTGGCCGACCGCTACCTAGGCTCTCGTAAAGCGGTAACTTTTGGCGCCATCTTACTAGTTTTCGGTCACCTCGGCATGGCGATAGAGGGGCCGCCAGCAAGTGACATAAGTACAGGCATCAGCCGTGACCCCCTCTACCTGCAAATTTTTTACCTCTCCCTGGCCTTTATTATCTGTGGTGTCGGCTTCCTCAAAGCCAATATATCGACCGTGGTTGGCGCACTGTATAGCCGCGACGACCCACGCCGCGACAGCGGCTTTACGCTATTTTATATGGGCATCAATATTGGCGCCTTTTCGTCCTCCCTGCTCTGCGGCTGGCTCGGCCAAACCTACGGCTGGAAGTACGGCTTTGGGCTGGCGGGCATCGGTATGCTCCTCGGCCTCACCGTCTTTCTGAGGGGCCAACAGCACCTCCTAGGCAAGGCCGAACCACCCGCTGGCGCACAACTCTCCGCTCGGTTTTTTGCTGGGCTCACCCGAGAGTATCTCATCTATCTCGGCGGCCTGGCAGGCGTCTTCGCCATCTGGCAGCTGGTACAACACCAGGCGCTGGTCGGCCAGGCCCTAAGTGGCTTCGGTGGGCTAATGCTGGCAGTCGTCATCGGCTATGCCTTTCTCAAGTGTGAGCCCGTGGAGCGCCACCGTCTCTTCGTTGCCGCCACACTCATCCTTTTTTCTGTGTTGTTCTGGGCCCTGTTTGAGCAGGCCGGCTCTTCGTTGAACCTGTTTGCCGACCGCGCCGTCGACCGTGTTTTCTTGGGCTATGAACTTCCGGCATCGGTATTTCAATCCTTCAATGCCTTTTTTATCTTCCTGCTGGCCCCGGTGTTTTCCATTCTCTGGACAGGTCTCGCCGCCCGTGGGCGCGAACCCTCAACACCCGTAAAATTTGCCCTCGCCCTGTTTCAGGTCGGCCTCGGTTTTCTGGTGCTGGTGTTTGGTGCCAGGCTCGCGAGTGAGGGGCAGGGAGTGGGCATGATCTGGCTAGTACTGATCTACCTCCTCCACACCACTGGCGAGCTTTGCCTATCGCCGGTTGGCCTTTCGATGATTACGAAGCTGAGCGTACCGCGCATTGTCGGCATGATGATGGGCGTGTGGTTTCTCGCCTCGGCGGGCGCCAACTTTATCGCCAGTAAAATTGCTCAACTAACCAGCAGTAAAACCTCCGCTGGTGAAGTCCTCAGTCAGGCCGAAGCCCTAGTAAGAACACTAGAGGTATACAGTAATGTCGGCTGGTTTGCGGTGGGCATTGCCGTTTTTCTGCTAATAATATCGCCCCTGCTGCGCAAGGGCATGCACGGTATTCACTAGAAAAACCCATCAATGAATAAGGAACGCCAGGGCCCTCCCTAAATGCTCGAGTCCTGGACAAGCAGAAACACAAATATTAGTCGGCTAACGGACACCCCTGCGACGCACCGCCGATGAGGTAAAATACTCATCGCCTGCACGCCAGGAAAAATCCGGGGCTTTACTCTTGCCGATCAGTAATGCCAGCATGCGGTGAGCATCGAAATCGTATTGTAGCTCCGCAGCTCTGTGTATCGAGCCGACGTCATAATAGAAGATTTGGTGGTCTTCCCAATGACGCCAGAGGCCTCCACGGCGGTCATAATTATCGGCCAACATCACCTCCCAGGAATCTTCATCGAGATAAAACACCCGCTTTGAATATTCATGACTGGTGCCTTCCTTGAGCACTGCCTCAATGATCCAAACTCGATGTAACTCGTAGCGCGCATAGTCTTGATTAAACCGGCCGCTAGCGGCAATCACCTTATCTGGCGTCACCTCCTGAGCGAACAGCTTGTACGGGTTGTAGGGAACAAATATTTCTCTTTTTCCCAATAACTTATAGCTAAAACGATCCGTCGGGCCATTAAAACCAAAGACTTGGTCCGTCGTTCCCAAACCATCCGAAGCGGTCATCGGGTTGTCATAGATAATCTGCGGCGCGCGCTTAACACGGCGCTGCCCTGGGCTATAAGACCAGGCTTTGCGGAAGGTATCCGTGAAGGTAAGAGGCTCGAGGGCGAGAACAACCTGCCCTGCCACTCTAGCCGGGCCCGTTAATGTTTGTGAGTAAAACAATACCGTGTCCATGGGTCTAGCGCTGAGATCTCCCTCTGCAACCTCGATATCGCTCCATTTATTATGAAATTCAACATCCAGGTGACTCACTTCATAGCTACCGTCTGAGGCAACCGGTATCGTGACCTCTCGCGATTTATTCCAGACTAGACGTGGCCTTGACTGGTGGTTAAGCATGGCCTCATCCGCGTTATGGGGAATGGGAAAGGCCCAAGCTCGACGCGCACCGGTAAAGCCAATCATGCCCATATGGCTATCTGTTTCCCTGAATTCACTGCGTTCCAGGTTTTTCAACGCGGCCTCATAGACGTGGGGCTTATAAACGGCTGAGCGCCGCGTCGGATAAACATTCATAAAATAATCATCATAGGTCTTAAACATTTTCTGCTGACCTAGAGATAATTTATCGACATACTGCATATAATTTTCAGAGGTGAGTTTAAGCCGCACCTTATCCGCCGCAAAGGGATCGGGGTGGAAGGTGCCCGGGAGAAAATCTTCGGGGAGGGGCAGTACTTCATTTTTCCATTCGGGAATCGTACCCTCGGCGTTTCCTGCTCTTACAGCCCCGCTGGGGGTGAGTAAAGTACCCTCGAGACCAATGCTACGCCGCTCTTTCGATGTCACGGCTGCTTCGGCATAACCGCCATTTAATACACTCATAACCAATAGCAGCGAAAATATCACTACCTGCTTCAATAAAAACATTATTGATACCTCAGCCACACAGCCTCTCAGGTCATCCGGCAACGCCAGTACTCACAACAAAGCCCTATTCAATTGAACCCTAGAGAAAGCAGCAGATACTAACGGGACAGCTCACTGGCTTCGCGTCGACTTTAGGGCCTCCATTTCCAGCTCGACTCGCTATTCAGCGGCTCGCTCAACCGACACAGCTGTATGGAACGATGGGTTAAAAATCGAGCACGAGGTGACCAACACCCCGTACTCAAGAAGGTAATTACCGCTCGACTAACGCACACCTCTTCGACGCACCGCTGAGGAGGTAAAATACTTATCCTCGGCACGCCATCCAAAGTCTGGTGCCTTGCTCTTATCGATCATCAATGCCAGCATGCGGTGGGCATCGAAATCGTATTGCAACTCGGTAACACGATGAATAGACCTTACGTCGTAGTAGAAGATCTGATGGTCTTCCCAGTGACGCCAAAGCTCACCACGGCGATCGTAGTTATCCGCCAACATAACCTCCCAAGAGTCTTCATCGAGGTAAAATACCCGTTTGGCATAATCGTGGTTAGTGCCCTCCTTCAACGAAGCCTCCACGAGCCATACTCGATGTAGCTCATACCGCGCATATTCCTGATTAAAACGCCCGTTATCGCCAATGACCTTGTCCGGCGTTGCCGCTTGGTCAAACAAACGGTAAGGGTTGTACGGCACATAAACCTCTTTGCGACCCAACAACTTATAGGAAAAACGATCCAATGGACCATTAAAACCAAACACCTGGTCTGTAGTACCCAGACCATCGGCCGCCGTTAAGGGGTTATCATAGACAATTTGCGGCGCTCGCTTAACGCGACGCTGGCCAGGACTATAGGCCCATGCCTTGCGGAAATTACTGGTGAACGTCACCGGCTCTAGAGCAAGCACAACCTGACCCGCCAACTTCGGGGGGCCGGTGATGGTTTGACTATAGAACAAGGTAGTATTCATCGGCTTAAGCTTTGGATCATCCTCGGCATATTCAATGTCACTCCACTTATTGTGGAATTCAACATCGAGGTTATTCAGTTCAAATGTACCGGAGGATGTGACCGGAATGGTGACCTCCCGTGATTTGTTCCAAACTAATCGAGGTCGTGACTGGTGATTAAGAATCGCCTCATCACCGTTGTGGGGAATCGGGAAGGCCCAAGCCCGTCGCGCACCGGTAAAACCAATCATCCCCATATGGCTATCGTTCGATATAAACTCGGTGCGATCGAGGTTTTTCAGGGCAGCCTCATAGACATGGGGTTCATAGACCACCGAGCGCCGAGTCGGATAAACGTTCATATAAAAGTCGCCATAGGTCTGGAACATCTTCTTCTGACCTTCCGACAATTTATCCGCATGCTCCTGATAATTTTGTGCGGTAATCTTTAGCCGCACCTCGTCAGCCGCAAATGGGTCGGGGTGGAAAATACCCGGAATAAAATCTTCGGGTAAGGGAATGGGGTCGTTTTTCCACTCGGGAATCGTCCCCTCTGCATTACCAGCGCGTATCGCGCCACTCGGCGTTAACGTCGTGCCGTCAAGACCAATCGTTGCTTTCTCTTCTGCGGTCACTGCCGCGCTAGCATAGCTTCCATTCAGTGCGAACACGGTAAACAGCAAACCACAAAAACCTACTTGTTTCAGTAAATTCATGAGTCGAACCTCCACCATTTTGGTTATATCCAATAACTGAGTAATGCCGGGGTAAACACAGGAGAGATCGAAATAATCCCAAGCCTGAACTGTGAAAACCACTCAGGTTGAGGTAAGAGTAGTACAAATAAAAAAAACTGCTGGAGCTGATTTAAAAGGGAAAAAGGCTTATCTAGCACCCTGTCTTAACGGTGGAAAACAACGACTAACGGTCCAACAAAAAAGGGGCGCTTATTAGGATAAAAGACTATGTATCGGGCGCAGTTATTATTGAATACGCTGCCAAGTGGGTACAGCTAGCACGTTTAAAACCCCATCAATAGCAATCTATTTACGGCCCGTCCTCTGCCGTAGCAACGCCACCCTGACTCACTCTATTTTTTAATAACTGCCAAATACAAAGGTACAAGCCAAAGAACACAGAAAAACTGAAACCGATGGGTAGCAATACCCGGCGGACACCGTGCTCCATGGTCGGTTTAATCAGCTCAAAGGCCGCTGTCGCCCAAGCGGGGGCGAGATAGCTCACACCCTCATACGGGAAGGCCGGCGTCAGCAGCAGGGCCAAGATAAGCATTCGCAAAAGGCCCCGGAGGAGGTGCCAGGACACAGGGCGCGTCGCCCACCAAAGAAGTGGCATCAGCATCAACACCCCCATAACATAGGCAACACAGCCCCAAATATAGTTTTCCGGTGTATACATAGTTGGTCCCAGTTATGCCCCTATTATGTCCTTCATTCTCTTGTTTTTCTCCGACGCGGTAACTCTCCGCACCCACGCTCAATCCACCCAGTGGACAATATGCTCCTCAATGCTGTCCGGGTGGACATGGGCTTCGGAAATCACCCGCCCACGAACAGAGATACCGGCCTCATGCACCGAGTCGGGATTGCCCGATACCAGGGGGTGCCACTCGGGCAGGGGCGCACCTTCGTGGCGCAGGCGATAGGCGCAGGTCGATGGCAGCCAGTTAATGCGCCCAACCCTATCGGCGCTGAGCTGTATGCAGTCTTCCACTTTGTGAAAACGTTGACTGTAATTCTGGCAGCGGCAGTTTTCCGTATCGAGCAATTCACAGGCAATACTGGTGAAGTAAACCGCATCGCTATCGAAGTCTTCCAGTTTAACCAAACAGCAGCGTCCACAACCATCGCACAGCGCCTCCCACTCCTGGGGATTGAGGTCCTCGAGGGGCCGGTTTTTCCAAAAGCCCGATGCTAATTCGGCCATTACAGCTTCTCGTTGCGTGCTCTCACAACACGCATATATTCGTCACTGCTTGATGCCACTTGTAGGTAGTAGCCCTGCTTATCGAGCTCAGACAACACCTCTTTAATATCGGCCTGAGCCAACTTGCGCTGCGGCGTCAACTTCAAGGTCATTGCCGTCTCAAGCTTGCCGAGGTGCTTTAACAATGCCTCTGGCACCACCTCAAGATCTTTCTCATAGGGCACGTAAAGATAGCAGTCACTTTTGTTCAGGCTTCTATAAATTTTACACAGTACAGTCATATCAACTCTTTATTTATTACTAGTCAGACTTTTCAGCAGCCTGTAGTTCACTGGCATGGCTCAGCAAAGCTTCACCAACAACCTCATAACGCCAGCCATTCGCCAGCACCTCGGGCAGTTGTACTTGGCCGTAGGCAATGGAGCGCACTAGGAATTCAAGGTCGACCTTGCGCGCCAGCACCTCTGGGGCCAGGCTCAATGCTTCCGCCTTCGCCACCACGAGCTGACGGCAAGACTTCAACATCGAGCCATGCTCACGGGGTATGGCCTTGGGCAGTAACGGCGGAAAGTCTTTGCCATCACTGGCATCAATGCCGGCAAACACCGACAACACTTTATCGCCGTATAAACGCTGTGACCGCGGATTGAGTATATTCGCACCCGTCAACTGCGCCATGTTTAAGGGCGGTTTTAAAAAAGAGATGGAGAGTAAATCTTTATCGGCAATAATACGGCCGCGAGGGCGATTATCTTGCCGTGCCACACCTTCACGCCAAGTACTCAGGGCCTGCAGAATAGCCAAGCCGCGGCGATCCAATTTCCAGGCGCCCTTAACACGGATGTAATAGCTTTCTGGCGGTACAGCGCGGCGCGCATTCGCCAACTTGGTGAGCATTTCATCTTCCACCCAACTGAGCCGCTGTTGACTCTCAAGTTGCTCAACCAAGGACCGGTAGACGGGTAGTAAGTAGTGCACATCTTCTGCGGCATAACTCAGCTGTGACGCGGTCAAAGGGCGCTGCAACCAGTCGGAGCGAGTCTCGTGCTTATCCAGCTCAATACCCGCCAGCTTACTCACCACACCGCGGTAGCCGACAGAAAACCCCAGCCCGCAATAGGCGGCTGCGGTTTGTGTATCAAAGAGGGGGTCGGGCAATTGCCCCAGACTGTGGGCCAAGGTTTCCAAGTCCTCGGAGCAGGAGTGCAGCACCTTGACGACCTTAGGGTTAGCGAGCAGATCGATCAAGCCCTGCGGCTCTGGCAGCGCTAATGGGTCGAGCAGCCAGGTGGTTTCACCGTCGCAGAGCTGTATCAAAGCCAATATAGGGTAAAAAGTATCGGTGCGGATAAACTCGGTATCCAGGGCGATAACGTCAATTTCCTGCCAGCGTAGTGCCGCTTTTTCCAGCGCAGCGCTATCGGTGATCATGATCGGGGAGGTATATTCGGTGCTCAAAATGGCCTGCTCAACATTAATTTCGAATGGGTTTAATATGCGTCGATTAAAACACTACGTTTAAATTAAAGTACGACTGCTAAAGGCGTGACTCAAGGTACCGCCGTCGACATATTCCAGTTCACCCCCCAGGGGGACACCGTGGGCAATGCGCGACACGCCCACACCCAAGGCCTGGGCATGAGTACCAATGAAGTGGGCCGTCGCCTCCCCCTCCACCGTTAGGTTAGTAGCGAGAATCAGCTCTTTAATATTCTCATCACTGAGGCGCTGTAAAAGTTGGTCGATGCCAATGGCCTCGGGGCCAACACCGTCAATCGGCGACAAGTGGCCAAACAGCACAAAATAGCGGCCGCGATAGGAGCCACTCTGTTCGATGGCGAAGAGATCGGCCGGGGTTTCCAACACGCACAATAAGTCGGGCTGGCGACGCTGATTGGCGCAGATTTCACACACCGACGCCTCGGTTAACATGCGACAAAGTTGGCAACGCCCTACACGCTCAACCGCTTGTTGAATTGACGTTGATAAACGCCCAGCGGCGCGCGGGTCTTTATCGAGTAGGTGCAGAGCCATGCGCTGGGCGGACTTCGGACCAACGCCGGGCAGGCAACGCAGAGCATCTATTAGCTCGTCAATGACGGGGCCAAACATCAGTCAGCGCCCCCTCTGTAAAACAAATAAACCTAAGGCCACAACAACACTCATTAAAAGGGCATTTTAAAGCCGGGGGGCAAACCCATTCCGGCGGTCAAATCACCCATGATGGAACTGCTTTTCGCCTCAATTTTACGCACCGCATCATTGACGGCGGCAGCTAACAAATCTTCCAGAATTTCTTTATCTTCTGTCAGTAAGCTGGGGTCTATGGTCACCTTGCGCACATCGTGGCGGCCGGTCATTAGCACCTCGACCATGCCCGCGCCCGATTCACCCTTGACTTCAGTTTTTTGCACGTCCTCCTGTAACTTCTGCATTTTGCCCTGCATTTCCTGGGCTTGCTTCATCATATCGTCCAGCTTCATCACTTACTCCTGACTTTATTCATGCTGTTCACTGCTGTACTTGTACGGCGAACGGGCTTCATTAATAGACTATTTTACTCAACACGATTCTCACTCTAGCGTTGCGTCAATCGGCACCACACTTGCTTCGTTCAGCGTTGCGCCAAACCGCTGCTCCAGTGCTTTGGCAACGGGGTCCTCACGCAGGGCTTGCACAGCCAAAGCCTGACGCTCAGATCGTTTGCGCAAACGGTAAAGATAGGGTGTTTCAACATCGACCTGACCAATCACAATTTCAACCTTTAGCGGCTGCTGAAAATACTCAGCCAGAGCGCTCCCGAGGCGCTGTTGATAGACCGGATCATAGACTGCATCGTGACCTTTCTCCAAGCGGAATAATAACCGCTGGCCATCGTTGTCCGCCAAGATGGAATTTGCCGCCACCGTGGCCAACAAGCCCGAAATAGGCAAGGCATTACAGAGCACCAGCCAGCGCTCATTATCGAGATGACTCAAAGGATAGTCGTCGATTGGCGCCATGGCGGCCTGTCGATTATCGACCGCTGTAAGTTGAGCCCGATTTGGACTGGCTTGTTGTTGAGCTCCGTATAAAACGTTAGGCTCGGCGACAGCAGGGGCAGGATTCTCACTACGCTCTTGAGTGGGCGGGATCTGGGCAACTAGCGCCGCATTTTTCGAGTCCACGTTAGCCGCTTGCTCTAAGGGCGGTCGTTGTATGTCAGGTTGCAGAACAGCCTGAGGTTCTATCTGCGTATTTGGCTCAGATACCGCATCAACATCAGTAGCCGGCTCGAATGCTGGAACAGTGGGCAAAGCTTGCACCGCCGCATCCAGCGCTTCAGGCTTTTTTACAGGCTGCGTCTCCTCCCGAACAGGGGCTACTTCGAGCATATTGCCCGATACTCGCGCAGCACTACTATCGACCGACTGCACAGGGCTACCCGCTTGAGGCACAGACGATACCGGAGGGCTCGCCGGTACTGTCGGCGCAGGTGCGGGTGTCATCGCCATCTCCGGCGCGGGCTGAAAGGCCAACAAACGCAGCATCACCATTTCAAAACCACTGCGTGGGTCGGCGGCCAGCGCTAAATCCCGCTTGCCGAGTAGCGATATTTGGTAGTACAACTGCACCTCTTCACGGCCAAGGCTGGTCGCCAGTGCGCTAATCACCTGCTGATCGCCGAGGCTATTATCCGCAGCCTCCGGCACGACCTGAGCAATCGCGACGCGATGCCACACCGAGAGCATTTCACTCAGGGCGGCGCCGAAGTCCGGTGCGTGTTCTGCCAGCATTGCCACTTGAGCCAATACTTGCGCGCTATCGCGTGCGGCGAGGGCCTGGCAAATGGCGATAATCCAGCTGCGATCGATACTGCCGAGCATGGTACTCAACTCGGTTTCACTGAGCTTGCCACCGCCGTGGGCAATCGCCTGATCGGTCAAACTCAAGGCATCGCGCATACTGCCATCGGCGGCCCGGGCCAGCGCCCACAGTGCCGCCTCTTCACAGGGCACTTGCTCTTCGCCGAGCACAAATTTCAAGTGTTCAACAATGCGCTCGGGACTGAGGTTTTTCAGATTGAACTGCAGGCAACGGGATAGGATCGTCACCGGCAGCTTTTGCGGATCGGTGGTCGCCAGTAAAAACTTCACATGAGCTGGCGGTTCTTCGAGGGTTTTTAATAGCGCGTTAAAACTGTGGGTCGAGAGCATGTGGACTTCATCGATCAAGTAGACCTTGAAGCGCCCATGGCTGGGCATGTACTGCACATTATCGAGCAGCTCTCGGGTGTCTTCGACCTTGGTGCGCGAAGCCGCATCGACTTCAATCAAATCGATAAAGCGTCCATCGGCAATTTCGCTGCAGGCACTGCATTTTCCACAGGGAATCGAGCTAACGCCCTGTTCACAATTCAAACACTTGGCAAGAATACGGGCAATAGTGGTTTTACCAACGCCACGGGTGCCGGTAAACAAATAGGCGTGATGCAAGCGGTCATTATCGAGGGCGTTTATCAACGCCTGTAACACATGCTCTTGCCCCGCCATTTCGGCAAAGGTACGCGGACGCCATTTGCGGGCCAGCACCTGATAGCTCATCGTATATTTGCCTCGATAGAATAGCGCAAAGGAAAACCGAACATTATACGGAGATAGCAGGACTCGGGTAGCTTATTCAAGTAGATCGATGCTATTGCTATATAAAATAGTAGCGCGTCGCTCGACTATGAACTGAGCGATTTACCCGGGCAACGAGTAAAGGAAAAGAGGGATAGGTGGCGGCCCTCATCAGCCACACCCCAGCACACGAAGTCTCTGCTACCGTTGCTCCCTTCCGGGCCTGGCGGAGTTTACAGAGGTTCATTGCGGGGGGACCGACAAGGGCCACCATAGCGGGGCGGATTATGGTGATTTCATCGGGCGAATGCAACCGTAGAATTGCCCCCGCTGCACGATTTTTATAGAGTGCCCACCACCTAACAAAACAGGGTGAATTGCCTCGGTGGAGATTTTCTGACAACAACGCCTGCACCGCAACTAGGCCTAGGGGTGGCAGACAAATTTCTGCAGGTGTACATCACGCCCTGTGTACTACACGGCAACCATTGGCAAACATGTCGAGGGATCTGAACAATGCACGACACCATTTTCAGCGTCCCAAGCACCTTCTTTAAAAGGCTCGCGCTCTTACTCCAGTGCTGCCAGCTTAGCGTGCTGGGCCGCCGGCAACGGCCGTAAAACCCCTCGCCATACGTCTTGATTCCCGACGTTCACAGATCGAGACCGATACAATGAAGCCGGTCTACTTCACCGTGATGGTGATCACTTCTGACACCAAGGGCGGGTTGTGGGGAACATGCATATGGTTACCCAACACCAATTGCAAGGTGTGTTGACCCGAGCTCAGCTCGAGAGTTTTTTCAGTTTGCCCACCACCGAAGTGCATCACCTCACCACCCAGGGGCTTATTAAGGGCCGGTAATTTTTTGCCATCGACCAGTAAATGATGGTGGCCGGTATTGGCCTTATCAGTACCCGCCGGAGCGACACCCATGCCCTGCAAGCCAAAGGTCACGGTAACTTTATTCGCCAATTCGGCGCCATCGAGTGGCGCAATAATATAGACCCGCGCGCCCTCCGGCGAAGTCGAGATCGGCAAGCTTTCGGCACTCACGAGTGCGGGTAGTAATAATAACGGCAATAATTTTACGGGCATAAATTTCATCGATTTTTTTCCACAATAATTGATTGAGCAAGCGAAGAGTGACCCCATTCGACCTGTAGGCCTGATAAAGGGGAACATAGAAAACACGCCAGGTCTAGAATTGAGCGACTTTCACGCGTCATCAAATCAACGCGGCCCTAATCGCAAGCTCTTTTCAATCGCTATATTGACCCCGGCAGCGGGTCTTTCCAACCTTATATTTCAGATAAAAACAACACGCTCAGCCCAAAAATCGCATTTTAAAAAAGTGCCCCAGAATTTATAGCCAAAAATATCTCGTAAAGACTTTTATCGCCGCCAGAAAGCAAGGTTAATGGTCGTGGTTTATTTGCCTTCAGGCCCCATCAACAGCGCTTTTACACGGCGCAATACATCGCCATGAAACGCCACCCAAATAACCACTAAAGAGCCAGGCCCCGCCCTCAGAAAACATCGTATTACCGGCCCTAGCATCGACAAGATTGGTACTGAGCGCCACTCTAGTGCAGTATCGGCAATCATGTTTAACAACCTACACAATAAAAACCTAACAGCAGGGGACGCGCCATGAAAATCAATTCCGTTTTAGGCCCAATCGATGTTGAAAGTCTGGGAACCACCTTGATACACGAACACCTGGGCATTGGTTGGCCGGGTTGGGAGTTGGATCACCAGGACTTTGACCGCAATCAAGCCAGTAAAAAAGTGGTCGACAAACTCAAGGAACTGCGCGATTTAGGCATTTCCAGCTTCGTCGATCCCTGCCCCATGGAACTCGGTCGCGACCCCGAATTTGCCGCCGAAGTGTCGGAAAAATCGGGCATGCAAATCATCATCGCCACCGGCCTGTATAACGACGCACTGGGCATACCCCAGCACTTCCGCCTGATGGACATTGACGGCATCGCCGAACAGTATGTCAATGAAATAGAACAGGGCATTGGCAACACCGGCATCAAACCCGGCATTATCAAAACGGCCATCGGTGGTATCCACGGCATTACCGAAGCGGGGCGCGGCATTCAGGAGAGTGAAATAAAATGTTTGCGCGCCGCAGCACGCGCCAGTATCGCCACCAGCACCCCCATCCTCTGTCACAACGACGAAATGGAACCCTTGGGGCGAGAAACCCTGGATATTTTCGAAGAAGAGAGCGTCGACTTTAATAAGGTGCTGATTGGCCACGCTTGTGGCGTCGGTGACATGCGCTATTACTTCGACATTCTCGAGCGTGGTGCCTGGCTCGGCTTCGACCGTTTTGGTATCGAGTCGATTGCCTCGGATAAGCTACGACTCGCCTCCCTGTTCGGCCTACTCAGTGTCGGCTATGACCGCATTATGCTCTCCCACGACTCCATTCAATGCTGGCGTGGCCGTGATACGGGCGTATTGGATAGCATGATTGCCTCCTCGCCCAATTGGGATACCAGCCATATTTCACGCAATATACTACCTGCCATGCGTGAGGCCGGTGTCAGCGACGAAAAAATTGATACCTTAATGGTGAAGAATCCCTGCTGCTATTTCAAAAAATAGGCCCGCCCCTACTCATGTAAATGAACCCGATCATCGACGCCTACCGTGTCGGTGATCGACATTTACCTGCGCCACTATCGCCCCCCCTGTTAAGTCACACTAACGTTAAGCCCACGACATACACTACAGCCTTTACCGTAGCGATAAATAGAGCCTCGCTACCAAGCCGTAGCCCTTCCAAGCGTAACGGCGTCACAAAACCACCGTTTTTATACAAATGTGACCTTTTGTGTCAGCACGGCCTTAGGAACAGAAACAGGAAAGAAGCCATCAACACGTCACAAAATCAATCGACTTATGTCAATAAGTTCATGATTTTAAAAAAATTACAGCACACTCCACAATAAAAACCGCCGAACTCTCAAGATCTTGGCCCTCAACTTGCTTTGACTAGGTACAGGGATAGCAAGATGCAAGAAGCAGGTAGCCTGTGCAATTTGTCAGTTTCAGCAGGCTCCACGACAAGGCAAACCCGTGGTAACACGGAGACGCAAAGCCAGTGCCCCGATAGAAAATGGGGGTCGAACGGTTGCCGAAAGGAGTCGCGCTAAAGCGCAAAACTTCCTCGGTATTTCTAACTAACCTTCTGAATAGTGAGAATACCCATGCACAAGCACATCATTAAGTCCGCTCTATTATCGACCGCAATCTTAACCGCACCTGCCATGGCTGCGGGGCTCATTGTTGAAGAAAGTGCCGATGCCCAAGCCTTAGTCAACAGCCTACTGGGCGCCAATATTGAAGTCAGTAATATCTCGCTATCGAGCGTCGCCAACTCCGCCGGCATGTTTTCGGGTGGTGAGGAGATCATTGGCTTCGACAGCGGCATCATCCTCTCGAGCGGCCGCTCCTCCTATGTGGTCGGCCCCAACTACAGTGATTCGCGCACCCAGGCTAACTATCAGCTGGGTGATACCGATTTGAACAGCCTTATCCCCGGCTATACCAGCTACGACGGCACGGTACTGGAGTTTGACTTCACCCCCAACAACGACGTCATTTCCTTTCAGTATGTGTTCAGTTCAGAGGAGTACAACGAGTGGGTCAACAGCTCGTTTAACGACGTCTTCGGCTTCTTTCTCGATGGCGTGAACATTGCGACACTGCCCGGCAGTAACATGAGCGTCTCCATCAACAATGTGAACGGCGGCAACCCCTACGGCTATAACGTCAGCAATCCCCAGTACTTCATCAACAATGACCTCAGCGATGGTGGCGGCCACATCAATACGGAGATGGACGGCATGACCGTGGTGCTCTCCGTGCAGGCCACCGTCACCGCCGGCGCGTCTCACCATATTAAACTCGCCATTGCCGATGCCGGCGATCATATTCTCGACTCCAACGTCTTTATCAAGGCCGGCAGTTTTATCGATGCCGTGTCCGACATTGACAGCGATGGCATTGCCGACGGCGAGGATAACTGCCTACACACCCCCAACCCTCTGCAGGAAGACTACGATGGTGACGGCGTTGGTTACCATTGCGATGAAACTGCTCCGCCCCCAGCCCTAGACTTTGTAAAAATGACCGGTGGCGGCAGTGTTGAAAACGGCAAGAGTAACTTTGGCTTTAACATTCAAAGTACCGCGACGGGTATTGCCGCACACCTAGTCTACAACCGCAAAAATCGCGGCAAGGCCAGCCAGGGTGACAGCCCCCTGCAAATCAAAATCAACGGCAATATTGATCAAATCAGCACAGTGGCCGATGGTACGGGCGTCGAATTCATTGCCCCCTGTACCGTTCGCACCCTGCTCAATGGCAGCGACCGCGTCGCCAACCTCTGCCAGGTACGTGTGGTCGATAGCGGCAAGGGTAAAAAATCTGCTGCCGACGAGTTCACACTGGAAATTATTGAGGGGCCCAGTGCCGGTTATCACTCGGGCGACAGTGTAATAGCGCGAGGTAATATTACCGCTCACCAGGAGTAACATTTCCACTGCCAAGTAATCACCATTGCCAATACCACGGAAAAGGGCTGCCAGATAACTGACAGCCCTTTTCCGTGGGCGATAGGATTAGCCGACTCTTGTTTACCCCACTACACAGCACATTGCCAAAACACGCACGACCCAGCCATAACGTAAAAAGAGGGGGCACTTCAAAAAGTCGTGTATCAAGGCCAATATTTGAGCACAGAGCCGTACTCCGAAGACGATGCGCCAAAGCGCTCAAGATTTAGCGAAAACAGCGCTCAATTAAAACCCTGTCTTACAATGATTAACTATCACTGCTAGCCACACCGGGAGCTTGAAACAAACCCGTCAGCATGGCCTTCTCATCACGATTCAAAATATCTCGCGAGCGAACTGGCTGGACGAAATGGGGCTTCGATGTGGAAGATCCAAGTGCGATCCGCCTAGCCGTACAGCGGCGTTCGACAGCCCGTCGATCAAGGGCTCGCCGATCGACTCGGGGCCACAATAAATAGTGTCTTTTAATATTGCGGTTCCACTTGGGACTAGCAAAAGTAACACTTAGCAATCGCCTTTCATCTAAACGGCGCTCACTCCCTCTTCGCTTACTTTTCCTGACTTCCTTGGCATCCATGCTGACTTCCATATCTAACGACTAACATGACTTCTCTATTCCTAGCGCGAGTATACGTAAAAACCCGGCGGCGTCATATCCGCTCCCAATATCGGGATATTTAACACATTATTCTGACTGAGCCTTAAGCACCGTATAAGCGCTTAAAACGCGCTGCATCAAAACCATTCATGCGAGCCTTACCGATCAAAATTATCGGCACACCCTGGCCCTTCATTCTTGCAAAGTCTTTTTTACCCTTACTTGAGGTTTCCACATCGTACTCGCGAAAAGCAATATTATTCGCCTTAAAGTACTGTTTAGCGCGTCTGCAAACACCACACCACACCGTACTATAGATAACGACAGAGGGACGACGCATGCCCTCTTTTTTCAGGCGCTCTCTATGGCGCTGTTCGAGAAAAGCAGCTTCGGTGACATCACTGCCCGGATAAGAATTAATAATCAACTTATCGCCAATCTTTTCAGCGACTCCCGAGGCAGGAGCCTTATCAGAGAAGTGCACCTGCCCCTGACTATCGATCCATTTATACACTTGCGCAGTGGCCGACAGGCTAGCCGTGGCAAAAGTGAATATCAGGAATAACCGCAGCCAGCACACCAGGCTCTGAGCTTGCAGGGAATTATTGACTGGCAGCCCTATAGTGGTGGTGTTGGATTCAACGTCGAAGTGCATCAGCTTAACTAAGGTCTGCAACAAGACAGTCATCAATATTGACACAATTCGCCGGTGCTTCACTACGCGCCACACGGCGAATATTTTCTGCCACTCGAGCGGCGATACCCTTAAAGCTCAAATCTGTTGCACCACCAATATGCGGTGTGGCAATGACATTGTGCTTGAATAGCGGATCATTCGGGTCAACCGGCTCCTGCCAAAATACGTCGAGCCCGGCACCGGTAATCTGTTTGTTTATCAAAGCGCCCAACAGCGCCTCGTAGTCAATAACACCACCGCGAGCCACATTGACCACAAAGGCCGTTGATTTCATGAGAGCAAACTCCGCAGCGCCGATTAAACCCCGCGTATCATCGTTCAAGGGTGGCGCTAGAATAACGAAATCCGCTTTCGGTAGCAGGTCATGAAGGGCCTCACCACGACAGTGTTCAGCAAGGACAATCGCCCGCTCCTCGGCACTATTTTTTGGCCCGCTGCGCGATACCGCCAATACCTCCATCTCGAAACCGCCAAGGCGACGCGCCACCTCTCGTCCGATACCGCCATAGCCGACAATCAGTGCCGTGCGCCCCTTTAGCGACCAGCCCGTGGGGCCCGCCACTACGCCATCGCGAACATTTTGCTGCGCCTTGGGGAATTGTCGAGCCAGTGTCAGCATTAACATCACCGCCACCTCAGCAACGGACTCGGCGTTACCCGTGCCCGCTGCCGGCACATTCGCAACATAGACACCCTGCTGACTGGCTGCAGGTATATTGACCGCATCCAAGCCGGCGCCGAACTGTTGCACCAACTTGAGCTTGGGCAGAGACAGTTCCGCCTCGCCAAGTGGGGTGATGGCCGGAATCAGCACATCGGCATCTCTGCCCACAGTAACGATATCCTCGGGGGCACAACAAACAATTTCGCAATCGGGCAACAGGCCTTGCAACATGCGTTGAATGGCACTAAAACCTTGTCTGCAGAGTACTATCTTCATGTTTCCCTTCCCTGTCTTCGCACTGTTCAAAGCGCTAATTATTGTTTTCATAATTCGTACATTGTGTCATGTTAAACAAAATCATCGGCTGACGCACACCCGCAGATACGATCAATTAAGCCGTCAATATTTTACAGGGGGCTTATAGGTTGCGGGGTATAAAAACAACAAGGAACACATAAATGAGGAAGACTCGAACAGGCACAAACCTGAAACAGGCCGTGCGAATAAGCTTGGCTGCCCACTTGCTCGTCATCGGCTTATTCTCCTTACCCGCCATCAGCGCCGACACGATATCGCTGCCACCCGGCAAGACGATGGCTGCCACCTGTGATGGGCCACTGAACATACTACTGAGCAATGACGACGGCTTTAATCAACCCGGGATTCTCGCCCTGAAACAAGCCCTGGGCCACGCTCAACACCGCGTTGTCATCGCTGCTCCCGCCAAAAACGCCAGCGGCAGCAGCGCCTCCATAAGCTTTGCCCCGGTAAAAGTAGAGCGCGTGGAGGCCGATGTCTACGCTGTCAGTGCTAGCCCCGCTACAGCCGTGGTGCTGGCTGTCAGTGCGCTACATCCCACTGCAAGCCCTCCCGACCTTATTATCTCTGGCATTAATAAAGGTGCCAATCTTGGCCCCGCCACTGGCATCTCGGGTACCGTTGGCGCCACCACTGCGGCCATTGAAATAATCGACCCACCGATTCCCGCTATTGCCATTAGCACCGATCCCCTGGGCCCCGACTATAGCGCACAAGAAAACACCGAGCATTTACAGCGTATCTCAAGCTTTATCGCCAAGCTGGTTGAACAGTTAAAACAACAGCAGTGTAAAAACGGCTTACTGTTACCGCAGGGGCTGGCATTAAACATTAACTACCCCGCGTTACCCCGCAATAAAATCAAAGGCATTGCCATGAAAGAGCAGGGCCAGGCACCCTACTTTACAATTTCTTACCAACCGTCAACAGAACATAAAAATATTTTTTTACCGCTTGTTAAAACCCAAGCGATACGTCATGACAACACACAATCGGACACCCTCGCCTACCATCAGGGCTATATCACCATCGTACCGATCAATGGTAATTACACGAGTAAAAGCCCCGCCATCAAGGCCCTTATCGAGCCGATAATATTAAAATTAATACCTTGAAAAACCTAACGTGGATTCAACAAGCCGCAGCGAAAGCTGCGGCTGAAGAAGGCTAAAGCCGCTTTATTCAAAGATCGAACGGGCAATAATTTCTTTCATGATTTCGGAGCTACCGGCATAAATACGCGATATACGCGCATTGGTGTAGAGGCGACAGATCTCATACTCATCCATATAGCCCGCGCCGCCGTGAAGCTGCACACCCTCGTCCATCATCCGCCCCTCCAGTTCACTGCAATACAGCTTGGCCTTGGCCGCCATATCGCCACTGAGTCGCCCCTGGTTGTGCATTTGCACGCAGTGGTCGATATACACCTGGGCCATATCAATTTCGGTGCTTAACTGGGCCAATTTAAAGCGGGTATTTTGAAAATCGGCAATGCGCTGGCGAAAGGCTTTGCGCTCGACCACAAAGTCCCGGGTAATTGCAAAAGCGCGCTGGGTGCAGGCCACATAACCCACCGCGCCAATCAATCGCTCCTCAGCTAGGCCCTGCATTAAGTAGTGAAAACCCTTGTGTGCATCACCGAGCACATTGGCCTTGGGCACTTTGACATCGTTAAAAAACAACTCGGCGGTGTCCTGTGCCTTGAGGCCCATTTTTTTGAGATTGCGCCCACGCTCAAACCCGGCCATGCCTCGCTCGATAACGAACAGGCCAATATGGCGGGGGTTATCGGGATTGGTCTTTGCCGCAACGATCACCAGGTCGGCATTAATGCCATTCGAGATATAGGTCTTCGAGCCATTCAGCAGCCAGTGATCGCCCTTATCCTGGGCATTGCTTTTCATGCCCGCCAGGTCACTGCCGACATCGGGCTCGGTCATCGCCACGGCGAGAATACTCTCGCCCGACACCGCACCGGGAATAAAGCGCGCATGCTGCTCGGCATTGCCAAAGTGCATTAAATAAGGCCCCACCAAACGGCTGTGCAGGGTATGGAAAAAACCCGCCTCGCCATAGGTCGCGTCCTCCTCCATCATAATTTGCTGGTAGCGAAAATCCTCTATGCCCAAGCCGCCGTGCTGCTCGTCGGCCCAGGTTAATAAATAGCCCTGGGCGCCCATTTTTTTAAACATTTCACGGGGCACAATACCGGCTTCGCGCCAACTCTCGCGATAGGGCTCCACTTCACTGCGCAAAAACTTACGGTAGGCATCTCGAAATATGGCCTGCTCTTCATTGAAAATATCACGTTCCACGCGGTACACCTCATGTTGCCTGAATAGTAAAAACTAGGGGATTTCCACGATAGTACGTGCTAAAGCCAATGGCCGCAGCGCTATATAAGACCCGGCAGTTTTACCCTGGCTTAATGATTGCAGCCCCCTTGATGTCGGCCCGCTTGATGGGTGCGCCTCTATCAGCACCTGCTAGAGAGCTCGCCCGAACATAGGACTGAACATAGGCCTCCAGGCACGCCATTTCAGAGGGCTCGAAATACAGGCCCAATTTACTGCGCCGCCAAAGAATATCCTCACCACTGCGCGCCCATTCATTAGCAACAAGATAGTCAACCTCGCGCTGATATAAATTGGCGCCGAAACAGCGGCCCAAATCGCTTATTGCGCCAGCATCACCCAGCACCTCAGCCAGTTGCGAGCCGTAGGCTCGGCCGAGGCGACCCAGCAGGGCCTTAGGCAACCAAGGGTAGCTGTCTGCCTGGCATTCTAACCATTGCTCGTAAGCACCCTCACCCTTGCCGGCGATATCGCCACCCACCAGTGCAACCTCGGCTGTCCAGTTTGCACCCATATGGGGCAGGAAGGGCTGCATTCGCTGCAGAGCCGTTTCGGCCAATTTTCTATAGGTGGTGATTTTTCCGCCGAAGATACTCAGCAAAGGTGCTTTTGCATCGCCGCCCAGTCCCAATTCAAGAATATAGTCGCGGCTGATGGCGCTGGGCTTAGCCGCGTCATCATCACATAAGGGCCTGACGCCGGCATAACGCCAGAGAATATCGGCGCTGCCTAACTGTTGAGTAAAACAATTATTCACGGCTTGAAGAAGGTAGGCCTCCTCCCTCTCATCCATTGCGGCCACGGCAGGGTCGCCACTGTATTCGGTGTCGGTGGTGCCCACCAATGTAAAGTCCGTGCCAAAGGGAATCACAAACACCACCCTGTCATCATCGTTTTGCAACAGATAGGCCTGGTCTCCCGAATACAAACGCTTAACAATAAAATGGCTGCCCTTCACCAGGCGAATCTGTTGCGGAGACTGCTGCTGGAGCTGCACCTCAATAAACGACTCGGCCCACGGACCCGCCGCATTGACGAGTACCTTGGCACGATATTGCTGACACTGCCCAGTATTGCTATCTTCTAATTCAACATGCCATAGCCCCTCGCGGCGCACTGCCGACCGACAAAAGGTGCGAGTCAATATACCGGCACCCTGCTGACGTGCCTGTAGGGCATTGGCCACGACCAGCCGCGCATCATCGACCTTGCAGTCATAATATTGGAAGCCGTAGTGAAGATTATTATTGAGCGGGTTATTTTCATCGACCAATAGCGGTAAACCTGTCGACGCGGGCAGCTGGCCACGCCGCGCCAAGTGGTCGTAGAGAAAGAGCCCGCAGCGAATCAGCCAACGGGGGCGTAAGTGGGGACGGTGGGGCAAAATAAAGCGCTGTGGCTGTACGAGATGGGGGGCCTTGCGCAGCATGATTTCACGTTCGACCAAGGCCTCGTGAACTAGGCGAAAATGCCAGTGTTCGAGATAGCGCAGGCCGCCGTGAATTAATTTACTGCTGGCCGAGGAGGTTGCACTGGCGAGATCACCGCGCTCACAGAGCAACACCGACAGACCTCGCCCCGAGGCATCGGCGGCAATACCGGTGCCGTTGATTCCGCCACCGACAATCAGTAGATCCAGTGCATCAGACATGCCGTCATCATCGACCATCGCCCCCTTCCCGTCCAGAAATTTACCGCCCGCCAATAAGCAGACACGCAGGTGTAGCAATGAAATAACAAAAAACCGCCATACTGTTACTCAGACAGATCTCACTAGGCGACAGATAATGACCCCCTACACTCTTAGTATTGACCAGGGAACCACCAGTACTCGGGCGATTATTTTTGATGCCCAAGGCCGGATAATTAACAGCGCCCAGCGGCCGTTAAAACAGCTTTACCCCGCCGATGGTTGGGTCGAGCACGATCCCGAGGAAATTTGGCAGGCCTGTATTGAGGTCGTCCAACAAGCACTTAAAAATGCCTCTTTACAGGCAGGTGATATCAGCGCCATCGGTATTGCCAACCAGCGCGAAACCACGATTGTCTGGCATCGCAAGACTGGCAAAGCCCTGCACAACGCCATTGTCTGGCAGGACCGACGCACCACAAGCCACTGCGAGGAACTCAAGACAGCGGGTCATGAGCCCTTAATTCAAGACAAAACGGGCTTGCTGCTCGACCCCTATTTTAGTGCCACGAAAATTGCCTGGATTCTCGATCATTGCGACGGTGCCCGCACCCTAGCCGAGCGAGGAGAGCTGGCCTTTGGCACCATCGACAGCTTTTTATTGTGGCGTTTAAGCAAGGGTAAAAGCCATAAAACCGATGCCACCAATGCCTCGCGCACCAGCCTGTTTAATATTCACCATCAACAGTGGGACGACGAATTACTGGCACTGTTTAATATCCCCAAAAGCCTATTACCCTCGGTGGAAGACTGTGCCGCCGACTTTGGCCATAGCGACGCGGCTTTATTTGGCACCCCCATCGCGATTGCGGCCATGGCGGGCGACCAGCAAGCCGCGCTCATTGGTCAGGCCTGCACCCAAGCCGGTATGATGAAAGCCACCTATGGCACCGGCTGTTTTATAATGCTAAATACCGGCCCTAGGGTTCTGCACTCCACACAACGGCTACTCAGTACCGTTGCCTATCGCCTGAATGGTGAAACAAGCTATGCCCTTGAGGGCAGTATTTTTATGGCCGGCGCCGCCGTACAGTGGTTGCGCGATGGCTTAAGCATTATCGACAAGGCCGAGCAAACAGAGGCTCTGGCGCGGCAGGCAAACCCTGCTCATAGGGTCTATATGGTTCCCGCCTTTACCGGCCTCGGCGCCCCCTACTGGGATCCCGCTGCTCGCGGTGCGTTATTGGGTTTAACCCGCGACAGCGGTGTCGAAGAAATCGCTGCCGCCACGCTGCAAGCCGTCGCCTATCAAAGCAAAGACTTGATTGACGCGATGCAACAAGACGCGGATATCAGTGTGCAAAGCCTGCGTGTCGACGGCGCCATGGTGACAAATCAATATCTTATGCAATTTAGCAGTGACCTGCTGAATATCTCGATACAGCCCTCGGCCATGCATGAGGCCACCGCTGTCGGCGTCGCTTATTTAGCCGGCCTGCAGGTGGGTATTTACGATTCGCTGGCAAGCCTGGCAACACGGTGGCGCAGCCAGCAGACTATCGAGCCGAATATGTCAGTGGCCTTAAGACAGCAGCTCTATACCGGCTGGCTTGAGGCTGTCGGTCGTATAAGAACCCATTAACCAACAACCATTACCACCCCCTTTAAAGCAGTTGTTAGACGCATTAATCTGCAACCATCTCACTAAAAATTGTATTTAAAAGACAGTGCAATATTATCCCTATCGTAATTGGCAGCGTTATCACCCAACCAGGTCGAGTAGCTCACCTTCATCGAGGCGCTGGATAAGTAGGAAAAGTTCACACTCGCACTAATCGCCCGCTCATCTTCCGACAACCCCCCGGCGGCACTCGGCTCACGACCCTTGACATCGTGAACCCAAACAAGGGAGGGCGATATTTTTATATTGGCGACCACATCCTGATAATCCAGTGTCGCCACGGCAATATAACCCCAGGAAAAATCGCTAATCTCACTGCCAAAGGCGGAGCCACCGTCACTGCCCAGCTGATTAATCTTTTGCACCTGCAGATCAACCATCAAGCTAACCTTGTCGGAGCCGAGAAAACCATAATTAGCCGAATGATTGATACTACCCAGCAAGGTCAATACATCGGCACTTCCGGTTGGACAGGTCGCACATCGACGCGTATCAAAAAAGTCCGGTTTATAATTGAGTTCGCCCTGAAAAGAAATTCCCAGCTTACCGGGAATTAAGCCGCCGACGGAAATGCCGTAGGTATCCTGATCCTCGGAAAAAACCTTTTCATAACCGCCAGCCGTCAAACCACCCAATACCGGGTCGGGCACATGGTAGTGCTTATCAATACTCAAAAAAGGACTGAAGGCGTGGGAGCGAATCCAGTAAATACTCAGGTCGGTACCATTCCAGGACTCCATATAGGTCGACATCGACAAGCCCCACTGCCCACCACTAGGCTCATTGCTGACGCTACTGCCTTTATAAGGTACACCGGGTTCTATATCTGGATTGTAACCCGCGCCCAGTAAGTCAAAGGGGCTGAAAAATGTTGCGGTCGGTATAAAAATGGACTCTCGCCAGTTCCACACATAATAGGCTTCGACACCAATATTATCGGTCAAGCCAAATTGCGCATAGATCGACTCCTGGGGCATCAAGGTTTCCTTAATCTCTGTACCTGGGGTTGTCAATTTGGCGAGATCGACAGGGTTCTGCATTTGACTGATGCCGCCGCCAATAATATTACTCTCCCCCCAGGAGATAACCTGTTTACCGGCACGAATATTCAATGGGTGATCGCCAAAGTGCCAAGTGTTAAAGACAAACAGATCGAGCAAGCGCAACTTATTACCCGCCAGTTGTTGCGCGCTGTGATGAATGCCATTGGCCATCATCCCCTCGGTGGGGCGATCACAGTTACTGCAATCCTTCGCGGCTATGACCGGGTCGTAGATGTAAGAGAGCCTTCCAAAAAAACCGAGGTCACCCTTACTGCCACTGACATCGACAAGTAGGGATAAGGGCGCGCTATAAATATCACCGCCGCCGGAAAAAACCCGCCTGTTTCCCGATGCCGAACCCTGTTGCCCGGTTTGGGTACGCATGGCACTACTGGCCGTAAAGCTCGAATCGACAAACAACAAAATATCCCTATCTTCAAAGCGTATTTGCAACGCCTGTGCACCGACAACAGTAAATATCGACACCAGTAATAACAGGCTACAAAGATATTTATGATCAGGAAAAAATGTCGGCGCTGTTTGGCTTGCGGTGTCAAAGCTGCTGCGCTGCAGTGGAAAATCAATATTAAACAAGAAGTCTCCAGAATTATTATTTTTACGCAGACACTATCAGCGCTTCGCCTTCATCTTCAGCCGGCCGGGAATATAGTAGCTAGCATTTTGGTCAAAGGAAAAATCGAAGGGTGAATAATCATTGTCGACATGACGTAAATAGTAGCGTTCCGTATCGAGCTTGTAATAGGTATCCAGCGTCGTATAAAAAACCTTCGCCTCGTAATAATTAATATGGTGGGCCTCACTAAAGCGGTGCACCTCACCTTGCTCATCGTAGTGCTCGGCAAACATCACACGCCAAGAATCTTCATCCAGATAATAGCGACGGCGCTGATAACGGTGGCTGCTGCCCTCTCGACGGGTCGCCTCCACCACCCACACTCGGTGCAGTTCATAGCGCGCCAGCGCCTGATTGATATGTTTTGCTTGAACAATATCGTCAACCGCCGTGGCACCACTGTGCAGTTGGTAGGCGTTGTAGGGCACGTACATTTCCCGCTTGCCCAGCAGGGTCCAATTGAATTCGGTAATGGGGCCGAGCCACATATCGCCTTGATCCCAGATATGGATACCAGCGGAGCCCGACATCGGCTGGTCGTGACTGATCATACTCGAGCGTTTGACGCGGCGCTTACCGGGGCTATAGGTCCAGTTGCGACGCTCCTCGTCACGACTGTTTAGCAGAAAGTGATACAGGTAAATCGCGCCCGCATTTTTTGCCGGGCGCAGGGTATACATCACCGCCCGGGTTTTTATATTGTTCAAATTTTCCAGCGTACTTCTGGGGTCGCCGTACATGTATTCAATTTCATGCCCAGATACACCCAGCTCGTAACTGCCATCTGTTGCCGTCAACGCCGTGGTGAAATAGCCTCGATAGCCACCGCCCTTGTAACTCAGACGCATATTCCACATCGCCTGTTCGCCATTTTCAGGCTCGGGAAAGGGAATACCTCGGACGATACCAGCGATACCGGCGCCGTCGTCAACCACCTTCGCCTTGCCCTGGTATTTAAGGGTTTGCTCAGCAATGGTGGCAGGATAAGACACACTGCGGCGACTGGGGAAAACCCGTAAATGATAACTGTTGGGATAACGGGCCAGCATTGCCCGGTGGCCGGCGGAGATCTTACCCTGATATTGCGCCACATTGCTCGAGTCGATGGTAAATAGCGGCACATCGCTGGCGAAGGGGTCGGGGTGCCAGTCACCCGCTCGATAGCTCGCCGGTGGGCTAACAATACCTCCCTGCCAGGGTGGAATAGAGCCCTCCTCGTTACCCAATAACTCGGCACCAAAAAAGCTTAATGCAGGGTTTTGTTGAGTTTCCGCAAGCAAGCTCAGCGACAATATTGCCAGTAAAGGCAATAGGCATAATTTATACATAAAAGGCTTCCGGCGAGAACCGACAGCGTGAAAGCTGCCAATATTTTCTACAATATCTCGCGACAATTGCCCCTGATTGCGGGGCTTTATTATTATAAGCAGCCTTAAATATACCCCAGCCGTCTAGGCTTAGCGAATAACGCTATTTTTCGATCAGGTAAATACCATCCTTTTCAATGCGAATAATGCGCTGTTTATACAGGCCGCCAATGGCTTTTTTAAAGGCCCCCTTGCTCATCCCGAAAAGATCGGCGATCAATTGAGGGTCAGATTTATCGTGCACCGCAGCGTAACCAGCCTGCTCTTGCAGGTGATTGAGAATTGTCTGCGTGTTTTTGTCCCGCGCCTCGCGCTCGTGCTGCAGGCTCAAGTCAATCTTACCATCGGGACGTATATATTTAATAAAGCCCTTGATTGATTGACCAAAACTTAAACGCTGATAAACCTCGTTCTTATACAGCACACCCCAGTGGCGATGGTTAACAATGGCCTTGTAACCGAGTTCGGTACTGTTGGCGACGATCAAATTAACCGTCTCTTGCGGCTGGTAGGCATCGCTCGCATCATCGCTGAGAAAACTTTCGATTTTCGATGAGGCGACAATGCGCCCGTCCACCCTGTCGAGATATAAATACACTAGGTAAAACTTACCCACCTCCATCGGCCGGTGCTGCTCGGCAAAGGGTACTAACACATCTTTATCCAGCCCCCAGTCCAGAAACACGCCGACACTGGTGCTATCTACCGCTTCTAAATAGGCAAACTCGCCGACACAGGCCTTCGGTTTTTGCGTAGTGGCGAGTGGCCGGTCCTCCGAATCGAGATGAAGAAAGACTTCAATGGAGTCACCAACGGCCAAGTTATCCGGTGCGTACTTGCTCGGTAGTAAAACAGAATCGAGCTCGTGGGCATCCAAATAAAAGCCGAAATCGACTCGCTTAATCACCTCTAAGACACAGGTTTTACCAATATTACTCATGCTTCTCCTTCACACAGCCAGCAACCCAATTTACTCGCCATTATAACCGCCAAAGAACAGCAGCCGTAAGTGCTTAAAGCAATGCCGTGGCAGTACTTATTGAAAGGCACAGGCTGTTAACCAAGTCTCAAACCCTCCAATTTGAAGTAGCCCCGATCCTTTTGCGCTATTCATCGCCACCGCCATCCACTACTCTCCAAGCCGTTCTAACAGCTTGATTGATGGGCGCTGTCGGGTATGACGGTACACCGTTTATCGCTATAAACCCCGCAGCAACCTACCTTTTTATACCACCGGAGACGGCTAGCCGCCCTTGATAAGACCACTATGCAGAAGACACTAAAAAGTGTCACGGATGACTTATTAGAGACTGACCGACTCATTTATCTTCTGGAGTCAGATACCAGCGCAGCCGCCAAACGACTCGTACCGCTGATAGATGCGAATTTTGCCGTACGCTTATTTACTTCGCTAGAGGCTCTGTCTATCGCCCTCGAGGAGTTGACACCTGCTGCCATCCTTATCAACACCTCATTCCAGGGACAGGCGAACGCGGGTATTAGGGCTATCGCCAACTTAAAGCAGCGGTGTCAAGCTATGCCCGCTGTCGTATTTATTGCCGCTGACAACAGTATGGCCACCCGCCTGGCAGCCCTACGCGCCGGCGGTAAATATTTCCTGCCGCAAACACTCGATCACCAAAGCCTTTTCAGCACTCTCGATCAACTGCTGGCAGAGAACAACAAAACCCCACGCTATAAAATATTACTGATCGATGATAGCCCCGCCCGGCTCGACCACTACAGCGATAATTTAAGTGACCAGCGGCTAGATCTGCGAACCCTCAGTCAACCCTTGGACGCTATCACAAGCCTAAACACCTTCCCGGCTGACGCCATTGTCACCAGTCTCAATATGGCGGATTGTTCGGGCCTAGAATTGGCACAACTTATTCGACAACACGGCGCTTACACCGGCATACCCATTATTTGCCTTGCCTCCCCAGATGAGGAGCACCTACACCTGCAAGCTATAAGCGCCGGTGCCGATGCCTTCTTCAGTGACGCGATAGAGCCGAAAACCCTCGTCGAAGCCATTATTGCCAAGGCAAAACGAGGGCGCTCCGGTATACAAGTCGACCAAAAATTACAAGAAAACCTCAGCCACAGCGAGTTTTTTCATTGCGCCATGGACCAGCACAATATTGTCAGCATTACCGATCTGGGTGGGCGAATTACCGAGGTCAACGACAGATTTTGTGTCATTAGCGGCTATCAACGCGAGGAATTAATTGGCCGCAACCATCGCCTGATTAATTCGCAGTATCACGACACCGCATTTTTCGAAACCATGTGGCTGACCATTAGAGCCGGTAAAGTCTGGCACGGTGAAATCTGCAACCTTAACAAAGACGGCCAAGAATACTGGGTCAACTCAACGATTGTGCCCTTTTTGGATCGCAAGGGTGAGCCCTGGCAATACATTTCCGTGCGCACGGATATCAGCGCTCTACGTATCAGCGAAGAACGCCTACAGAATGCCCAGGACTTTGCCAATATTGGCACCTGGGACTGGACAATCGGTACTGACGATCTGCATTGGTCGGAGGGAATCAGTCCCCTATTCGGCTATCCAGCGGGGCAACGCAAGACCTCCTTCGA
>MAAC01010626.1_pt1 | contig 30957 bp, 27 predicted proteins | sample 1115981 | NCBI WGS metagenome assembly MAAC01 (sample SAMN04961126, study PRJNA320927) | seawater metagenome | isolation source: sample BD02T64 sea water enriched with oil for 64 days | place: USA:Gulf of Mexico | collected 2013-07-27 | reverse complement strand
CAAATACTTAACTGTGGCCACATTGTGCCCCCCTGGGGTAAACGATATGTATGACAATTACTCTTTAGTTACTAGTTTAAGCTCTCTTTCAATTTTCTTAAAATTTATTCAATTAGGCAACTAACATGAAAAAAAACAAGAAAAATCAGAAATTATCCAAAGCACAAAAAGAGCATCGAAAATATAAGAAGGATCTTAAACGGATGGACAGACGACAAGACTCAGAATTTGAAAGAAAAGCGGCGTTGGCAGGCCTCACAAAAGAGGAGTATATCAAAAGGTTTAAGCCTTCTATAAACAAATACGGATCATCAAGGAACTTTGGGAGAGGGCTGCCTTAACCTCCAAAACAAAGGTCACACATTTTATTCAGCTAGACCACTTCACATCAGAATTCATGAAGACAAATATTTTGATCGCACCAAAGACTTCACAGTGACCACATTGTGCCTTCACTGGTTATACACAACAAAATCCCGTTCTCTGCGCCGTAGCTCAGGTGGATGGATTAGTAGTCTGTAAAGAAAAACATAGAGTTATATTGGGATGTGTATTTTGTAAAGGAGCACGCCTGGAGGAATTATTTCGCTGCGCTCAACCCTTCCAGGATAATCGTCGCAAGCTCCGATATGTGTCGCTTCGCTCGACTCGAACCCAACGGGGTTTCTCAACCCTCCAGGTTTGGAGTGCTTTAGAATTATCGAGGTTTTTTGGTACTGATGTATTACTTTCGAAGTGGTACGCCTGGAGGGATTCGAACCCCCGACCAATAGGATCGGAACCTACTACTCTATCCAGCTGAGCTACAGGCGCACTGTAACGACTAAGTCGTGTATGTCGCGGAGCAGTATATTACCTATGACAGTATGATACAGCAAGCCTTTATGATCAATTGGTCGCAGGTTCCAACCCCTTCACGCGATGAAAGGGGTTAGCGGCATAATAGTCACACCAAAACGTCATTAATAATGACGTCTAGCTCGATCAAGACAACCAGCTTATGTCCATTCAACACATAGTTAAGTTTATCAACAAAGACTTGAATTCAATATACAACGATGCAACGATGCAATACATAAGAAAGGTGCAGATACGCAACACCTCAACATTAAGTTTTTATATAGGCACAACATTTATCTTATGCTTGACCTCCTAGATATACGCACACTCGCCTTTACCACTATTTTCTTTGGTTTATGCTTTGGTCTAGGCTTAATCACCTATTCTTCGACACTTAAAAAATTCAAAATGGTTTTCCACATCGGCTTGGGAATTTTATTTATTGGTTTAGCCCAGTTTTTAATTAGCCTGCGAAATCACGTCAATGATTTTATTTCAATAGTGATTGCCAACGAGCTTAATATTATCGCTTTGATATTAATTTATTTTGGCCTACACAAGCTATGCCAAATGAAATTTACAATCAGTAAGGCCTTCATTGTAACCCTGCTCCTTTTTATATTTTTATCATTTTCATATTACACTTACATTGATCCATCAATGAAATCGCGTGTCGCAATAATTTCTTATGTCATCAGTTTACTGTGCTTTCTTTGTGCGCATGTAGTTTTCACCGCCAAGCTGAAAGAAAGCGTATTACCCTTACGTATTCTTGGCGTGATGTTTTCAGTCACAGCAATAATAGAACTACTCAGGATCACTATAGATACCGAACTGAATAACATTATCGGTCTAGAAGATTTACACGGTATACACACGCTACTTTTTTTTGCAGCGTTACTTCTTATTACTTTAATCAGTTTTTGTGTTGTCTGGATCGTGAATCTACAACTGCAGGAAGAGTTAAAGAATTTAAGCACAGTAGATTATTTGACAAAAATCAATAACCGCCGGTCTTTAGAGAAAATAGCAGAGACAGAACTAGCCAGATCTAATCGCAACAACCAAACTCTATCTATCATAATGTGTGACATTGATTTATTTAAAAAGATTAATGACCAACACGGTCATCTATCAGGTGATAGCGTCTTAATACAATTTTCAGATTTGATAATCAAAAACTTACGCAAGTATGATATCGCTGCTCGCTATGGCGGCGAAGAATTCCTATTCCTTTTGCCTAATACAGATATAGAACAAGCAGTAGACGTTGCGGAGAAGTTAAGAGCAATAATCGCAGGTAATACATTTACTTCAACGAGTACGGACACCCTCTCCATCACCGCAAGTTTCGGCGTTACAAGTAACAGTGATAATTCAATTAACTGGCATCATATGGTTCAAGCTGCTGACTCAGCACTATATGAAGCCAAAAAGTTAGGCCGTAACAAGGTAATAAAAGGGGCACCTAAGCGCACCAGCGCGAACAACCTGAGCGTCTTAGGGCTAAACTGTGCAAAAAACTGTTAAGGGTGCTCTGTTCAAGTCGTTCCAGGGCGTATCATCTGGGGTTTTCAAGCCGTAAACGGATTGGTATAGTCACCAGCGGATTATATCCAGCCTTGCTACCGTATTATGATCTGCAGGCCTTTTTTGTTGTGCCACGGTTGCCGAGTTAAGTAAAACCTATGTGCTGGCGTACTGTCTATGCATCTAAGTGGCTGCCAGGAAATTGACCTGATAATTGACTGCATTTACTATTTTGTAACTCGACTTCGCCGGTAAAATTTTACGAATAAACCTAGAATGGGTCAAATATAGTGAAAAACAGCTATCTTTAGTAGCACAGAGGTCAAAACTGCATTTTCGTCACGCACTTTTACTTGTATACTTGCCTGAAACTAAATACCGAGATTTCTAGGCAGTTGTTTTCAAATATACTTCTGCGATGGACAATCCATATACTATGACTAACGAGGCCACCCCAGTGAATTTAACTTTAAAAATAGCATCTATCGCTAGTGTTTTAGGTTTAAGCTTACTTTTATCTTTTAATACCCAAGCCACATCACAAGACAAGTTAATTGAGCGTATCAAGCCTGTTGGCCAAGTCTGTGTTGAAGGCGATGACACTTGCGGTGGTGCTGTTGCCGCTGTTGTAACCGGTGGACCAGCGCGAACTGGCGTGGAAGTTTACGACACAAAATGTGCCTTGTGCCACGCCTCTGGCGTATCTGGTGCGCCTAAGTTTGGTACTGCTGACTGGACTGAGCGAAATGCCAAGGGCATGGAATCGCTACTTGCCACCGCTATCTCAGGTATCAATGCGATGCCGGCAAAAGGTTTGTGTGGTGACTGTAGTGATGACGAGCTACAAGCAGCTATCGAACACATGCTAGAAAGCGCGCCTTAACCCCAGCGCCACAAAAAAAGCAGCCTCGGCTGCTTTTTTTATGTCTGGCTACTTCCGGCTTCCAACTTCCGACTTCCGACTTCCGACTTTATTTATTAATCCCCCAACATCTGCGCAATACTTCCCCAGACATTTTCTAAGATAATGGTCTGCGCCGCCGCATTAGGATGTAACCTGTCAGCCTGCATCAGTTCTGGGTGCAGTGCCACGTCTTGCATCAAAAAAGGCACTCTGTACACTTGTTCGCGCTCGGCCAATTGCTCAAATATATTGAAGAATTTCTCGGTATATCTGGGCCCGTAGTTGGATGGCAAACGCACTCCCACTAAGGTCACTTTTGCCTCGGCTTGCTTAGCTAAACTAATAAGCTGTTGAATATTTTGCTTAATTATTTTCAATGGGGTGCCGCGTAATCCATCATTTGCCGCCAATTCCAGAACTATATAATCAGGTTGGTGTCTATCAATGAGCGCTGGTAAACGGGTCAGTCCGCCACTGGTGGTCTCGCCGCTGATACTGGCGTTGATAACGGCAACACCGGGATAGCGCTGCTTGATACGCTCAGCCATCAGTGCCACCCAGCCCTGCTGCTGTTGCATGTTGTAGGCAGCTGATAAGCTGTCACCTAGTACCAGCAAAGTTTTTGCAGAGACACTCTGAGTAGTAAATAACACTAACAATATTAATAAGCGGATTATTTTCATGCAGTTGACGACCCCTTTGGCGATTGATGCTCAGCGTTTATCTAAATCATTTCCCAGTAATGATGGCGAAATTTCACTGTTCGAGAATCTGAATTTACAGATTAATAAAGGTGAGAGTGTAGCTATTATCGGCCCTTCAGGTACAGGTAAATCTACACTTTTATCACTGCTCGCCTGCCTGGACACCCCAACAGATGGTACTGTCAGCCTCTCCGGGGTCGATTTAAATAGCTTAGAGCAACAGCAAAAAGCGCAGTGGCGTTCCAAGAATATTAGCTTTGTATTCCAGTCCTTTCACTTGCTGCCAGAGCTCAGCGCCCTAGAAAACACCCAGTTGCCACTGGATATTCAAGGCCATGATGACAGCGAGCAGCAGGCCAAGCACTGGCTAGAAGCCGTCGGCCTAGGCCCCAGAATCAGCCATTTTCCGGCGCAGTTATCCGGCGGTGAGCAGCAGCGAGTGGCGATTGCCAGAGCCTTTGTGACGGCCCCCAGCTTGTTATTCGCCGACGAACCTACCGGTAATTTAGATACCAAGACCGGGGACAACATCATTGAGTTACTGTTTGATTTCAGCGCTAAAACCCAGGCGACTTTAATTTTAATTACCCATGATGTGCACTTGGCATCGCGCTGTGATCGAATGTTCAACCTGCTCGAAGGGCAATTGACCGAGGTCATAAAATGAGCCCGGTATGGCGACTGGCGGGCAGGCAAATTCGCAGCCAATGGCGCAGATCAGATTGGCTAACACTTATGTTGTCGCTGTTTATGATGACCACCTTAGTGACTTTACTGACCACCACCAGCGATCGGCTCTACACTAGTTTGACCCAGCAGAGCGCAGAGATTATGGGCGCCGATCTGGTACTGCGTAGTCGGCAGCCACTGGCAGATGAAAAGTATCAGCAGGCAATCGACGCTGGCCTGCAGGCGACAAGGGTCACTCAATTTGTCAGCATGGCGGAGGGCAATGAAAACAATGTGCTCAGTACTGTGCGCGCTGTCAGTAGTCCCTACCCACTACTGGGGGTAATTAAAACCGAGCCGGACGAACACTCAGGGATTCCTCAAACAGGTAACGTCTGGGCCGATAAAAGCTTACTTAGCCGACTGGACTTAAAATTGGGTGACAGTTTGTTTTTGGGTTACAGCGAATTCAAACTCAGTCGTATACTAATCGACAGTCCGGATCGGGGCACGGGTTTTGCCAACTTTAACCCGCAGATCATTATGCGCAGCGATCAATTAGCTGATACCGGAATACTAGCGCCTGGCAGTCGCGCCAATTACCGGTTGCTGGTCAGTGGTGAGCAACTGCAAATTAGTGCTCTGCAACAACAGTGGAAAAGCAGCTTAGTCAAAGGGCAGAGGTTAATTGACGCCCGAGACGATCGACAACTGAATAACAACTCGGTCTCCAATGCCAGTCGCTATCTTAAGCTGAGCGCGTTGTTGTCGCTGTTACTGGGGGCGGTTGCGATACTGCTCAGCTTACAGCGCTACAGCAGCGATCAGCGCACCCGCTCTGCACTGTTGCTCAGTTTAGGTATGACTCCCAGGCAGTTACTGATCATTTACAGTATGCAACTGCTCAGTGGCTGGCTGGTCGCGGCGCTAGTGGGCACCGGTATTGGTCTGTTATTGCATCAGCTGATTGCCGCGCAAATGAGCGAGTTTATTCCGCATATATCCGATTTAAGCATTGCTTCAATTATCACTAGTCCGCTGCTAGCACTTTCTATCTTGTTTATCCTGGGTCTGCCGACTTTACTGCCGCTGGGAAAAATTTCCATCTTGCAAATGTTGCGTAAAGACAGCAGTGTTTCGGGCAGCCGCTGGCACTATGTAAGTTGCGCGCTGCTACTGTTAGTCGCTATCAGTTTGTATATGGGTTCTGTGTTGTTGGCATTAGTGATCACAGTGTTGCTATTAACCTTGGGCTGGATAGCTGGCTTTTTAGCCCAGCACTTCATCGTCGCGCTGGTTAAAAGACTGCAGGGTCGGATCGCCTTAACCCCGCTACTTAAGCTGCGGTTGCGGCAACAGCGGCACTGGCACCGACTGCAAGCCGGGGTATTCTCTGTCTTACTGGCAATCATGGCAGTGCTATTTTTTGTCCGCAATGATCTGATTGAACAGTGGCAAGGACAAATTCCTCAAGACAGCCCCAATCACTTTGCCATCAATATCCAGCCCTGGGAAAAAGATCGACTACAGAGTTGGATGAGTGAACAGCAACTGGCGGCCAAGCTGTATCCTATAGTGCGTGGCCGAATTACTGCGATAAACCAGCAGAGTATTGGCAGGGCACTGAGTATTGAGCAAGCGAGAACCCATGCATTACATCGCGAGTTGAATCTCACCTGGCAGCAACAGCTGACTGATCAAAACTCTGTCATTGCCGGTGTGTGGAATCCGGATATCCCCGGCGTTTCTATCGAGTCGGAACTGAGTGACAACTTAGGCCTTAAAGTCGGCGATGTACTCACACTGACCATAGGCGGACAGTTGCTGGAAGCCCCCATCACCAGTATCAGGCGGGTAGACTGGGAATCTTTCAAACCGAATTTTTTTCTAATCTATACGCCTAAACTGTTAGAGCAGTATCCGCTAACTTACATCACAAGCTTTAATATTCCCGAGCAGCAACGGCACAAAAGCACCTCATTAGTGCGCGCTTTCCCCACTATTACTCTGATTGATATCGACAAAATATTCAAACAGGCACAGAGTATTATCGCCAAATTGGCGGACAGCGCTAGTTTAGTGATGTTACTGACTGTAATTTCAGGCGCGATCATGCTACTGACTATTTTGCAGCAGGAGTTGGCGCAACGCCGCTACGAGGGGGCACTGTTGCAAACCTTAGGCGCCTCAGAGAGACAGACCCGACAGTTGGATATACTGGAATTTTGTCTGCTGGGTATTACCTGCGGCTCAATAGCCGCGGTAGTCGCTGAACTATTACTGGCTATCATGAGCGTCAGGTTCTTTGATTTACCGGTCAGCGCCCATCCGATGTTGTGGTGGAGTTTACCGCTAATCGCCACTATTACTTTCACTGGCATCGGCAATCTGGTCAGGGGCAAGTTAAACCTGGCGGAGTGTTATTCGCTACTTAAAGCCAGCTAACCTTTAGTGAGTCACAGGTGGTCGCTATAAACGGCTACTTGTTACTTGCTTAACTCTGTCTTTGGGTTGCTTAATGGTGAGCTAGTCGGCCTGCTATTAAGCAACTTTTCACTTTTGTCCTCAATAGTTACAGTATAGAATGTCGAGCAGAGCCAGGTCTCAAATACGCATTTTACAGCATTGAAACCAAGCTAATATTTCATACAGCCAAGCAATGCTATAAAGCTAGCCACTAACTTGCCGTTTTTATTTTGAGCCTGCCCCATGAAAAAGAACTTAATTCTCGACACTGACTCCTACAAACTGTCTCATTACAAACAATATCCTGCCGGCACTGAGCAAGTGTTTTCCTATATAGAGAGCCGCGGCGGTCTGTTTGACAGCACACTGTTTTTTGGCCTGCAAAAAGCCCTGATCGAGTTAAACCAATTTTTCCCCAACTGGGATGATTTCGCCGAAGCTAAAGAATTGGCCCAGGCACACGGCGTGCCCTTTAATGAGAACGGCTGGCGCGAGTTAATCGAACTCGGCTACTTTCCGCTGGAAATTCGCGCACTGCCCGAGGGCAAAGTTATCCACACGCAAAATGTTTTAGTGACTGTGGTTAATACTGACCCCCGATTTTACTGGCTCACCAGCTATTTAGAAACCTCACTGTTAAGAGCCGTCTGGTACCCAACCACAGTAGCTACACTGTCTTTTGAATGTAAAAAAGTGATCAAGCGCTACATGCAGGCAACTTGTGAATCACTGGATGGTTTAGCCTTTAAACTACACGATTTTGGTGCCCGTGGCGTCTCCAGTGAAGAGTCAGCTTGTATTGGCGGCGCTGCCCACTTAGTCAATTTCTCTGGCACTGATACGCTCTCAGCAGTGCGCTTTGCCAGAGACTATTACGCTGCCGGCATCTGCGGTTTTTCCATTCCCGCCACTGAACACAGCACTATCACCAGCTGGGGTCGCGATCAAGAGCTAGAAGCTTATCGCAACGTGCTAGAGCAGTTCCCCGAGGGGCTGGTCGCTTGCGTCTCTGATTCTTACGACATTTTTAATGCCGTCAGCAGCTTATGGGGAGAGCAGCTACACGCCAATGTCACCTCTCGTTCAGGGACATTGGTGATACGTCCAGACAGTGGTGATCCGGAAGACATTCTGCCTATATTACTGCAAACACTGGCTGATAAATTTGGTTACACCGAGAATAGCAAAGGCTATAAAGTACTCAACGACAAAGTGCGCCTGATTCAGGGAGACGGGGTAAACCTCTCTTCTATCAGCCGTATTTTAGAAACCATGACCGCCAAGCGCTGGAGTACCGAGAACATAGCTTTTGGCATGGGTGGAGGCCTGCTGCAACAGCTAAACCGCGATACTCAGAAATTTGCCATGAAAAATAGCGCCGTTAAGGTCAATGGCCAATGGCGCGATGTCTACAAAGATCCAGTCACTGATCACGGCAAGCGCTCTAAAAAAGGTCTGTTAGATTTACAAGGTGGACAGACTGTTAGAATTGCTCCTGAATTGTTGTTCGCCACGCGAGCGCAGTCACAGCTGCAATTAGTCTACCGCAATGGCAAAATCCATAATCAGATGAGTTTCCAGCAGATTAAAGACAACTCTGACGCTTATTGCTAATAAGCCCCCCAAACATCCCACTGACAGCAAAAGCGTCGACTTTAGTCGTCGCTGCCTAGCTGTTTTAGTTGCCGGCCAAAACTTGTTCAACTTTCGACCAGCCCAGTGATTTTTTAGATTCAACAGCGATTTTTTGTGGATAAGCGGTTGAAGAAGTTCGTCAAAAAACACTAAAAACCCCCTGTAACGCCCGTCAAAGCTAACTCTTGGCAACTCACTGCGCAGTGTAGAAATACTCGGATAACTTTATCAACAGACGCTATAGATTGCGATTTTTTTACAAGTTTTCCCCAATATCAGCGGCCAAAACATGGATGTTCTATTATTATCCTAAACTCTATTAACAGTTGTTGATAACTGACTGATTTTTAATAGCTATTAACAATATATGTGGACAACTACTGGGATAGAGTATGCACAAGGTTCTGATAACCTACTGCAGGGCCCGCAATACGGGGGCTGCACAAATATGATTAAGATTTAACCACTGTAGATAACCTATAGAGAATAATAGCTTTTTAGACAGGCGATGGAGCGCTGATATTCTGAGCAAAACGATCAGGTTTTAACGCCCTTTGGAAGCAATCAAATAAAAAATTGCTGATATTGCCTGGGGGTTAGTGCAGTGCGCTTTTTGAAATTGCGTTGAAAGTGACTTTGGTCGGCAAAGCCAAGTGCAGTGGCCGTGTCGGCTAAACTGTCACCCGCTTTAAGTAGCAACCTCGCTCTCTTGATCCGTTGATCCAATTGATATGCGTGTGGGCTCTGTCCGTATTGGTGTTTAAAACTACGGATTAAATGGAACGGGCTCAAATTGGCAATCTCGCAGAAATCAGTCAGAGGTATATTACTGTCCAACTGATCCATGATCAGCTCTTGTACTTGACTGACAGTCGTTGCATCTAATGGTGTGCTATCGAGCACAGGGGTAAATAGTTGCTGACAATAGTCAATCAGACAACCTTCTGCCATCAGCGGATTACTCTCACTGCGCAGGCAGACATACAACTTGTCAAACTGCTGATAACTATGTCTGTCACTCAGTAAGCTCTGCTTAAAGGGCAGATAATCGCTGTGCTTGCGGGCAAACATCTGACGCTGCAGATCGCCCATCCAGTCGCTGTCGATAAACAGCATCCGATACGACCACTCGCCTTGGTCAGGGTTGCAGGAATGCGCATCCCCGGGGTTAATAGTGACAGTTACTCCGGCTTGAATTTGGTAATTGTGTTGCAGGTTTTTATATTTGGCACTGCCATAATCCACAACCCCAAAAGAGAACTCATCATGGCTGTGGGTGCTGTAGCAACTGTTGGAGTGATTGGCGCTGCGCATTTCTACAAAATCTAAAGCGGCGCTTTTAGATAAGCTGTGGACTATCTCTTTGGGCATTTTTACTCTCTAAGATTTGAGCATTTGTAGCATAGCTATTCGCCTATAAGAAAATAGAGACGACAGTTAAACTCAATAATACCCCCATTATCCGATTAAAAGTAACTTGATGGCGCTTTTCTGACAACATTTCGCTGATTATACTCCCTGCCACCGCCCAGGTACCCACTCCCAGTAAACAGATAATAAAAGACAGCAAACTGAAAATAACTACATACAAACTGGAGGGATCATTGGGGGTGACAAAAATACTGACACCCGACATCGACACTAACCAGGCCTTGGGATTTAAGCCTTGTGCTAAGCCCCCTTCAAGTACAGTGGGCGCTCGCTTATTCTCGATGGCCTCACTGTCATCAGCTGCAGCAGTGGCTATTTTATAGGACATATATAACAGAAAGGCTGCGCCGATATATTTAAGTGCATCCGTTATCTGTGGGTTTTGACTCAGTAGCTGACTCAAGCCGAGACCGACCAGTAAAACAATAGCAGCATAAGACATCGAGGCGCCAAACACATGTGGCAATGTACGCTTAAAACCAAAATTGACACTGGAACTGGTGGCCATGATATTAACCGGCCCAGGAGACACCGCCCCGATAAAGGCAAAAATCGCCATAGATGTAATAATTGAAAACACTGCTAACCTCTTTTACTTTTGTGTATTACGGCCACGCTATCCGGTTGATTCAGTAGCAATATAAAAGCTGCTGAAGCGGGAACATTCCGGTGTGACTAATTTTTCATTTGCATCATTCTAGACCCGGGAAAAAACTATTTATTGAACAATATTGCTATCTGAATTTTTTTCATCTATTTTTTATGTAACTAGTTACGTAAATAGTTTAGTATATGTTTTTTTATCCTCTGTAGGTAATATTTTGGACCACATGAAGAAAATGGGCTGCCTATCACTGGGCAGCCGTCTGAAGCGTTTATCCGATCGCATGTATAAAGACGTGGCCAGCATCTATCAGGAGCAGGGTATTGATCTGCACCCAAGCTACTACCCTCTATTCACTTTACTGTTGCAGCAGGGCCCCCTATCGGTTACCCAAGCGGCTGAGCAATTAAATGTCAGCCACCCGGCAGTCAGCAAGATTGCCGGCAAAATGATTAACGAGCGCTTATTGTATAAAACCTTGGATCCCAGTGATGAGCGGCGCTATTTTCTGGTACTGGATGACAAAGCGCTGCTGTTGTCACAGAAAATCGAGCCAATTCTAGTGCAGATGCGCCTCTATTTAGACTCCATCATTGCCAGCCAGCAACTGCCGATATTAGAGGCTTTGGACGAGTTCGAGCGGGCCTACAACAAACGGGGCCTGGTCAACCCAGTGCTAGATGCTCTAAGCACTGTAGTGGACCAACAGCAAGTGCAGATATCCGGCTGGAACAGCGAATACAAAAGCGATTTTTACCGACTCAATTACACTTGGCTAGAAAAGTACTTTTCCGCCGCGCTTAACGCCCTGGACCATCAGGCGTTAGATGCCCCCGAAAGCTACTATCTGGCCCGCGGCGGCTATATCTGGTTTGCTAAACTAAACGATCAACGGGTCGGCTGTATCGCGCTCGCCTGCCACGGCAAAGGTGTCTATGAAATTTCTAAGATGGCCGTGGATGAGCAATTTCAGGGCTTCGGTATCGGCAGGAGAATGCTGCTTACTGCGCTGGAAAAATCACGCCAGTTACAAGCCAATTTAGTCTATCTGGAGACGTCCAGCCTACTCCCCAGAGCGCTGACGTTATACCAGCATATGGGCTTTAAACAAACGCAGCACCCGAACGGAACCTCTAATTATGAGCGCTCGGATATCTACATGGAGCTAAACATATGAGTACCCAATACTCTTGTGCCGAACAACCACCGAGCCGTCGCGCCAGTGAATTTTTTGCCGGGGCCAGCGCCACCGTGCCACTGCTGGTAGGGGCGGCACCCTTCGGTATCATCTTTGGCACTCTGGCGGAGCCCAACGGGCTGTCGGCTCTGGGTGCTATCGCTATGTCACTGATCGTATTTGCCGGTGCCAGCCAATTTATCGCCCTTGGGCTGCTGGCGGCGGGCGCCAGCATACCCATCATTATCGCCACTACTTTTATTGTTAACTTCCGTCATATTTTGTACTCGGCTAACTTAGTCGCCAAAGTCCGCCATTTACCGCACTACTGGCGGGCATTAATGGCGTTTGGTTTAACCGATGAAACTTTTGCAGCTGTTAATAACCGCTACCAACAGCAGGGCAACTTGCAGCAAGCGCACTGGTTTTATCTTGGCTCTTTTTTGGCCATGTACAGCAATTGGGTGTTTTGTACTTATATTGGCCTTACTTTGGGTAATATCTTCCCGCAAATGCAGAACTGGGGGCTAGATTTTGCTATGTCAGTGACTTTCCTGGGCATGGTTGTCCCCTACCTAAAAACCAAACCTATGTTAGTCGCGGTGCTAGTCGCCGCAGTACTGGCAATCGTCAGCCACGACCTACCACACAAACTGGGGTTATTGCTATCCGCCTTTTCCGGGATTGCAGTGGGATTATCATTAATGATGTTGGAAAATCGCAAAAAGAAGCAGCAGGTATGCCAATGAATGAGACTTTTTTGATCGGTGGAATGTTCGCAGTCACTTTCAGTGTCAGGTATGTACTTTTTGCCATGGCGGGCAAAGTTAAGTTTCCGCCATGGCTCAATCGCGCACTTGAGTTTGTGCCGCCGGTAGTATTAATGGCGATTATCGCCCCGAATGTTACTATGCCCAAGGGAGAGCTGTGGCTGAGCCCGCTCAATCCCTGGCTGATCGCCTCGGTGGTCGCTGTCATTACCGCCTTAATACGCAAAGATTTGCTGACCACTATCGTAGTAGGTATGCTGACCTTTGCCGGACTGCGCTTTGGCCTTGGCATGTAGTTAGCAGATTACAGTGGACAACAATTTCGCTTGTTGTCCACCTTTCTTAAAGCCTGTTTTTCAGTCATTACAACTTTTAAAGCTGCTTTTTTTTACCTCTTTTTTGCATTTTTTCGCCCTAATCAATTTTAGCTATTGCCTAGACCCTCAGTTGTTGGTTTATAATCGAGGGCCAAACCACCTATTGTAGGATTTCGCTTTGCAATCAGTTCTCGAATCAAAGCTGGAAAAGCTTTCAGCCGCTGGCCAACAACATCTTTTAACCGAAGTAATGCACGGTATAGAGAAAGAGGGCTTGAGGGTTACCCCCAAAGGTAGGTTATCTCAATCTGATCATCCAAACGGATTGGGATCGGCACTGACTAATGGCGTTATAACCACTGATTACTCAGAATCATTACTTGAGTTTATTACCCCAGTGTATAAAAACTCCTTAGATGCGATCAATTATCTCACTGATTTGCACCGCTTCACTTACCGACAGCTGGATGAAGAAATTATCTGGAATGCCAGCATGCCCTGCTATTTGAAGGGCCCTGATGACATTCGTATCGGTGAGTACGGTAACTCCAACAGCGGTAGGATGAAACATATCTACCGTGTTGGGTTGGCCAGCCGCTACGGCAAGATGATGCAGAGCATCGCCGGTATTCACTACAATTTTTCACTTTCTGATGACTTATGGCAAGTACTGCAATCGATTGATGGCAGTCAGCAATCTCTGCAGGATTATCGTTCCGACGGATATTTTTCACTGATCCGCAACTTCCGTCGCCAATCTTGGTTACTACTGTATTTATTTGGTTCATCCCCAGCACTTTCAGACTCATTTATGGGTGATACTGAACATCAGTTGCAAACCATGAATGGTCACACTTTGTACCTTCCACACGCCACTTCGCTGCGTATGAGCGACTTTGGCTATTCCAACAAAGCGCAGGAAAGCTTAGATATTTGCTTTAATTACCTGGACAGTTATGCCAATTCTCTACGCTCGGCGATAAAAACCCCCTTCCCGGCTTACCAGGAGATGGGTGTAAAGGTCAATGGTAGCTATCGGCAGTTAAATGCCAATGTCTTACAAATCGAGAATGAGTACTACAGCGATATCAGACCTAAGCGCGTTGCAGCGCCGGGAGAAAAACCTGTGGATGCGCTGATCGACCGAGGCGTTGAATATATAGAAGTGCGCAACACAGACATCAATCCACTATTACCTGTGGGGATTGACAACTGCCAGGCACAATTTATGGATGCGTTTTTGTTAACTTGCCTGCTACAAGAAAACCGCGAAATTTGCCCCGATGAATGTGATCGTATCAGCCACAATAACAACTTAGTGGTCAACAAAGGTCGTGAGCCTGGACTAAAGTTGAGCATTGCCGAGGGAGAGCAATCTCTCACTGAATTTGCCAGCCAGATTTTGGATCAAGTGCAGAAAGTGGCTGTTGCCATCGACAGCGTCAAAGGCGGCACTAATTACTCTGATAGCGTAAAGCAGCAGCGGGCTAAAGTAGCAGACAGCGACTTAACTCCCTCCGCTATTATTTTGGCTTCACTGCGAGAGAGTGGACTGCAGTTTACCGATTGGGCGCTGCATGTCTCAAGGCAGCACCGTGAAGACTTACTCTCATCCGATCTCGATGAAAAAGTAAATGCTGATCTGAGCGACAAAGTCAGTCAGTCTATTTTAGCGCAGCAGGAGATGGAGCAGAGTGATTCTATTGAATTTGAGCAGTTTTTAGAAGAGTATATGAGCGCTTAAAGAAGGCGTGAGGCGTGAGGCGTGAGGCGTGAGGCGTGAGGCGTGAGGCGTGAACAGCTTACGATGATTGTAAGCTGTTCACAGATATACTATTTTTATATTTGATCAAACGACTACTGGGCGACGAAACTGACAAAAAACAAGTCAGTGACCATCTCTTCGCCCTCTTCTTCTAACAATCTTTGCTTAACCAGCAAGATAGCCTTTTTTGCCAGAATTTTCTGTGCGGCAACTGAATTCATACTCTCTTCACTTTGCGCCATCAGTAAAAACAGAATATCGTTGCGAATAGCGTATATATGGTCTTCAAGCGCTAACTGAGTAGCCTCTGACCCAGACTGAATAGTAATTTCACATTTCACAAAATGTAATTGCGTAGATTCACCGAAGTTAGCAACAAAAGGCTTCAGCTCTACATAACCGACATAATCTTCATCGTCACCCGATGCAACGGCAAATGGTATCCACAAACTCAACAGTAAAACTAAAAAAGACCTGACCAACATCGCCACTAACTCCTGGGATCATTACACATGCTGCTTTCAATAACCCATTAGATTACTCTAGCCGAAAGCGCATAAATTGCTAAAAACTTTTACATTCTAGCATGAATTATTTTGTTCAAAATAAGAGATTTCAAACCGCTGATGCGCAAATACACCAGCCCTGTATTTTCTTTGCGCGCTGATTGCCTGCATAATTGTGTACGGACTAATGCAGCGGGTTTGATTGAATATTCCCTAAGTAACGCAATTTTCTGACCGAATGCATGAATTCATCATATCTAATTGATATAGATATATTAAAATAAAAAGTACGAATTTAAGTGTAGCTGCTATTCCAGCAGAGACACAACTATAATTCGTCTAAAACTACTATTTTTGCACTTGTAGTAAATTCTTTAGCAAAGGCTATTGCACCTATAATAGGCTTCGGATTAGTATTGAGTAATATGTAGGAATAGCAGTACACAACTGCAGCTGGCAACAAGGCTTTCATCGGGGTGTAAATCGTCATACGATCGTTGTCCTCACATCTTTGTAACAGTCTTGTTTTGTATGCTCAATGTGGCTTTTGCTGCCCTCTGGCATTAGTACATCTTAGGAAAAGAGTACTTTTTATAACGTTTGCTCCACCACTATTAGTGGATGCATCTGCCATCAAAGGAAAATGATTATGTTAGAAAAATGCAAAGGGGCGCAAGAAAGATGGGGCGGCGTCAGCGAAATTATCGATGCTTGGCTAGATGGACGACAAGTATTAATCTCACACTTTGTCTCACTACCTTCACAAAGTATCACTCACGGGTTAAATGAACATTTAAACTTGTTCTGCGGTTTATTAATGGATTATTTATCTTCCGGGCATTTCGAAATATACGAGCAGTTATTGCGCGAGGGCAGTGACTTTGATGACGGCTCTTTAGAAGAGGCGCAAAAACTTTTCCCAATGATCCAATCTAGCACCGACAGAGCCTTGGATTTTAATGACAAATTCTCATCTATGAGCGATCCATGCGTCCAGGAAATTCGTGAATTTGCCGAGCAGTTATCCCAGTTAGGTGAAGCTCTGGAAAACCGTTTTACCCTTGAAGATAGGATGATAGAGCTATTACATTCAACCCATAGTGAAGCTATGGTTGCCAAAGGTTAACAATGCTGCGACACCCGATAAAAATATTGACCACAGGCTTACTGGCCCTGATTTTATCTGCCTGCAGCTCGGGGGAGCCGCCAAGCGATTGGCAAAACTATGCAACGCTGGGGCTTTACAGCGCCGCCATCTCTGAGGACGGTAAGTTAGCTGCTATTGGTGCACAAGAAGAGGGGGGCAGCCTCTGGGATATAGATACCGGCGCCAGGCTGTATGATTGGAACCACCAGAAAGGTGCCCGCACGATTGTTGCTCAAACTGCATTTTCCCCTGAGGGAGAGTTTGCGGTAACCGCCAACCAACAAGATTTAGTACTGTGGCACACAGCTACAGGTAGGGCTGAATGGTTTTGGACCTCCCCAGGAGAGATATTAGATATCGCCCTTACACGCAGAGGTAATTATGCCCTGCTCGGCCTGGCCAATCACACTGCGGTGTTTTTTGACATTTTGAACGGCGGTGTAGTGCGTACCTTACGCCATGGCGGTAGGGTGCGCACTGTGGCCCTTAGCCGAGATGGCAAAACGGCAATCACAGGCTCCGATGATTACATTGCAACTATCTGGGATATAAAATCTGGACAGATATTACAGCAGTTAAAACTGGATAATATTATTGATACTGTTGCTATCAGCAGCGATGGCCGAACCGCCTTTAGCGCCAGCAGTTTAGATCGCGGTGTCATCTGGGATGTTGCCAGCGGAGAAATAATTTCCTATATCAGCGGCAATGAGCCTTTCAAACAGAGACGTATTAGTTATTTAAGTGCGCGCTTTTCAGAGGATGCCAGTAAGTTACTGACGGGCTCTGCTTCAGGTGCGGTACAAATGTGGGATCCGCAAAATGGCGATATGCTCGGCTATTGGCGCACCCATAAAAAGGATAGCTATGGCCCAAACAGTGTCAGTGTGCTAGCCGTGGGCTTCAGCGAAACAGGGGACTACTTAGCATTAGGCAGTAATGGCGTTTTAAACGAATTCCAATAACACCCCAACAAATATTTTTGAACTTCAGACATAAAAAAGCGAGGTAGCTACTGAGTAACTGCCTCGCTTTAGAATACCCGAACTAACAAGCAATTATTTGTTAGTTTCGCTCTTTACAATTTCAATCAGTTCAACTTCAAAAATCAGTGTCTCTCCAGGTCCAATATTTTCTCCGGCGCCCTGTATCCCATATGCTAACTGGGATGGAATGTACAACTTAGCTTTGCCACCTTCCTTAATAAGCTGCAAGCCTTCAGTCCAACCTTTGATCACTCTGCCCAACGGGAAAGTTGCCGGCTTTTCTCTTTTATAAGAGCTATCAAAAACCTTTTCATCGATAGTGCTCCCCTTGTAATGTACTACAACAGTATCATCAACAGTCGGTGCTTTACCTGTACCCGCTGTGATGATCTCTATCTGTAATCCACTCTCAGTGGTCGTGACACCTTCACGCTTGGCGTTTTCAGCTAAGAATTTTTCGCCAATCTGCATATTAACTTTAGCTTTCGCCTCAGCTTCTATTTTATTGGCAGCCGCCAGCTTGGCCGCTTCTGCCTGTTGCTTGGCTACTTGTTGCTGTTGAAAGCTTTTCAGTACTTCTTCTATTTGCGCTTCACTCAGCTGCGGCTCTGCATTGCTAAATACATCTTTGATCGCGGCAGTAAACGCCTCGATATCTAACTTTGCAAAGCCCGGCTGAATTTGCTTGCCGATCATCAAACCAAAACTATAACTAAGCTTTTGCTCTTCGCTGTCCAGAGTTGCTGCTAATGTTGGAGCAGATAAAACAGCGCTAAGCGCCAGGGCCAGAAGTGTTTTTTTCATAGTAAATTCCTTAATTATTTTTGTACCTTAAAGCAACAATACAGTGTCTATTTTACAGGCGTATTAAGTGCTAAAAACTAAATAAAATGTGGCACTTAGGACAACATTAAACAGGAAAGTTCTACCTAAATCCACGCAATGAGCATTTTTGTACTTTTTCATCGCTAAAGCCGATGATATCTCAATTTTTTATAGAAGAAACCCAAGTCAATTAAAACCGACTGAATAGGCACAAACTCACTGAAAAGCAGACTAAAATCCACTTTAATCACTGGGCTGGCTATTTATCATGACTGTAGTCAGACTTACTTTTTCAAACCACAGAGCCAATTCCGGCACTTGTTCACGCCAGGCGAATTTAGCAAACCTGAAATCTAAATAGCCGAGTAAACAAGCCAGAGCTATATCGTCAATAGACTTTAAATGAACTTTGGCAGGGGGATTTTTCTCAAACCAATTAATAGCTTGCGCCACCTTGTGCCACTGTCCATCAATCCAATCAGGCCAGCGCAGCTGTTCAGGCCTGACCACTGTTTCATACCTTAAGCTTAGTGCAGCTTCTGTTGCTCCATTGGCAATATTATGTCTGGTTAGCTGTGCAGCACGTTTTTCTGCCTCCCCAATGATTATATCTGCGCCGCATAACGCCCCAAGATAGTCACAAATAACCAGTGAGTCATGCAAAAGCATGCCACTTTCGAGCTTCAACGCCGGGACTTTCCCCAGAGGATTCTGTTGATAATAGCTGTTGTCCACTTGTGTTGGGTGCGCAATTGGCCGCTCAATTTTCACTCGTTGCTGTAAACCTAACTGCTCAATAACAATGCTCACTTTGCGCACAAAGGGCGATGCCGGTGATCCATATAAAATCATCTTATTCCTCTACTTTGGGGTGCATGAGGCAGTACTTATCTAAAAGTGTCTGTACCAGAGTGTTTCGGTGTGCATCGTTACTCTGATGATCAGCAGTGCTTTGAGCGCGGTTTTCAATACAAAAATTGATATTCTGCAGGGCCAGAGACCTAAGCGCGTTTCCAGGGCCCGCTGCTGCACTGTAGTAGATACTATTGCTAAATAGAAACGCTAATTCTACTTGCTCAGTGGCCAGCTCAGCTTCTAGCAGTTGTCGATAGCAATCAACAGTGGCTATTTTTAGCTGTTCATCAGTTCGCTGCTGCTTTAACCAAAAGCGGATTTGTCGCAATGGTGCTACCACTTGCTGGTGCCACTTAGCGGCTTTATCAGTCTCTGCCGGCAATCCTGTCAACGCTTGGTTTTCACTGGCCAACCAAAACCCAAACAGTACTTGATTAACAGAAACTGCGTGCTCATTTTGCAGTGTTAACAGCTTCTCAGCCACCCCCGGTTGCGCATAAAAATCCACCGAGAACTGCCATAATTTGTTGTCGATATCCATAAGTACTCATCATCAAATATAGTCTGTTTTGCCTATAGTGTGGTAAAATCGCCGGCTGAAATTATCTATCATTACCCACCTGCCGGCCATATATGATTCAATTATTAGAACTTAGTTTACTTCGCGGTCCACAGCAACTGTTAAATCAAGCAGATTTAACCTTACACTCGGGCTGGAAGGTCGGCATTATCGGTGCCAACGGCGTAGGGAAATCCAGTTTATTCAAACTGTTATTGGGCGAGTTGCAACTCGATGCCGGTGAGCTAAAGATCTCCGGCAATCAGACCATTGCCCATATGGCCCAGGAAGTTCAGGCCGTTAAACGCTCGGTTTTGGATTATGTGCTGGATGGCGATACTGCTCTGCGCGAAGTTCAGGGACAACTGCAACAGGCAGAAGCTGAGCACCAGGCCGGGCGTATTGGTGAACTACATGCCCAGCTCGACAATATCGACGGCTACACCGCTGAGGCGCGTGCCCAACAATTACTTAACGGTTTAGGTTTTGCCAGTGATGACGCTGCTCGCGACGTCAGTGATTTGTCCGGTGGTTGGAGAATTCGTCTAAACCTGGCCAAAGCGTTAATGTGTCGCTCGGATATATTATTACTGGATGAGCCCACCAACCACTTAGACCTGGACGCGACACTTTGGCTAGAACAATGGCTTAATAATTATCAGGGAACTCTGTTACTGATATCTCACGATCGCGACTTTCTGGATCAGGTGGTTGATCACATTGTACACATGCATCGCTCTAAACTGGATATCTACAAAGGTCAGTACAGCGCGTTCGAGCGTGCCAAGGCAGAGCGTCTTGCTCAACAGCAAGTGCAATACGAGAAGCAGCAACAACGTATCGCCGAGATCGAACAATTTGTCCGACGCTTTAAAGCTAAGGCTTCTAAAGCCAAACAGGCACAGAGTCGAGTGAAAGAGCTTGAGCGCATGGAGACTATATCGGCTGCACACATCGACAGCCCTTTCACCTTTAGCTTCCAGTGCAATGAAAAAGTCTCCAACCCACTGCTGTCGCTGCGTAAGGCCGATTGCGGATATGCCGATAGCTGTATTTTAAAACAAGTATCTATTGTCTTAGCGCCAGGTTCGCGAATCGCCTTGCTAGGGCCTAATGGTGCTGGCAAGTCCACTCTGATTAAAACCTTAGTCGGCGATCTTGAGCGCCTCAGTGGTGAGCGCAACACTGGCGAGCACTTGCGAGTGGGGTATTTTTCCCAGCATCAATTGGAAGCGCTAGATCTAGAGGCATCGCCACTGGTACATATCATGCGTCTGTCTCCTACTGCTACCGATCAGCAAGTGCGTAACTTTCTCGGCTCTTTCGGTTTTTTTGGCGATGATGCCTTTGCACCTGTGAAACAGCTCTCCGGTGGCGAAAAAGCCCGTGTGGCACTGTCACTCATTGCCTGGCAGAAACCTAACCTGCTATTGCTGGATGAACCGACCAACCACCTTGACTTAGAAGTTCGCTATGCCTTAACGATGGCTATGCAAGAGTTCGAAGGGGCGGTGATTTTGGTCTCCCACGATCGCCATTTGTTACGCAATACCGTCGATGAGTTTTTACTGGTTGCCAATGGAGAGGTCAGTGAATTCAAAGGCGACTTAAATGACTACCAAAGCTGGCTGAGCGAGCAGCGACGCAACTTATCGCCAACTAAAATGGTTGGCAGAGAAAACCGCTCGCAAAGTGCCGATGAGAAAAAAGAGCAGAAGCGTCTCGCTGCAGAGAGACGCACTAAACTCAGACCGCTTAAAAACAGCATTGGCAACCTGGAAAAACAGATAGACAGCTACCAAAAACAACTTTCTGATCTGGAGAGCGCTCTTGCAGAACCTGACATTTACAGCGCTGAAAATAAAAAACAGTTGAAAGCGCTACTCAGTGATCAAGCATCGAGCAAGGCAAAATTAGATGAGGCCGAGTCTCTGTGGATGGAAAACTTGGAAGAGCTGGAGGAACTAGAAGCTAGCATTGTATAATAATTTACAAAAGAGTGACTTAAGCTGCTGCGACCAATCCAATTGGTCACAGCATTGTGTTTATGTTTATCAGCTCTCAACGGCCATTTTAGCCTGCTGGCGATGCTGCTGAACCTCCAGCATTGCGACCAACTCGAGCAGCTCATCACTTTTTTCTAGCATCAGCTCACGCTCGCGAACAACCACTGCTTCAGTCAACCCTAAAGAACTTAACACCAGCGGATCCAGTGCTTCGATTGGACCATCGGAAAAGCCCGCTGAACGCAGCGATCGCCCAGCCAGATTGACCAGTTGTGCATGGGCATTGGCTTTAATGTGCATAGGCGAATTCAAATATCTCACCCCCACACACACTTCTTGGGGGAGCGACCAGCAGTCGAACAACCAGGCCGCGACTTGCTCGCGGGTAACATTTAATACATGCCGCTCAATTTGCTCTATGTCCATGTGCGGATTGACTTCTAAATAGCGCGACAGCAGGGCGAAGTGCGGTGGAAACAAATGCGCCAACGCCGCATAGCCAAAATTATGGATAAGACCGGTCAGATACACCATGCCCGGTTTCGGCACTTCCTCAGCCTTCATTTTCCGGCATAAACGCTCAGCTAATGTCGCCGTGTACAGAGCTTGAATCCAGTAGGGGGTATGCCCTCTTGGTGTGTCTTCAGGGATGGTCAAGGTTTTACCCATAGAGACACCCAGCGCTAAATTCACGACTAAATCGTAGCCTAGCACTCTGATAACAGCATCTTCTATGGACTGCAACTCACCGGGGGTCGCGTAGTAAGGCGATGCCGCCCAACTCATCACTTGCGCCGCCAGCGACGGGTCTACTTTCACTATAGGTACTAATCGATCAACCCCAGCTAGCGGGTCAGCGCGAAGCTCGGTAATCTTCTGAGCGGTGGGGGGCAAACTTGGCAGGCCTAAAGTGTCTTCCATACGCTGCTTGATGCGCAACGCGGTAAAGCGTTCTACCGCTTTAATAATAACTTCTTCATCTGTGCCTTGAGGCTGTTGGCGAAGGATCTCCTGCGGACTGATTCCCACCTCGATCACTGAGGCAGAACCTGCCAACCACAGCCTGGGCACATCGAAACTGAGCCCTGAGTGCGGCTCGATCACCGACAGTGATTTCATATCTATACAAGCTTTGTCTAAGTATACCGGCAGTGAGAACAACTTCCTTTGCCCCTCAGTTCTACTGAGTGCGTCCTGCTGAAAAAATTTGCTGATATCTTCCGTACGTATCGGCTGCAGGTGTCGCGATGACTCCCGCCACAATACGGTTAAATTTAGCAGATGCGATGCAGGTAATAAGACTAAAACCTTACCTTCATTATCATGCAATAAAACGATACGAACAGCTTCAGCACTGTCAGTGACATTATCCAATCTGTGAACTCCAACGGCCACTTGATCCACCTCTCTTTGAATATTCGGCATTACTCAAACAATTAACGCATCTTATGAAGCGCGCTTTCCCTGTGATTTTACAATTAGAGGCTAAAAGTAAAAAATCTACTTTGCTAGCCCTGCAACAATGAGAGCGTAATATCCTTTGTCGCTAGCTTTACAGTGGCTCGCGACATCTACGATCTCTGGGATTACTATAGATATTCCACCTGAGCTCAAAACTCTAAACAGAAAAAATCTATGTATCAATAATCCATTAATAAAACCATGTTACTTGCAGTTAAACAACTTAAAGGCAACAACAAGAAACTAAACTATGTTACTACAAGAATAGCAGTAAATTAGATTCTGACAACTCGATTAACAGTGCGCAGAGCACGTAATTTTTTAATCGTCCTGGCTAAGTGAATTCGGCCTTTCACCCCCAGCTCCATATTGACCGAGTAGAGCAGCCCCTCTTTCTCGCCTAAATCAATGGCTAGAATATTAGCGCCATTTGCCGCTGCCGTCGTCGCCAGGTGTGCAACTATACCTCGCTCCGAAGCCACCTCAAGACGCAGCCCGACAGAAAACTCATCTTCCAGATCATCCGACCATTCCAGATAAATACATTTCTCCGGATCATCTTTCATCGACTTAATATTTTTGCAGTTAATACGGTGTACTACAAACCCCCGGCCGCTGCTGGTATATCCGACAATGCTATCCCCGGGGATAGGCTGGCAGCATTTAGCGTATTGTATAACGACGCCTTCGGTGCCCTCTATTGCCAGTGGTTTTTGCGACAGTTTTGCCTCGCTCTGCTGCTGGTCAGGTTTCAGTTTTCTGGCCACTACATAGGCCATGCGATTACCGACACCTATATCTTGTAATAACTCATCGACAGATTTAAGGTTAGCCTCTTCTAACAAGCTTTCCATTTTAACGGCTTCAACCTGGTCGGTATTGATGCCGAACTGACTCAGGAACTGATTCAGCAAACGTCTGCCCATTTGCACCGACTCATCACGCTGTTGGTTCTTCAAAAAGTGGCGAATGCTTGAACGGGCTTTACCAGTGACTACAAAATTGAGCCAGGCCATATTCGGTTTGGCACTGGGGGTCCTGATGATCTCTACAGTTTGGCCACTCTCTAAAGGCTCTGACAGTGGAACTAAACGCCGGTTGACCCGACAGGAGATACAAGAGTTTCCGACATCAGTATGTATCGCATAGGCGAAATCTACCGCAGTCGCCCCAGGGGGCAGCTCATAGATACGCCCTTTAGGGGTAAAAACATAAACTTCATCGGGGAATAAGTCTTTTTTAACGTTGTCGATAAACTCCATAGAGTCTCCGGCACGTTTTTGCATTTCCAACATATCTTGCACCCATTTACGGGCGCGATTAAAAGAGCTAACCGCGATATCGGTGCTGCCATTACCTTTGTAATAACTGTGTTCAGCTATTCCCTGCATCGCTACTGCATCCATCTCACGGGTGCGAATCTGCACTTCTATGGTGATATCTTTGGCACCGAACAGTTCTGTATGCAGTGATTGGTAACCATTGCCTTTGGGGATAGCAATATAATCTTTAAATCGACCGTGCACAGGCTTGTATAAATTATGCACTGAGCCCAACACCCTATAGCACTCATCTACAGTTTCAGTAACAATGCGAAAGGCAAATACATCCATGATATCGACGAACTGCTTGCGCTGCGATTTCATCTTCAAATAGATACTGTAAAGATGTTTCTCGCGACCAAAGACTATGCCCTTAAGGTTTTCCTGTTGCAACCTGGCCTGAATAGAAGCTTCAATTTCGCTAATAAGGTCTTTGCGCTGGCCACGCGCCTTAATCACCGCCTGTCGAATTCTGCTGGCGCGCATAGGATAGTATGAGAAAAAAGATAGCTCTTGCAGTTCGATTTGGATATTACGCATCCCCAAACGAGCCGCTATCGGCGCATAAATATCTAAAGTTTCCTTAGCGATACGACGGCGCTTGTGGGCCGGCATCGCGCCCAAAGTGCGCATATTGTGCAATCGGTCAGCCAATTTGACCAAGATCACCCGGATATCTTCCGCCATGGCCATGACCATTTTTTGGAAGTTTTCCGCTTGCGCTTCTGCCTTTGTCTCTACTTCTAGATGGGTAAGCTTGGAGACGCCTTCGACAATAGTAGCCACGGCAATGCCGAACTGGCCTTCAATCCCGGAGAAATCAACTTCAGTGTCTTCGATAACATCGTGCAACATCGCCGCCATCAAACTTTGGTGGTCCATGTGCATAGTAGCGAGAATGCTGGATACAGCTAGGGGGTGGGTAACGTAGGGCTCGCCTGATTTACGCCACTGGCCCTCGTGGGCTTGTTCTGCGTAAAAATATGCGCGGCGCACTTGATGGACCATCTGCGGGTCCAAATAATCAACAAGCCGATCGGAAAGTGCGTCGATTGTGGGCATTAACTATCCTGCATTCAATATATTAAGGTATACAGTTATAATGCCCCATTCTAAGTCGCTAGGATAGCTCCTACAAACCTATATCATTAAGAATTGTGGCGTCGACATGGCCCTCTGCAATTTCACGTAGAGCAATTACAGTCTCCTTATCGTTCTCTTTCTCAATAAAGGGCTCTTTTCCGCCAGTAGCCAGTTGACGTGCACGCTTAGCCGCAACCATCACCAACTCAAAACGGTTTTCTACATTTTCTAAGCAATCTTCAACTGTTACACGAGCCATGGCAAACCTCAAATTTAAATTTTAGTATCACAGATACTCAAATGGACGCAGCATAATACAGAAAGGGCGACTATTTTTCAATAGTCAAAACCCACAATTACTGCTATTTAACCAACAAATCGGTCAATAATTTTTCATGGCGCAACTGCTGCTGGGCCTGCCGCAGACGCTGTGCCTTAAAGATGCACAACAACTCTTGCAGGGCTATCTCAAATTGATCGTTAATTACCAGGTAATCAAACTCTGCATAGTGCTCAATTTCACCCACAGAATTTTCCATACGATGATCAACCACTGCTTGCTCGTCGGTACCTCTGCCTTGCAACCTTGAGCGCAGCTCCGCCTGAGACGGAGGCAAGATAAAAATTGAGACCGCATCTTTAACTAAGTTGCGCACTTGCTGCGCCCCCTGCCAGTCTATTTCCAATACCACATCGACTCCAGAGACCAACTGGGCATCAACCCAATTTTTTGAGGTACCGTATTTATTGGTAAAGACATCGGCATATTCTAGATAGACATGCTCTTCGATCTGTCGATCAAAGGTCTGCATAGTGACAAAATTGTAATCCACCCCATTTTGCTCACCGTCACGCATAACACGGGTAGTATCAGAGACAGAGACTCTCACTTGGCTATCTCCAGCCAAAATAGCCTTCACTAAACTGGTTTTGCCAGCACCGGAAGGCGCTGAAATTATGTATAAAGTGCCAGTGGCAGTCATGCTTGTTGTCCAATCATTAATGTAGCCCGCTAATATAGCAAATATCAACGCAATTGACAGGTGTCACTAATGCCTAAAGTACAGCTGGAGAGATGAGAGCACGCCCAGTAGACTCAAGATGCAGCTCAGGGACAGCAGACCTACTCCCCCTCTCGATTAATAATTTTTCTTATATCACTTTGGTTTTTTATTCCTTGTACAACTAACGATCAGCGATGATTATTTTGACGTACCAATGCCGCCCTTTTATATTCGTCAAATACAACCGTAAGTTTCTGAATTTTATAGATTAAAAATAATTGATTTATTAGCTCCACAAACACATCATTTATCCTGTATAATGCAGCGCTATTTATTCTCTACCGACATGAAGACTATGCTCTACTAATTAGTGCAGAGGATTCTATCTTTATCCTAATAATCCGACGAGTAAAACAATGTCTGACTTATCCCTATACAGAAACATTGGTATTTTCGCCCACGTAGACGCGGGTAAAACTACCACCACAGAACGTATCTTGAAGCTAACCGGCCAAATCCACAAAACTGGCGAAGTTCACGATGGCGAGTCAACGACTGACTTCATGGAACAGGAAGCTGAGCGCGGAATAACTATCCAGTCTGCTGCTGTTAGCTGCTTCTGGAAAGATCACCGTCTAAACGTGATCGATACTCCGGGCCACGTTGACTTCACTGTAGAAGTTTACCGCTCTCTGAAAGTTCTTGATGGCGGCGTAGGTGTTTTCTGTGGTTCTGGCGGTGTTGAGCCTCAGTCAGAAACTAACTGGCGTTATGCCAACGAGTCAGAAGTTGCTCGTATTATCTTTGTTAACAAGCTAGACCGTGTTGGTGCTGACTTCCTACGTGTAGTTAAGCAAACAGAAGACGTACTAGCAGCCAACCCACTAGTCATGGTTCTACCTATCGGTATCGAAGATGATTTTGTTGGTATTGTGGATCTGTTAACTCGTAAAGCTTTTGTCTGGGACGATTCAGGTCTTCCTGAGAACTACGAAGTAGTTGAAATTCCTGCAGACATGGTTGATCTGGTTGAAGAATGGCGTGAAAAGCTAATCGAGACTGCTGTTGAGCAAGACGATGACGTAATGGAAGCTTACATGGAAGGTGAAGAGCCTTCTATGGCAGACATCAAGCGCTGTATCCGTAAAGGTACTCGCACAATGGACTTCTTCCCAACATACTGTGGTTCTGCATTTAAGAACAAAGGTGTTCAGCAAGTACTTGACGCTGTTATTGACTACCTACCGAGCCCAGATGAAGTTGATCCACAGCCGCTAACTGATGAAGAAGGCGAGCCCACTGGTAAATTTGCAACAGTTTCTGCTGAAGAATCATTTAAAGCACTAGCCTTTAAAATTTCAGATGACCGTTTTGGCGCCCTTACCTTTGTTCGTATCTACTCTGGTACGTTGAAGAAAGGTGACACCATCCTCAATGCTGCTACAGGTAAAACTGAGCGTATTGGCCGTATGTGTGAGATGCAAGCAGATGAGCGTAAAGAGCTATCTTCAGCACAAGCTGGTGATATCATCGCGATTGTTGGTATGAAGTCTAACGTTCAAACAGGTCACACACTTTGTGATCCAAAAGATCCTATCATCCTTGAAGCAATGGTATTCCCTGAGCCAGTTATCTCTATCTCTGTTACACCTAAAGATAAAGGTTCAACTGAGAAAATGGGTATTGCTATCGGTAAAATGGTTGCTGAAGATCCAACCTTTAAAGTTGAAACTGACCAAGATTCAGGCGAGACAATCCTCTCTGGTATGGGTGAGCTTCACTTAGATATCAAAGTTGATATCCTTAAGCGTACTTATGGCGTTGAACTTGAAGTAGGTCAGCCACAGGTTGCCTACCGCGAGACTATTACTGCTGAAGTTGACGATTCTTACACACACAAGAAACAGTCTGGTGGTTCTGGACAATTCGGTAAGATCGATTACAAAATCAAGCCGGGCGAGCCTGGAACTGGTTTTGTATTCACCTCATCTGTTGTCGGCGGTAACGTTCCTAAGGAATTCTTCCCTGCAATCGAGAAAGGCTTCAAGAGCATGATGGATACAGGCACACTTGCTGGCTTCCCTGTACTTGACGTTGAAATTGAAGTGTACGACGGTGGATTCCACGCAGTTGACTCCTCTGCAATTGCCTTCGAAATCGCTGCTAAAGGCGCTTTCCGTCAGTCAATTCCAAAGGCTGCTCCACAGTTAATCGAGCCTATCATGTCTGTTGACGTGTTCACTCCAGACGATCACGTTGGTGATGTAATCGGTGACCTTAACCGTCGTCGCGGCATGATCAAAGATCAGGAAGCGGGTGTTACTGGTGTTCGCATCAAGGCAGACGTTCCACTTTCAGAGATGTTCGGCTACATTGGCAGCCTGCGTACTATGACTTCTGGCCGCGGCCAGTTCTCAATGGAATTCGCACACTACCTACCTTGTCCGAACTCGGTTGCTGAAGGCGTTATCGCTGAAGAAAAAGAAAGAAAAGCCGCTAAAAACAAGTAATTTCAGCTGCTAAAATCAACCCCGACGATGCAAATCCTCGGGGTTTTTTTATGAGCCTCTCACCCAGTTGTCTCTTTTACCAGCGCGCAAAGATCTATTAATTGTTGGCGCAACTTCTGCCAACCGTCACTGCCACGCTCATCGCACACCGCCCAGCCAATATTAAGCCTAAAACAGTCCGCGTATAAATTCAGGCTACTAAACTCACTGCCGATTCGAAAATGTATACCTTGGTTTTTGCATTTATCTAACAATAGCTCGCTATCTAACCCAGTAATTTGTACCCAAATCACTAGGCCTCCCTCAGCGGCACTGATTCGGGCTGCAGCGGGTAAGTTCTCCCTTAGCAGCTGATGATAACTATAGGCGCGCGCCGCTAAAGCCAATCTAAGGCGCCTTAAATGTTTGATGTATTGACCAGAAGTGACAAATTCACTGACCGCATTTTGCGCCAGCTGATTGACGCTGATTGACAACGCATCGCGGTGCGCCAAATAGCGTTGAAAATAGCGGCCCGGATCACACCACCCCAATCTGTAACCTGCCGCTAAAGTTTTTGATACTGAGCCACACCAGATAACCCAACCATCGCTATCCCAGTTCTTAATAGGCAGCGGTGCCACTTGGTTGTAACTGAGCTCCAAAAAAACATCGTCTTCAATCACCGCAATACTGTACTGAGTAGCCAACTCGGCAATCTTTTTCTTTTGCTGCACACTCAGGCAGATCCCCTGAGGGTTAATAAAATTGGCACTGAGCAGACAAGCAGTGACGGATTGGTCCGCCATATGTTGCTCTAATTGCAGCAAATCCAGTCCACCCTGATCACAGGGAATCTCCACTACTAAGCGCCCCATATTTTCTAACAGACTGAGTAAACCGTTAAAACAAGGCGAGGAAACAGCCACAGCATCGCCAAGTCTAGTGGTGATTTCCAGGGCAGTACGCACGGCATCCATACAGCCATTGGTGATCACTAAGTTGTCGCTTTCCAGTGGAAAGTACTGCTGACTGAAATGGCTGGCTAACGCATTTCGCAAGCTCATCTCACCTTGAGGGTCCGGATACTGATACAGAGTGTCTCCACTTTTCAAATTACCTCGCACTAGCGCCCTATTTAGTATCGCCATCGGTATTAACGCAGGGGAAAGCTGCGCAGAGAACAGCGGCCCTCGCTGCGAGGGAGGCACCAGAGCTGCGGCTCTAGGTTTAGACACTTGCGCTTTAAACTTTGGAAATATCGGAACCCCCGACTTATCCAGGGGCTGACTGACAAAAAATCCCGATTGTGGCACAGAGTGGAGCCACCCCTGCTCTTGCAATCGATGGTAGCAATTCAGCGCCGTGGTGATACTGACGCTGTGCTGGCGGGTCATTTTTCTGATTGAGGGCATACGCTGCCCCTGAGCTAATTTTCCTGTTGAGATCTGCTCGATAATTTCATCAGACAACTCAATGTAGCGTGCACTCATAAAACTGTACCCTAAAAATTTTCAATAATTGCATCTGTTTATTTTTTCTGAAAATCCCATACTAGTCAAATAAAATCTACCGGAGAACTGAAGATGAAACCTTTGCACTTATTACTCGCTATTGCTGTCACTTGCCTGTGGGGGTTTAATTTTTCGGTTATTAAAGCCGGGGTCGACACTATGGACCCTTTCATTGTTGCCGCTCTAAGATTTACCTTTGCCGCATTACCACTGATATTTTTTGTCCGCAAGCCTGACGTCGGTTGGGGTTATTTAGTCGGCTACGGGGTGGTTTTTGGGGTGGGTGTCTGGGGTATGATGTCACTGTCCATTGCCGAAGGGCTATCGGCAGGGATGGCTGGGGTAATCCTGGAAGCCAGTGCATTCATCAGTGTTATTCTCGGGGTGG
>MAAC01009398.1_pt1 | contig 30992 bp, 28 predicted proteins | sample 1115981 | NCBI WGS metagenome assembly MAAC01 (sample SAMN04961126, study PRJNA320927) | seawater metagenome | isolation source: sample BD02T64 sea water enriched with oil for 64 days | place: USA:Gulf of Mexico | collected 2013-07-27 | reverse complement strand
GAATTGTTCTTGAAAATCAAATAATGATAGGCTTTTGAATCTTTGCTCCATAATAATGCTAACTATAACCCCTAATTTACTACTATTAGAAGTAATTAAAAAACGCCTAAGTCAATAAAATAATTCAAATACTATTTCACTTTAGAATAGCAGAACCACGAAACCTTGATTAGTTTTTACACTGATTTTTAATGTTTTATAACAATAGCTAATAAATTATTGATTAATTTTAGGGTTTATTCTACAAACCTTAATCAAATATTTTAAACATGAAACTAAAAATCACACTACTATCTTTACTATTCGTCATTGTCCTTAACCTAAAGGCTCAAGAGCATGGTGGAGCACTAGCAAATTATACTGGAACGATTACATCAATGGAATATGTTCCATCGATCGCTTCGAGAATGGCAGATCTTCCAGCAGCAGCAATATCAAATGGTGAAGCCAGGGACGGAAGATCATCTGGAAATAAAGTAATTATTGGAAAAGACCCTCAGACTCAGGATGACTATTTTGTAAGAAACCAACACTCACTTACTCAGAAAATTCAAGGGCAGCCACCAATTTTATGGTTCGACGCAGCTCAATCTAGCTCGCAACCAACAGATCCTTCACTTGCTATCGGTCCAGATCATGTATTTGTAGTATTTAATACAGGATTTATTATTTATGATAAAGCAGGAGTTGCCATGACGGGGCAAATGGCACCAAATCCAGCTATTTTTCCTAGCAGTGGATGTTGTGACCTTACTGTTTCTTATGATAAGGCGGCGGATCGCTGGGTTGTAACCTTTTTAGGAGGAGGTGCTCAGGTTGCTGTCTCAGATGGACCAGACCCTATTAATGATGGTTGGTTCGTTTATAATGTTAATCAAATAAGTGATTATCAGAAACTTTCTGTTTGGAGTGATGGATACTACATTACGGATAATACTGGCTCATCAAACAAAGTTTGGGCCTTGGAAAGAGATGAAATGCTGCTTGGAAATGCTTCTTCTCAAATTCTTGGTTTTGATTTACCAGGAATTGCCACCAGTGGGTTTTATAGTCCTCAGGCCTTAAATGTTACAGATGATAATATGCCAGCTGCAGGTAGCGCACCTATTCTTTACCTACAGGATGATGCCTGGGGTGGAATAAGTGAAGACCATGTGAAATTATGGACCGTGGATGTTGATTGGACGACACCTGGAAATTCGACAATCTCTGCACCAACAGAATTAGTTACGACTCCTTTTATCTCTGTTTTTGATGGGGGTAGTTTCTCCAATTTAACACAACCTGACAACGGAATTGCAATTGACGCCTTACAGGCTACAATTATGAATCAAGCGCAATTCAGAAAATTTTCTGGACATAATTCTGCTGTTTTCAACTTTGTAGTAGATACAGACGCTTCTAGTGGAGAATTAGCTGGTGTACGTTGGTTCGAATTGCGCCAATCTGCAGATGGACAACCTTGGTCAATTTTTCAAGAAGGTACTTATGCCGCTCCTGATGGAAGACATGCGTGGCATGCGAGTATGATGATGGATATTCAAGGAAATATTGGTATGGGATACACCTCTATGGCGGGCCCAACAACCCCTAATCCAACTGATTTTAGGGTAAATTCTTATTATACAGGTAGATTCGCTAATGACCCAATAAACACAATGACTGTTACTGAAGAGGTTTTCAATCCAGGTGGTGGTACTGGGAATATTCCAGGACTTAGATATGGTGACTACAGTAAAATTGATATTGATCCAGTAGACGACAAAACATTTTGGTTTATTAATGAATACATTAACAACGGCCGAAAAGACATAGTTGGAGTTTTTAAAATTGCCCCAAACTTTAATACAGATTCTGGTGTTGTGAATATTGACACTCCAGTTTCTGGAACACTAACTGCTTCTGAGTCTGTTACTGTGACAATTTTTAATTATGGTCAATTAGCCATTTCAAACTTTCCCGTAAGTTATCAAATTGATGGTGGGGCAGTTATCAATGAAACGTTTACTGGAACCATTGCCTCTTCAGAGTCGGATCAATTTACTTTTGCTGCAACAGCAGATCTTTCTGTGGAAGGTCAAACTTATACAATTGTTGCATCTACCGATTTAACTGGTGATGAAGACAATGGAAATGACAGCACTACTGCAGAAATCACTCATATATTTGCTAATGATATTGGAGTTGCGGAAATTACAGCTCCTCTTGATGGAGAAGGTTTGGGTAATGAAGCAGTTGTTGTAACACTCGAAAACTTTGGAGCTGCTTCTCAATCTAATTTCGATGTTTCGTATTCATTAGATGGAGGAAGCGATGTTGTTGAAACAGCTGCAGGACCACTAGCACCAGGAGCAACCATTTCTTATACTTTTACCACTTTAGGAGATTTTTCAGTTCTTGGCACTCATATCGTATCCTCTAGCACTATGTTGTCAGGAGATTCGGTTGCAGCAAACGATACGGCGACTAGAGAGGTGGCAAACCTTGCTTGTTTTTCAGATATTAATGACACAGACATGCCAATTGGACCCGATGCAGGAACCATCACAGAGTCGGCAATTACCTATACCGATGATTTTATGATTAACGACGTAAATGTTACTGTAAACTTAAATCACACTTACAATGGTGACCTAGAGATTAAGCTACGTGGCCCTAACAATGCTGAGGTAGTATTGTCTGCTAGAAATGGTGGGGCTGGTGATAATTTCACTAACACTATATTTGATGACGAAGCTACGGACCCCATCGCAAGTGGATCGCCACCATATACTGGGTCCTTTCAACCAGATGGAAACTTGTCAGATTTTGATGGAGTGCAGTCTATTGGAGATTGGACGCTTGTAATAACAGATAACGCCAACCAAGATGGTGGAACACTACTGGACTGGACATTGCAATTATGCGAAGATATTCCTTTAGGTGTAGGTGAGAACCTCGTAGAAAGTTCAGATTTACTCGTGATAAGCGAAGGAAATGATCAATACAAAATCCAACTACTAACTACAGAGATCACCGAACGCTTGAATTTCTCGGTAACAAATATGCTTGGGCAGACATTGACCAGCTATAGACTTGACAATAACGGCACTGGCTACGTATACGACTTAGATATGTCCTATGCGGCTGCGGGTATATATATCGTTAAACTTGAGAGCAATAATGTTTCAAAAGCGAAACGCCTTATTGTGAAATAATAATTCAGAATTTATAAATTTATAAGCCCAAAACATGGATCTGTGTTTTGGGCTTTTTATTTTGACTAAATAAAAAACGATGAAGGTTTTATTTTGAGTAGTGGAGAATTGGGAAAAGCGATCAACTACTAAAGTTACTACATCTCTTTATTAAAGTTTATTCTGAAAATAAATTGGCTATGTAAGACTGAGTACTTACATTTATGGTTTACAACCCATTAACAGTGAAAAATTGGACCATCCTTTTTCTACTTTTTACTGCTTCGCTATCTGCCCAGAAAAGTGAAAAGAAAATTACATTACTCTATGAAAATGATGCGTACCAGTTGACGCAAGAACACTTCACTCTGCTTGACAGCATTAAAAAAATTGAACACAAAGAACTTGTGGATGTTCATGTAGAGGGATATACAAATAACGTTGGCGACAAGGCCTACAATTTAGAATTGTCCAGAAAACGAGCAGAAAATGTAAAAAGATTTCTAAAAGAATTTACCATTGTTTCTTCAAAAGGGTATGGAGAATTAGCAAGCGAATCGGCAAACAATAGAAGAGTAGACATTCTCGTACATTTAAAGACGGATCATGTTCCGGTAGATGGTGAAATCATTGAGGTTCCTATTTTAGAGGTAGAAAAAAAGTCATCATCCATTTCTCTGCTGAAACCTAAAAAAGGGGATAAAATAATATTGGAAGGAATTCGGTTTTACACAAATCGGGATGTTATTATGGATGAAAGTAAAGAAACTTTAGAAGAACTCTTACTTTTTCTGGAAACCAATCCCAACATTAGATTTAAACTGTTAGGTCATATTTGCTGCGGGGATTGGAACAATCCTGTGTTAGATGCCAGAAACACACGTACCGGAAAAAGAAACCTATCTGAAGCAAGAGCGCAAGCCGTTCGTAATTATTTGGTAAAAAACGGGATTGACAAAAGAAGAATAAGACATCTTGGAATGGCCTATAAATATCCAACTGGAAAAGGCGACATGTTCGATCGAAGAGTAGAAATTGAGATAACTGCAGTTGAATAAAAAGGTTATCTATTTCTCCAGAAAAATGGGGTAAGTAGAATCAAAACCGTAAAAAGCTCCAAACGACCTATTAACATTAGAAAAGAAGACCACCATTTTGCCGCATTTGGCAAATGGGCATAATTATTTACCGGACCTAGGTCGCCAATCGATGGCCCTACATTCCCTAAGGTGGATGCTGCACCACCCAATGCTGTCATAAAATCTAAACCGAGCCACGAGAATACTAAGGTTCCAATAATAAAGGAAAGCATATATAGTATGAAAAAACCAAGAATATTAAAAACGATTGTTTGGGGAACACCTTTTTTATTGTAGCGAACAGGCAATACAGCATGTGGATGTAGCGTTCTTCGAAATTCTAAAATCCCATTTTTTATCATAATTAAATGACGCATTATCTTGATACCTCCAGCCGTCGAACCCGCAGAACCGCCTAGGAACATTAATCCGAAAAAGAAAATCGTTAAAAAGGGTGTCCAAGCTGTATAATCTGCAGAAATGAAACCAGTGGTAGTGACAATAGCGATAACCTGAAAGAGCGCATGACGAAAGGCACTTTCAAAAGACCCCCAGACCATAGGATGAGTTATGGTTGTAGTACTAATATCAGCTTGAAAATAAATCACTAAAGAGACTATAATTGTAAACCCTATAGTCGATAGAAAATATACCTTAAACTCTTCATCCTTCAAAATTTTGCTAAACTTCAGTTTAAAAGCGAAATAGCTCAACACAAAATTAGCTCCTGCAAGGAACATAAATAGTATTACGATATACTGTATTAATGGTTGATCATTCCAAAACGCTAGACTATTATTTTTTGTAGAAAACCCTCCCGAAGCTAACGTGCTCAACGAGTGATTGATCGCATCAAAGAAACTCATCCCTGCAAGTTTCAAAAGAATCGTTTCGGCAATTGTATAGCCTACATAAATTAGCCACAGGCGTTTTGCAGTATCTGTAATCCTAGGATGCAATTTATCACCTCCAGGACCAGGTGCTTCAGCAGCAAATAGCTGCATTCCGCCAATCCCCAAAAGAGGTAATATGGCAATAGCTAATACAATTATTCCCATCCCTCCTATCCAATGCGTAATACTTCGCCAAAATAACACGCCTTTTGGAATGCTTTCAATATCCTGTAAAATAGTAGCTCCAGTGGTTGTAAAACCACTCATAGTTTCAAAGAAAGCGTTAGTGAAGTTTGGTATCGCACCAGTAAAAAGATAGGGCAATGTACCCACTAAGGACATGAATATCCAACCAAAGGTCACTATAACATAACCCTCTCTTTTCTTAATTTCTTTTCTATGATTTTTGGTAAAAAGCATGATCATCCCTCCTATGGCCAGTCCAATTACCCCAGCCAAAGTCATCTCTGCTGTAACACCATCTTTATAAAGGAAACTTACCAAAGCTGCCAGTAAAATAAACCCCCCATTAACGGTTAGCAGAAGCCCCATTAAATGAAAAATGATTTTATAATTAAGCTTTGTAAAAGAACCCATTAAATGAAAAGCTTTTCAACTTTATTTATAGACTGAGGAAGACAACATACTACAACACGATCTCCTGCCTGTATCACGAAATCTCCAAGTGCGATAAGTCCTTCATCGTCTCTAATAACACCACCTATAATTGCTGAACGAGGAAAATCAATGTCCTTGATTGCCTTATTACAAACCTTGGACGTTGACGAGACAATAAACTCTAGCAACTCTGCATTCATATTATTGAGCTTTGTCATCGCTACAACTTCTCCTTTTCGAACATATCTAAAGATATTATTCGCGGCAAGAAGTTTTTTATTAATTAAGGTGTCAATTCCAATAGAATGGGACAATTGAAAATAATCCATATTTTCAACCAAAGCAATCGTTTTTCTTACTCCTTTAGATTTTGCCACAAGACATGACATAATATTGGTCTCACTATTTCCAGTTACCGAAATAAAAGCATCCATGTCCTCAATATTCTCTTCTTGAAGCAATTCAACATTTCTACCATCACCATTGATTACAAGGCAGCTAGGTATTTCATCTGCGATCTCAAACGCCTTCTCCCTATCTTTTTCTATCAACTTGACTTTAAAACTGGATTTGCACAAATCGGTTGCAGTCTTATGTCCAATCTTACTACCACCTAGTATCATTACATTTCGAATATCCTCATGTATTTTTCCGGTGAGTTTATAAATTTCATCCACCCCAATGGGCGTAGTCGTAAAATACACTTGGTCCCCTTCCTTGAACAGCGTATCTCCTCTAGGAATTAGGGTATACTGCGTACCATAACGTTGTATAGCAATTGGAACACATTTTAAATTAATGAAGGAAGTTCCTACTTCTCGTACAGTCTTTCCAACAAAGGCAGCTGTTCTAGACAAAATAAGCCCAATCATAGTAAGCGCACCATCTTCAAACTGATACGTATCAGTAAATGCACTTTGCTTTAGCAGCAGTTCTATTTCATGTGCCGCCAATGACTCGGGCGAAATTAATTCATCTATACCAAATTTGGTAAACCCAACCTCATCTTTCTTCTCAAGAAATTCGGTGTTTGAAATACGGGCAATGGTTCGTTTAGCCCCTAACTGTTTAGCAAGCACGCAAACCGTAATGTTCGTAGTTTCACTTGAGGTTACCGCAATTACAAGGTCGGTACCATCAACTTTAGAATCCTTCAGAACAGAAATGGAGGTTGCATCTCCGCGAACTACGCGAATATCTAAATGAGAATCTGCGTAAGCGAGAGATTCTCTACTTGTATCTATTAGGGTTATGTCTTGAGACTCGAAAGAAAGGAGTTTTGCAAGATGAAATCCTACCTCACCGGCACCGGCAATAATAATTTTCATATATAATCTTACGGAATATGGTTTACAAAGGTATAGAAATTTAAATATATTGATATGCAATCCATTGATTATCTATTTTAACCACAATCACCAAATCAATAATAAAAATATGTAGCTTTGCAGGCGCAAATTTTATGGAAAAAAAAGTTACCCCATATAAGGATTCATCACTTGATAAGAAAAAGCAAGTGGAACAAATGTTCGATACTATTTCGGGTAATTATGATGGCCTTAATAGAGTTATTTCTCTTGGTGCGGATGTAAAATGGCGCAAGAAAGTGGTTAGAATTGTTTCCGAGAGAAATCCAGATAGCATTCTGGATATCGCAACTGGAACCGGTGATTTGGTGATTAAATATGCCACAGCCACAAAAGCGTCAAAAATTGTTGGCTTAGATCTTTCAGAAGGAATGCTTGCAGTAGCAAAAAAGAAGGTGGTGGAAAACCCTATTTTAGAAAAAATTAATTTTGTTCAAGGGGATTCTGAAAATCTACCCTTCGAGGATAACTCTTTCGATGTTATAACCGTTTCATTTGGTATTCGCAACTTTGAAAACCTAGAAAAAGGGCTTTCAGAAATTTTAAGAGTTTTGAAGTCAAATGGATTATTTGTTATCTTAGAAACCTCGGTTCCAACCAAGATTCCTTTTAAACAAGGATATTATTTTCATACACGTTGGGTGCTACCTTTGATAGGAAAGCTATTCTCCAAAGACAAAGTGGCTTATAGCTATTTAAGCGAAAGTGCCTCTGTTTTTCCATATGGAGAGAAACTCAACAATATTTTAAGTAAAATCGGGTTTAAAGAAGTGGAAAATAAACCGCAAACCTTTGGTGTAGCGACCATTTATTCGGCTACCAAATAACTATGAGAAAACTACTTTTTATAATCACAGTTATGTTACTCGCTCAAAGTATGCAGGCACAGCTATTTAGCAAAGAACGTCTGGCAAATCTAGAGACTTTTGACAATCGCCTCCTTTCCTGGGGATACTTCCTTGGGTTTAATAACTACGATTTTAATTTTGACTATATCGAGGAAAACGGAAACACGGAAACAGATGTAACAGTAGATGCTAAATCTGGGTTTAACGTTGGCCTAATTGGTGATATGAGGATCAACAACTATATCAGTCTAAGGTTAGAACCTGGTTTATACTTTACTCAAAGAAACCTTACATTTCCAGGTTTTGAAGAACAGAAAGATTTTTCGAGAGAAGTAAAATCCACTTATATTCACATCCCTCTTTTATTAAAAATTTCTACAAAACGACTTAACAATATTAAACCTTTTATTGTTGCTGGTATATCAACATCGCTAAACCTTTCTAGTAATATGAAAAACCCAGACGACAACCTACAAGGTGAGTTTCGAATGACCAATAGTACAAGTTACTATGAACTCGGTTTTGGGATTGATTTTTATCTTTTCTATTTCAAATTTACTCCATCAATTCGTGGAGTTTTCGCTACAAGTGACGAGCTCATTGATGATAATGATCCCTTGAGTCCTTGGACCAGTAATATTTCTAAAATGTCTTCACGCGGAGTTTTTGTAAACTTTACATTTCAGTAGTTCTTCTAAACTCGCTTAACAAAATGGCAGTGGCAGTGGCCACATTCAAACTTTCTGTTTTTTGTTCTGTTCCAAACTGAGGAATGGTAATCTTGTTCGTAAGAGCCTCAATGATTTCTTCTGAAATTCCATTCGCTTCATTTCCCATAACAATAATGCCTTTTTTAGGCATTTTAGAATCATACACATTTTGACCATTTAACACGCCACCATAGATAGGCACTGGCGCATTGAATAAGTATTCTGCCAGGTTGAGATAATGAACATTTACGCGCGCTATTGATCCCATAGTTGCCTGAATAACTTTTGGATTGTAACAATCCGCAGTATCCAATGAACAGATCAATTCAGTCACCCCAAACCAATCGCAGAGACGGATAATAGTCCCTAAATTTCCAGGATCTCTAATTGCATCTAGGGCTAGTATTAATCCTTCAGAAGTTATAGTTGACTTCTTTGGAATTTCGAAAATTGCCAGTGATTTGTTGGCAGTTTTTAAGCCACTTATTCTTTGAAGCTCGGCGTCCGTAATAGAGAAAAAAACATTCGAAGTATCTTCAGAAAGTTCAGAAGAAAAAAAAGAATTAAGTTTTAAACCAGCCTCCCGTAATTCTGAAATAACTTTAGGGCCTTCGGCAATAAAAAGACCTTCCTTATCGCGGTACTTTTTTTGCTGTAAACTTGTTATAAACTTTATTTGACTTTTGCTAACCAAAATATAGTATTTTTGATTGAATAAACTAATTCGCTTGACTCGAACCCTTACAAAAATATCATTATTTTTAGGATTAATGACCCTACTGGTCTCCTGCAATACAGTAAAAAGAGTTGCAGATGATAAATTTTTATTGACTAAAAATACGATCGTCGTTGACGGAGAGGAGATTAAAGATGAAGGTGTTTTTAGTCAACTTTATCAAAAACCAAATCCAAAAACACCGTTGGTTGGAATCCCAATGGGGCTACATATATACAATCTCGCTGATCCTCAACCCGATTCTACTTTCAACAAATGGCTCTACAAAAAACCTAAAAGAGAAGAGCGATGGGTTCGTTTCATTTCAAAAAAACAGGTGGCCAAGCTTGGAAAAAGTTATTCTGGTTTAAACAAATGGCTCGAAAAATCTGGAAATGCTCCTGTTGTAATAGATGATATTAAATCCAAGAAATCTCTAGAACGAATAAAACGATGGTATGCCAAAAGAGGATGGTTCAATACAACAGGAGGCTTCACTATAGCGCCTGACTCTTCGAGAGAGAAACGAGGTCATGTAAAATATAATATCACTAGATTTCAACCATATTTTGTAGGTTCGATTCAGGAAAAAATAAGTTCCCCTGCACTTGATTCGTTGTTTCAACAAACCAAAAACAAAAGTTTTGTAGTTCAGGGAAAACAATATGCCGCATCCGATTTCAACAATGAACGCGACCGATTAACCATTCAGCTTAGAAACTCTGGATTATACTATTTTGATCAAGATTATATTGGCTTTGAAGCAGATACGGTAAACACAGGACATAAGGCAAATATCACCTATATTATCCCAGATCGTAAGGTGACCATTGGGGACACAACATATACCGAACCGTTTAAAGTTCATAAAGTAAGCGAGGTACGCATCGTAACCGATTATTCTTTCACCAATAGAAATAAACAGTTCAAAGATTCGGCTAGCTATAATGGTTATACACTTTTTAGTTATGACAAATTGCGATTCAAACCAAAGGCAATTACAAATGCCGTTTCCATTACGCCCGAGAAGATCTTTAAGGATATTGATCGCACGCTAACCTACAATCAAATTAGCGACCTCCGTATTTTTAAATACCCAAACATAAGTTATCAAGAGGACTCAAGAGATTCGACAGGAACGGGGCTGATTTCAACCATTCTACTTACACCTCAAAAAAAATATACTGTTGACTTTAAGTTTGACACTTATACTTCTACTATTCAACAAATAGGAATTGGGTTTAGCTCTACCTTCATTATGCGAAATATCTTTAGAAGAGCTGAGATCTTAGAGATCTCTGGACGTGGAAGTATTGGCTCTTCTAAAGACGCGGCAGACGACGAGAGCTTTTTCAACATTTCTGATGTGGGTGGAGATATTAAGTTATCCTTTCCTAGAATTGTTTTTCCGCTTCGGACAAGCCGTTTTATTCCAAAGTATATGTCTCCATCGACAGTTGTAAGTTTTGGTGTTAACGCCCAAAATAATATTGGTCTGGACCGACAAAACTTCAACGGAATTTTCAGCTATCAATGGAAGCCTTCAAAAATTAGGACAAATAAATTGGAGCTTATCAATGTTCAATATGTAAAAAATTTAAACACCGACAATTATTTTAACATTTATAAAGATTCGTACAATCAAGCAAACAGTGTTGCCCAAGAAGTTGAAGGTTCTGATCCCGGAGTTATAAACCCTAATTATTACACAGTTGATGATGATAACAATCTGAAGTTAAACATTCCTGAAGGGATAGAAAGTTTTCTTGGGGAAGTGTTGAACAACAATTATGATTTAAGCCCAGATGAGTTTCAGACGCTTCTAGGTGTCTTGGAGCGTGGGATTAGATTAACGGAAGACAACTTAATTTTTGCATCTAACTTTACTTGGACACGCGACACGCGAGAGAACATTTTTGACAATAACTTTTCTAGGCTACGTTTTAAATTTGAGAGTGCTGGTAATTTATTAGCAGGAATTTCGAATCTAGCTGGCCTCAAAAAGAATGGTGATGGAAATTACGAAACGCTTGGTGTTGTCTATTCTCAATACTTGAAGTTCGAAATGGATTATATAAAACACTGGGAACTTAGCGGTAAGAACATATTTGCTATTAGGGCCTTTGGTGGTGTTGCTATACCATATGGTAATAGCAAGAGTATACCCTTTACTCGAAGCTATTTTGCTGGAGGAGCCAATGACAATAGAGGATGGAGAGCCTACGATCTGGGTCCGGGAAGTAGCGGAAGTATTTTAGATTTTAACGAGGCTAACCTAAAATTAGCGCTAAATGCAGAATATCGTTATACGATTCTGGGTGATTTTAAAGGTGCATTCTTTATTGATAGTGGTAATATTTGGAATGTGGCTGACGATATTGACGATGAAAGCTCAAGTTTTGATGGCATTGGCGACCTAAAGGAGATTGCTTTAGCTTCTGGTTTGGGTTTGAGATATGATTTCGGATTTTTTGTTTTTAGGTTTGATGTAGGTTTTAAAACCTACAATCCCGCTTTGGAAGAAGGTTCTCGATGGTTCAAGCAGTATAACTTTAGTAATGCCGTATATAACATAGGGATTAACTATCCTTTCTAAACCGTTTAAATTTGTTATTTTTGCCAATGCGCTTGGCGTATATTTTATCCATATTTGTCACAATGAAAAATCACTTCGGATTATAAGTTCGAGTGAAGAAAACTTAATTAATTCGTTTATGAGTAATTCCATTCAACCTGGTGTAGCCACAGGTAGAGAAGTTCAAAAAATACATCAATACGCAAAAGAGAAAGGCTTTGCTATGCCTGCTGTGAATGTTACAGGGTCTAGTACGGTTAATACCGTAATGGAAACCGCAGCAGCTTTGAATGCGCCGGTTATTATCCAATTCTCAAATGGAGGATGTCTTTTTAATGCTGGGAAAGGTCTTTCAAATGAAAACCAAAAGGCCGCTATTGCAGGTGGTGTTGCAGGAGCAAAACATGTGCATCAATTGGCGGAACTTTATGGTGCGACCGTTATTCTCCATACAGATCATTGTGCTAAAAAATTATTGCCTTGGATTGATGGATTGCTAGACGCTGGACAAATCCATTTTAAAGAAACTGGCAAACCTTTATATAGCTCTCATATGATAGACCTTTCCGAAGAACCTATTGAAGAGAATATCGAAATTTGTAAAAAATATCTTGAGCGCATGAGCAAGATCGGTATGACATTAGAAATTGAACTAGGTATTACGGGAGGAGAAGAAGATGGAGTTGATAATACTGATGTGGATTCGTCAAAATTATACACACAACCTGAAGAAGTGGCATATGCCTACGAAGAACTTTCTAAAGTAAGTGATCAATTTACTATTGCAGCAGCCTTTGGAAATGTTCACGGTGTATATAAGCCTGGAAATGTAAAATTAACGCCTGTTATTCTAAAAAATTCACAGGAATACGTTCAGAAAAAATACAACACAGAGCACAATCCTATAGATTTTGTATTTCACGGCGGAAGTGGTTCTACGTTGGAGGAAATAAGAGAAGCAATTGGATATGGAGTTATCAAAATGAACATCGATACCGATTTGCAATTTGCATTTACTGAAGGGGTACGTGATTACGTGGTAGAAAAGGTTGATTACCTTAGATCACAAATAGGAAACCCAGATGGAGGAGACATCCCAAACAAAAAATATTACGATCCAAGAAAATGGTTGCGCGAAGGCGAATTGACCTTTAAGACACGATTAAAAAAGGCCTTTGAAGACCTTAATAATATAAATACTTTATAACTGGAGTTTTAATTAATGGAAATAGAGACTCCCTTAACCTCTCAAGATATGGCTTGGTTTAAAAGAACAAAGAAAGGAATTCAAACTCCTACCGAAGATAAAAAAGACGTCCCAAAAGGACTGTGGTATAAATCCCCAACAGGGAAAGTTGTTGATTCCGAACAATTGGAAAAAAATTTCTATGTAAGCCCGGAAGATGGGTACCATGTGCGTATAGGAAGTAAGGAATACTTTGAAATCCTTTTTGATGATAACACATATAAGGAATTAGACAAAAACCTCACCTCCAAGGACCCCTTAAAGTTCGAAGACAGCAAAAAGTATGTAGATCGTCTTAGAGATGCTACTGAAAAGACAGGACTCAAAGACGCTGTTCGAACTGGAGTTGGAAAATCAATAGGAAAAGACCTAGTGATTGCTTGCATGGATTTCAGTTTTATTGGAGGATCTATGGGTAGTGTTGTTGGAGAGAAAATTGCAAGGGCTGCTACTCACTCTCTAAAACATAAGATTCCTTTTGTAATGATTTCGAAAAGTGGTGGAGCACGTATGATGGAGGCCGCACTTTCTTTAATGCAATTGGCAAAGACAAGCGCAAAACTAGCACAATTGGCAGATGCAGGAATTCCGTATATCTCTCTTTGTACAGACCCTACAACAGGGGGCACAACCGCGTCTTTTGCCATGCTAGGAGATATTAATATTAGTGAGCCAGGAGCTCTAATTGGATTTGCAGGACCTCGTGTTGTAAGAGATACTACAGGAAAGGAGTTACCTGAAGGTTTCCAAACTGCGGAGTTTGTTCTAGAACATGGTTTCCTAGATTTTATTACACATCGTAAAAATTTAAAACGAAAAATTAACCTCTATTTGGATTTGGTATTAAACCGTCCGCTAAGAGAAAAAGCTGTATAAAAAAGGGATCCCTTTTTTTGGCCTGAATAATGGGATTAGTTCAAGGTGATTTCGTATTCAACACCATTGATTGTGATAGTAGCAAGATTATCGCAAACACCATCTCCATAATCCAATACTATTGTTCCTCCGTTTCCATTAGTCGTTAGCGTAATTGTTGTACAAGAAGAAAACAGGGATGCACTTCTAAAAGGGCTAGGTTCACCACCATTTTCTTCATAACCATTCTCCATTATGTTCAATGTGTCCTCAGCTACATCATCGGCCAAGGCCGCCATTGTAGAATCTTCGGTAGAATAATTAACTAAGGTATTGTCTTGGTTGTCAACCTAGCAGCTCATAAAAATCATTGTGATGGTTACACAAAATACGATGGTAATTTTTGAAAGGATGTTCTTCATAAATATTATTGTGTGTTTAGATTTATATGACCTTTAAAACGTAAAAAGGTTTAATTCAGTATAATTTCTTGTTAATTTAGCAGTAAAAGGAATTAATATATTAGTTAGATTTTGTACTTTTGCCGCTTGATTACCAAAGAGGTAGTCAGTACATAAAAATCATTTAAATAATATTGGAATGTATTTAGCACCAGAAGAAAAAGCGAAAATTTTCGCAAAACACGGTAAAAGCGTCACAGACACAGGTTCTTCGGAAGGACAAATTGCTTTGTTTACTTACAGAATTGAACATTTAACAGGCCACCTTAAGGCGAATCACAAAGACTACAATACTGAGCGTTCTTTGGTTAAATTGGTAGGTAAACGTCGTTCATTATTAGATTATCTAATGAAGAAAGACATTATGAGATACCGTGCTATTGTTAAAGAATTAGGATTACGTAAGTAATATACTGGGGGCTTTTTGCCCCCATTTTTTTTCAGAATTATTTATTTCTGAAACACATAGAAAAGCTACCCTTAGGTTTTTCATTGGTCAACCACAACAACACAACAACACTGCGGCTGACAACCAGCCGTTGACCAATTTTAACTACGCATTTAATATGCGTAAAATTCAAAACAAATGATACCGAAAGTATTTAAAGAGGTCATTGACCTTGGTGATGGTAGAGAAATCTCTATCGAAACCGGAAAATTAGCAAAACAAGCCCACGGGTCTGTTGTTGTTCAATCTGGAAAATGTATGATGCTTTGTACGGTAGTTTCTAACTACGAACAAAAAGACTTAGATTTTCTTCCTTTAACGGTAGATTACCGTGAAAAATTCGCAGCATCAGGACGTTATCCCGGTGGTTTCTTCAAAAGAGAAGCTAGACCTAGTGATGGTGAAGTATTAACCATGCGTTTAGTGGATCGTGTACTACGCCCATTATTCCCTAAAGATTACCACTCGGAAACTCAGGTGATGATCCAGTTAATGTCCCATGATGAAGACGTAATGCCAGATGCTATGGCAGGTCTTGCTGCTTCTGCAGCGATACAATTATCAGATTTCCCATTTGAATGTGCTATCTCTGAAGCAAGAGTAGGACGTGTTGATGGAAAATTTATTATCAACCCTACAAGAGCTCAATTAGAGGAATCTGACATCGATATGATGATTGGAGCTTCAGCAGATTCTGTAATGATGGTTGAAGGTGAAATGGATGAGATTTCTGAAGAAGAAATGGCAGACGCCATCAAATTTGCGCACGAGGCTATTAAAGTTCAATGTGCTGCTCAAATTCGACTTGCTGAAGCTTTTGGAAGAAAAGAAGTACGTGAGTACCCAGCAGAAAGAGAAGATGCAGATCTTAAAGAAAAAGTACATGCTATGGCATACGATAAAGTATATGCTATCGCAAAAGCTGGTTCTGCTAAGCACGAACGCAGTGCTGCTTTTAAAGAAATTAAGGAAGAAATCAAAGCAACATTCTCTGAAGAGGAGCTTGAAGATTTCGGCGATCTTGTTTCTAAATATTACCGTAGCGCAGAAAAAGCTGCAATACGTGATCTTACCTTAAATGAAGGACTTCGTCTTGATGGTCGTCAGACTGTAGACATCCGTCCTATCTGGTGTGAGACAGATTATTTACCTTCTGTACACGGATCTGCTATCTTCACACGTGGGGAAACTCAAGCACTTGCTACAGTAACGCTAGGAACGTCTAGAGAGGCAAATAAAATCGATATGCCATCATACGAAGGAGAAGAGACTTTCTACCTTCACTATAACTTCCCCCCTTTCTGTACAGGAGAAGCAAGACCTATCCGTGGAACTTCACGTCGTGAAGTAGGACATGGTAACCTTGCGCAACGTGGACTTAAAGGAATGGTACCAGATGACTGTCCTTATACAGTACGTGTAGTTTCTGAAGTATTAGAATCTAACGGTTCTTCTTCTATGGCAACTGTTTGTGCAGGAACAATGGCAATGATGGATGCAGGTATCCAAATGACGAAACCAGTTTCTGGTATCGCAATGGGATTGATCTCAGATGCGGATTCTGGAAAGTATGCAGTCTTATCTGATATCTTAGGTGATGAAGATCACTTAGGAGATATGGACTTTAAAGTAACTGGAACAGCAGACGGAATTACCGCTTGCCAGATGGATATTAAAGTAAAAGGATTAAGCTACGAAATTCTTGTAAGTGCATTACAGCAAGCAAGAGACGGTCGTTTACACATTCTTGAGAAATTGACTGACACAATCGCTGCTCCTAGAGAAGGTGTGAAGTCTTACGCTCCTAAAATGGTAACCGCACGTATTCCTAATGAGTTCATTGGAGCTTTAATTGGTCCTGGCGGAAAAGTGATTCAAGAACTTCAGAAAGAAACTGGATGTACTATCGTTATTAACGAAGATCCAGTTACAGAAGAAGGTATTGTTGAAATTTTAGGAACTGGACAAGAAGGAATCGATGCTGTATTGGCTAAGATTGATTCAATCACATTCAAACCTGAAGTAGGATCTGTATACGAAGTAAAAGTAATCAAGATGTTAGATTTCGGTGCTGTTGTAGAGTATATGGAAGCGCCAGGAAACGAAGTATTGTTACACGTATCTGAGCTAGCTTGGGAACGCACCGAAAATGTAAGCGATGTTGTTAACATGAGCGATGTATTTGATGTGAAGTACTTTGGAATTGACAAGCGCACTAGAAAAGAGAAAGTTTCTCGTAAGGCGTTATTAGACAAACCAGAAGGGTATGTAGCACCTAAACCAAGAGAAGATCGTGGTGGACGTGACAACCGAAGCAGAGATAATAGAAACCGTGATAGAAGATAGAGGTTAGATATCTAATTTAATTGTAACTAAAAATAGGCTTCCATATGGAAGCCTATTTTTAGTTTATACAGTGTCCCATAAGAACTACTACAAAAAACTGCCTTTTAAGACAGTCTCTTTTTATTACCAAGTAAGATTAAATAAAAAATTAGGAGTAAACCCTAAGGAGGTTTTATCTACTACCTCTATGGGATCAGCTAAACTATTATTACCCAAATACTCTCTGCTGATATGATTTTTTTGATTAAAAATATTTCGAATAGAAAAACCAATTTTTCCATTTATTCCTCTTTGCTCAGAAAGATTAAATTGATAAGTGGATGAAATATCCATACGCTGATAATCTGGCAATCTCTTCGAATTAATTTCTTGAAAACTAATCTCATTTGTAGTAGGTTCCGTTATAGATTCTGTAAATGGTTTTCCTGTTCTCCAATTCCATGATAATGCCAGTCGAAAACTTTTTATTTTATAAGTAAATGAAGTAAAAAAAACATGATTGATATTCGTGTTTGACGGAAAATATTCCTCGTTATTTATCCCTTCAAATTTAGATTTTACATCATTAAATGAATAGCTTAGCCAAACAAGTAGATTATTTATATTTTTCTTGAGATAAAAATCAACTCCTATTACATTTTGTTCTCCTATATGAAAACCACTATCCTCAGGGTTTAAAAAACCTAGTGATAATGCTGAAACACCTCTTATTTTTTTATAAAAACAATCTACATCCATAATCCAACCATTAGTACTATAAATAAATCCTCCAGAAACTTGCTTACTATTTAATATTGGAAAATTTGTTCCATCTACCAACCTCCATAATTTATTTTCTAAAGATAAATCACTTATAATTGTTTCATCAATTTCACTTAGTATCTGATTTTTAATTTCACCCGATAATTGAAGGCCTATATTATTAAAAATATGTTTATAAAATACTATTCTTGGTTCAATTTTAACCTCTTCAAGTTGATTGTAATAATTAACGCGAAATCCTATATTCAAAGATAAATCTGGATTATTTTGATATGAAAAATTTCCAAATAATGAATGTGTTGAGGCGATTCTTTGATCTGTATCTAATACAAAAGCAAGTTCTTCGGTTTTTAAATAAGCGTAACTAACATCCTTAAAGCTGTATTGATATCCTAGTGAATACAATTGCTCTTGTGATTTTTTAAATTCAACTTCAGAAGAAAACCCAGAATCAAAAATTATATTTCGTTTATCAAAATCTGATATTTGTCCTTCTGTATTACTTTCAATAAAATTATAATTAAATCTATATTTTGAAACAAAAGCATTTGTCTTTACCAGATACTTATCTCTTAAATTCCATTTCCAATTAAATCCATAACCTTCATCTTTAATAGATAAAACGTCATTAAATGACGCCTCTTTATCAGTGTCTTTCACTATAAAATCCAATTGATTATCAATATAAATTGTACCTAGGTTGATCTTATGATTTTTTGTTGGGTGAAAATTTATATTTATATTATAATCGATAAAATTAAAATCATCATACAAATCTTTGGCATGTTCAATTTTTGTTGTTTGAAATACTTTTTTAGCATATTCTTTAAATGTAAAAGACTCATACCATTCTGTATAACTTCTCCGAATTGAAGCCTGAACATTTAATTTATCTTTTAGTATTGGAACATTTATATATCCATTTGCACTAATGCCATTAATACTAATATCACCTTCAACTTTATGGGGTATACTATATTTGGAGAATATATCTATTACGCTTGATATACGCTCACCATATTTAGGATGAGTTCCTTTATTAATAAACAATACCTGATTTGAACTATTCGAATTAAAAGCAGAAATCATTCCAAATAAGTGTCCTTTATGGTATATATTAATGCCATTCCATATCATTCTATTTTGATCAAATCCTCCACCTCTAACTGTAAATCCAGAAGCTGTTTCGTTAGGACTTATCACACTAGGTAATTGTTGTAGACTTTCTAATACATCTGCCTCAATAAGCCCAGGTAATAATCCAATTTTATTAGGTTTTATCAAAAAAACAGCATTCTTTTTTTTTGCTATTCCTTCTGTTAAATAACCACTAATAATCACATTTTCTAATGCCTGAATTTTATTTAAAGACAAAGTATCTTCAGTTATAATTATATACCGTTCATTAATAACTTGGAAAATTAAAGAGGTTTGAGATGTTATTTCTGATAATAAAAATTGCAACTCTTTTTCCTTAAAAGAAAGTGTTATATATTCTTTTTCTAAAAGATGGTCTGGAAAGGAAAAACGTACTTCAAATGTTTCTTCAAGAATAGAAAGAGCTGACACTAAGGGTTCTTTATTAAAATATAAAGTCGCCTTTTTCTTTTCTTGTGAAAAAGAGCATAAAGTGAAACTTAAACATATTACCCAAATGAGAACTTTAATTTCATTTTGAGTGACTAAGCACATACATTTTTTCATTATTCTTAAAATATTCTATACCCATTGTTTTAAAAACTGCAGTTAAAGCAATATCTAAATTATGAGTGCTAAAACTACCAGTATAAATCATTTTCTCATCAATGTTTTTAGAATCAAACTTAATATGATAATGCTTTTCTAAATCATTAATCACATATTTTAACGGAACACTTATAAAACTAATTTCTCCATCCAACCAAGAAGGCTCCTCCCTTATTGTATTCCATTGTTCTATAGGATTTCCATTAATTTTTCTAAATGATTCATTTTGGGTCAATACAAAGTTTTCAGTAGAGTTATTTACTTTCACTTTTCCTTCATAGCAAATTACCTCAAAGAAATCTAAACTTGAATTTACATTAAACTGTGTACCCAATACAATCACTGTACCATTACCTGTCTTTACGGTAAATGCACTTCCTTCTTTTACCTTAAAAAAAGCTTCGCCATCTAAATTAACTTCTCTATTCTTTTCCCAAGTTTTTTCATTATACTGAAGCCTTGACTTTGCATTTAAAACAACTTCTGATCCATCTAATAGTTGAATTATTTTTTGTTCTGAAATGGATGTAACAATGACTTCACTAGAGCTTTTAAACATTGAAAATAACCCAAAAAGCAATAGTATAGAAGCTACAATAGAAATAGTCCAATACCTTTTCAATTTTATAACTTTTGATTTTCTTTTATTATCAATTTGACTTTGTATTGAAGCAAATGACTTTTTTATAGGAGACTCTAGATACTCTATGGCGCCTATCCCTCTTTTCATTTTATGATAGGCTAAATAATCGGCATCAGAAATTAAGCTTTTTAGTTCTTTATCTGTTATTTCACCTTCCATCCATTTGGCAAGAAAGGTTTCATTATCAATATGACTTACTTTTTTTTCCATCTTTCGTATAACTATGACAACTTAAAAATAAATTACCCTACTTTTAAATACTAATTTAAACATTTCCTATTTTTTGTTTGATATCTTTTAAAGCCAAATGCATTCTTTTTTCTACTGCTTTAACTGAAATCTGTAATATTTCTGCCATTTCTTTATATTTCTTTTTTTCAATTCTACTCAATAAAAAAACTTCTCTTTGTAATGGGGGTAAGTCTTTTATTGCTTTTTCAATTTTTTCTAAAAATTCTTTTTCAAGAAGTACAAATTCAGGAGTTTCATTGGTACTCCCCTTCACATAATTACTTTGGTATACTTTTTTAACTTTTTCATGTCTAATATGATTCAAAAAAATATTAGTAGCTACAGTATATAAATAACTCTTTACTTTTAAATAGTTAACACTATCGCAACGATCCCATAATTTTACAAATGTTTCTTGTATAATATCCTCGGTCAAGTTTACATCTTGGGTTTTAAAATAGATATAACGCTTTAAATCTTTAGCATACTTCTCAAACAACTTTTTAAAAACTTTAGTGTCGCAAATATTTTCTGTGTTATTGGGCATCAAAAATTAATTTGTAATTTACAACTTCAAAACTATGCAAAAAATTAAGAATGTTTTTTGGTAGGGTGTTTTTTACATAAGGTGTCCTAATATTAACCGGTTAGAATAATGTGTTCTAACTTTAAAAAATATTCAAATGAAAAACATGAAATTATTTTTTTTCTCAATGTTAATAGCCATTTTGGCATTAACATCTTGCCAAAACAATGATGATATTATTGATGATATGGCAAATGTAACAGAAAGCGCCTCTTTAAGAAGTGCCCTTTCTAGTTTAGACCTCCTCATTAATGAAGATGGCACCTTAAATGATCTAGAAAATCCAACTGGAAATATCATTTTCGATTTCTGTTTTGATTTTGTTTACCCCATTAATTTAGGATATAATAATGGTACCACAGTCATTGTAAATAATTTTGAAGGACTTATCGAAGTACTTATCAATTCTACTAATGACCTTTTTATAGTAGGCAACGAATTTCCTTTCCAAGTCGAAGTTTATAATCAAGATACTAATGAAATTGAAATAATTTCTATTAATAACGAAGAAGAGTTTGCTACTTTAATTGAAAGTTGTGATTTTAATCAATCGTGTGAAGATGATTGTCCTCAAGAAGAAGACCCAGTGTGTGTTGAAGTTATAGAAAATAATCAGGTTATTATTATAACCTTCTTAAACGCTTGCTATGCAGAATGTGAAGGATTTACTGAAGATGACTTTATCGATTGTGAAATGACAAGCTGTGAAGATGAATGTTCTCAAGTAGAAGACCCAGTGTGTGTTGAAATTGAAGTAAATGGTGATATTACTACTCTAACTTTCTTAAATGCTTGCTATGCAGAATGTGAGGGATATACAGAAGATGACTTTATCGATTGTGAAATGACAAGCTGTGAAGATGAATGTCCTCAAGAAGAAGACCCAGTGTGTGTTGAAATTGAAGTAAATGGTGAAATTACTACTCTAACCTTCTTAAACGCTTGCTATGCAGAATGTGAGGGATATACTGACTTTATCGATTGTGAAATGACAAGCTGTGAAGATGAATGTTCTCAAGTAGAAGATCCAGTGTGTGTTGAAATTGAAGTAAATGGTGAAATTACTACTCTAACCTTCTTAAACGCTTGCTATGCAGAATGTGAGGGATATACAGAAGATGACTTTATCGATTGTGAAATGACAAGCTGTGAAGATGAATGTTCTCAAGTAGAAGATCCAGTGTGTGTTGAAATTGAAGTAAATGGTGAAATTACCACTCTAACCTTCTTAAACGCTTGCTATGCAGAATGTGAGGGATATACTGACTTTATCGATTGTGAAATAACAAGCTGTGAAGATGAATGTTCTCAAGTAGAAGACCCAGTGTGTGTTGAAACTGAAGTAAATGGTGAAATTATTACTCTAATCTTCTTAAACGCTTGCTATGCAGAATGTGAGGGATATACTGACTTTATCGATTGTTAATGACTAATCCTAAATAACCATTACTGGTTTTTACGAAGGTAGTTTTATCGGTATTTATTTTATCTAAATTTAATAAAAACGCTTCCAGAAATGGAGGCGTTTTTTTATTTAAAAATTATTGAAAACGTACGCAACTTTATTAACGATACAAAGACTATAAGAAAAGAAACCATTAAAACTAGCTATGAAAAAGATAATTTTCTACTTGTTCTGTGTCACATTAGTGTTGTCGTACTCTTGCGAGGATGAACCTATTGGTAAATTGAATATTAACAGGGATACGATTGAAGTGGACTCTGAGCTTTATCATCTAATTGCGCGAATTGCAACCCTTACCGATGATCCTATCGATTGTATTGACTTTAATTATTCGTTCCCGTTGTTCGTTTTTGATGAAAACTTGGTTTTTCTCGAAGTGACCTCAATTACCAACAATGAGCAATTCAGTAATTTTCTAAGCGAGCTACCAGATAGTTATTCAATAAGTTTGAGCTACCCAATTACCGGTACTTTGAATAGTGGCGATCTCATAGACATAAATAATAATCAGGACCTAAAGGAAGCCATCGATGCATGGCGTAAAAGAAGAATATCACGGATATTGCAATAATATACTTAGAGACTGCGTGTGGGAAGTAAAGTCTGTCGATGATTATCCAAATGAATATGAGAGCGCCACATTTAGAATCAACAACGAAGCAATTGCTGAGTTTCATCTAGACAATACAATTTACTTTGAAACTTGGACTACCTTATATATTGGAGACGAATTACACTTAAATATTAACATCAACAATGATGGTCTAATCGCAGAATCATGGAATTTTGATTGGTTAATTCTTTCGTTGAGTGAAGATGCCATAGAGCTAGCAGCCAATAATTCAATATCCCTTCTTGAAAAAAACTGTACAATTGATTGTTCCCTGGGGAGATATCAGGTGTGTGAATTAACCACAGATCCGGGATTTGCTGAATTCTCCCTAGAGGACTATTTAATTTGTAATATAATACCAAATACTCATGATTTGGTATCTCCAATATTATTTACTTTTTATGAAACGGAAGAAGATTCATATAATGGGACCAACTCTATCTCAAATACGCAATACCTGAACGTGGAAAACTCACAAACCATATACGTTCGAATTGAATACGTTGAAACGAGCGAAGTTTTTGAAATAATCATTGAGGCTATTTCTTGTTTCTTTAGTTAAAAACAAACTTAGATATATTCTTGAATACAGAAGACTTAATAAAAAAATGCATAAAAAACGATCGTAAAGCTCAAAGCGAGCTTTTCAGGCGATATAAGGATGCCCTTTTTCTGTTATCCTTAAAATATTGTAGAAATGAAGTAGACGCTGAGGATAATTTACATGACGCTTTTATCACCATCTTTCAGAAAATAAGAACTTATAAAAACAACGGATCCTTTGAAGGTTGGATGAAACGAATTACCATCTATAAAGCCATAGACTCTTAATAAGACTAAGAGAGCTTTGCCAATTGCAATAAAGAATGAAATTCTAAAAGATGATACAATTATTGATTCTGAGATGACAAACTTAGACCTGGATGTAATTTTAAAATTAATTCAGGAGTTGCCAGATCAGTACCGTCTCGTTTTTAATTTGTATCAAATGGATGGTTTTTCGCATAAAGAAATAGCAAAAATGCTGGGTATTTCCGAAAACACTTCAAAATCAAACTACCATCGATCGAAGTTGATTTTACGGGATAAGATTTTAGAATTAAACGCCTCAAATAAAACTAAATTAACAAGCCATGAAGAATAAAGAGGATATAGGAACGCTTTTAGAAAAGAAGCTTCATGGTGTTCAAAAAACACCGAGTACCATTTTATGGGATAGAGTTGACGCAACTTTGAATAAAAAAGACGAAAAGCGAAAAAGAGTATTTTGGCTTTGGGCTGGAGGAGGCTTTTTTTATTGATAGTTACATTGCTCTATGCGGTTGTTCCAAAAATAATATCAGATAATAATTTGGAAAAGCAAACAATTAATGTCTCAATTGATAGCAGCAATCAAAAAGTGACCTCCAAAGTACAATCAAATGAAAATGCATCATCTGATGTTATATCGGAACCTTTAAACGAAAATTCATTAAAACAGGCCTTAAAAACTGATGTAGTCTCTAAGGAGTTGGGCCTTGAAAAGAAAAACGCAGAAAAAACGATCAACGATAAAAAATTGAAAACAAACGCCCCAAGGAAAAATAACCTTGAAAATAAAACATCAGATGAAGGCTATAGAGTTAAAACAACATACTACTATTACAATGGTGAAAATAACAAACAAATAGCAACAACAGACAAAAATATTATTGATAGCCTACTAATAAATACTGAAAGTCAACAGGATGCGCTGAGTGCCCACGAAAAACGCATCCTAAAAATTGTTAAAAAAAACAGATAGTTTAAACAGGTAAATATGTAGTTAATCGTAAAACTATTTAAGTTTTGTAACTTTTTGTAATGTTTTTACGTATAACTAAGTACACGACACAATTTAAACACTCAAATCCTACATGAGACAACTTAAAATTACCAAGCAGGTTACTAATAGAGAAACCGCATCCTTAGACAAGTACTTACAAGAGATAGGTAAGGTTGACTTAATTACCGCAGACGAAGAAGTAGAATTGGCGCAACGCATTAAAGCGGGTGACCAAATAGCTTTGGAAAAATTAACTAAAGCAAATCTACGTTTCGTTGTATCGGTAGCAAAGCAATACCAAAATCAAGGGTTAACACTTCCTGATCTTATTAACGAAGGGAATTTAGGGTTAATTAAAGCTGCACAACGTTTTGATGAAACACGTGGTTTCAAATTTATCTCTTATGCTGTATGGTGGATTCGTCAATCGATTTTACAGGCGCTTGCCGAGCAGTCCCGTATTGTACGTTTACCATTGAACAAAATTGGTAGTATTAATAAGATTAATAAAATGTATGCCTTCTTAGAGCAGGCAAATGAGCGTCCTCCTTCTGCTGAAGAAATTGCAAAGGAACTCGATATGACAATTAATGATGTAAAGGAGTCTATGAAAAACTCTGGTCGTCATGTATCCATGGATGCTCCACTGGTTGAAGGTGAAGATTCAAACTTGTACGATGTATTAAGGAGTGGAGAATCTCCAAATCCAGACCGTTCTTTATTGCACGAATCATTGCGCACCGAAATTGAGCGTGCTTTAGAAACACTTACACCTAGAGAAGCAGATGTAATTCGTTTATACTTTGGCCTAGGAGATCAACATCCTATGACACTTGAAGAAATCGGAGAAACTTTTGATCTTACAAGAGAACGTGTTCGTCAAATTAAAGAAAAAGCGATACGCAGACTAAAACATACTTCTAGAAGTAAAATTTTAATGACATACTTGGGCTAGGCCCGTAACAGTAACAAACAGTACTTTCCTGCTTTGCAGGAATCTCATACTGTTCGTTTTTTGATTGATGAATGAATCTCCGGCTGATTACCGGAGATTTTCTTTATACTACATAGTTTCAATATAGAAGTATCATTTTATACAAATACCATTGGAAACGCTTCACCAAAAATTTCTAAACGAAAACTAATTCATACCTTCGCCAAAACCAAAAACATGAGCCAAACTATTATAGCACCTTCAATTTTAGCAGCAGATTTCGCGAACTTACAACGTGATATCGAAATGGTTAATAATAGTGAAGCAGATTGGTTCCATATTGATATTATGGATGGGGTTTTTGTGCCAAATATTTCCTTTGGAATGCCTGTTTTAAAGGCCATCTCAAAACACGCAAAGAAAACTATAGACGTGCATCTTATGATCGTTGATCCAGACCGTTATATTAGAACCTTTGCAGAATTAGGTTCAGATGTGCTTACTGTGCATTATGAAGCCTGTCCTCATTTGCATCGAACACTACAAGCAATTAAAACCGAGGGAATGAAAGCTGGTGTGGCCCTAAATCCACATACCAATGTGTCTCTATTGGAAGATGTAATTCAAGATATTGATCTTGTTTGTATTATGAGTGTAAACCCAGGGTTTGGTGGGCAAAGTTTTATTGAAAATACTTACGACAAGGTGAAACAGCTCAAAAAGATGATCGAAGCAAAAGGTGCCACAACAAAAATTGAAATTGATGGCGGAGTTACCAATAAAAACGCAAAGCAGTTAGCCGAAGCGGGCGCCGATATACTTGTAGCTGGAAGTTATGTTTTTGGAGCAACCAACCCTACTCAAACGGTTAAAGACCTTAAAACACTCTTAAATTAGTAGTGAGGAGTAAATTCTTATAATAATTTACCTCTCTTTTGTTCAAGATTTGAATTTCTAGTCCTATACTTGTCTATGGAATCTTCATTAGACACCTGGACCTCTATTTTTTACTCACAGTAGCCATGGGTGTCTTTCTATTTGTGATACTAATCACAGGGAAAAACAGAAAGAACTTTCCGATTGCATTCTTAGTATTGGCGTTTTCGGTCATCCTATTTCAGTATGTTTTATACTGGACGAGGTATGATGAGACTTTTCCTTATATGGTCTTAATCCCACCGGTCTGCTACTATGTAACAGGGCCCTTGTTGTATTTATATTTTCTGAATTTATACAAAAAGAAAGTAAACTTCAACTACGCTTTTCATTTCTTCCCTGCCGTGCTAGTTGTAATTCCAAATATTGTCTTATGGTTAAAATATGCAGGGCTATTTAAAGGCAGAATTCCCTCCCTTTTCCTCGTACAGAAACATTGGTTTATTGTAGCACACATGATCATTTATATCCTCTTAGTAGCTTGGTTAATTTTTAAAAATAAGGATGAGCAATCCGAATATTCAAAAGTTAGAGACCGGTGGGCAAAGTCTAATAACGTTATACTCGCTCTTTGTGCTCTTCTATATTTCATATTACGTACTTGTGAATTTTGCCTTCTTCAACGACCAAGGGGATTATATGATTACCATGAGTATATCTATTTACGCGATTGGGTACTTCATTTTTAAGCAGCCAAAAGTCTTTGATGGTGAATTTTATTCAACTCTTTTTTTACCTATTAAAAACAAAAGTGAAACTTTTGAAGTTTCAATGCTGAATGAGTTTTACCAACACCTCACCAATTATATGGCAAAAGAGAAGCCCTTTGTTGACAACGAACTTAGGCTTGTAAATCTCGCCGATAAAGTTGGGTTTTCTACCCACCTTCTTTCAAAAATAATTAATGAAAAATCTGGCAAGAACTTCGACTCATTTATAAACGAATACAGACTTCAGAAAGCGGAAAAGTTATTGACATACGACGAAGATTTCCATATAAAAAGCATTTATTACAATGTTGGTTTCAACAATAAGGTGACCTTCTATAATGCCTTCAAAAACAAGTATCACTGCACACCTTCAGAGTTTAAGAGAAGAAATAGTGAAGATTCAAACGTATAAAATAGGTTTCATTTTATAATTATAAACTCTTTTACTTTTTATAGTCGTGATATTAGATGAAAATAATTCTAAAAAACTATTACTATGAAAAAATTAAACTTTTTAACTACACTCTTGACGTTTTTCTTTACTACGGTTCTTTTTGCCCAAGATCTTGCAGTATATGTTAGTGATGCAGCAAATTTTAATACAGATCCTTGGCAAATTGCAAAATTTACTGAAAACGGAGACCTCGACGGAACCTTAATCGATGCGGCTCATGGCATTGTTTGGCCACAGGACATTATCTTTCTTGACAGCGAAGAGGCTGTGCTAATTTCAAATTTGGGTTCTGCCGGAACTATTTCGAAACATCATTGGGCAACAGGTGACTTTATTGAAAACTTTGCCGAAGGTCTTGGTGGTCCAACACGCATGAAAATTGGCCCTGACGGACTTCTTTACGTACTTCAATGGAGCAATACAAACAATAAGGTCTTGAGATATGAATTGGACGGAACCTTTGTTGGTGAGTTCACAGATGTAGGTGTCATACAAAGTATTGGGATAGACTGGGACGCAGCCGAAGACCTTTATATCTCCTCTTATGGAGGGTTCTACAATTCGCAAATTTAACGGAACCACGGGTGTAGATCTGGGGCTTTTTATTCCTGCTGATCTTGGCAGACCAACAAACTTCTGGCTTGAAGCAGATAGCAACCTAATCATTCTTAGCTATAATACTGGACGAATTAAACGATACGATGCAGCTGGAAACTTTGTAGCAGATCTTGTCACCGGATTAAGTGGACCTGAAGGTTTCGACTTCTTCCCAAATGGTGATATTCTAATTGGAAATGGCGGTGATGGATCCATAAAAAGATATGACAGTGATTTTAACTCACTTGGAAACTTTGTTGAACCAGGCTACTTACCCCAAGCGCTATTGTAATAAGAGACGATATTCCTTTAGGCATTGAAGACTATGAGTTAAATGCGGTATTTGTCACACCAACTATTGGAAGCAACTTTGTAGTCAATACATCGGTGGCTTCAGATTACCAAGAGCTTAGTATATACAATATTTCTGGAAAGTTAATAGACTCCATTATTATTAATGACAATTCGCATTGGGATGCTTCTAAATATTCCGAAGGGCTTTATTTTATAACGGCCATTAAAAACGGAAAAAAAAGTGACTCAAAAAATTATTGTTAAAAAATAAACTCCGAATGAAACATAGTCTATCAATTGTTCTTTTCCTAGTAAGTTCGATTCTTTTAAGCCAAGATATGAATGACCATTCATTTGATTTTGGATTGGAAGTTGGAATCTTTCTTGGGTGGATTCTAAAGGTCTAATAAACCGCGGAACGAAATTACCAAAACTACAAATAAAAAGGTAATCACAGAAAATTTCATTGACCCAAAAACAGACTTTAAGGGTACGAGCATCTCCGTCTTTAATCCAAACACCAAAACGTGGTATCAAGCCTGGGCAGATAGTGATGGTAGCTACTTTAACTTTATTGGAGATACGATCAACGGAAATCCAGTTTTTAGGACTGAGCCTATCGAAAAAGACGGTAAGAAAATAATTCGTCGTATGATTTTTAAAGACATCGACAAAGATTCTTTTACGTGGATTTGGGAAGGAACAAAAAACGGCGGAGAAAGCTGGAATAAACTATGGAAAGTTAATTACAAACGAAAAGGAAAAGGCTAGTTTCTAATTTGTTGTTTTTGTGGAAGGCTCATTTCTTAATAGGAATGAGCCTTTTCAATATCCAGCAAAGGTAAAGTTGAGCAACTTCCGAGTATGGCTGTATAACTTCGGAAAGTGTTTTTTAAAGTCCAACGGTGACTCGATAAAGTATTCCGCTAAAACTGCCATAAACTCATATTGATTGGTAAAAGCATAGGCTCGAAAGTAGCGTGTTTCGTCTAGTTTATCCTTCACCTCTTGATCTGTGAGTTGTATGAGTATGTTCTGAAATTGTTTTACAAACCGTACTGCATCAATATCCTTACTTTGCCTCGCTTCCAACTGCATAGCGTGCATAAACTCATGAATCCCCAAATTCAGATTATCATCGGTAATCTTATAGCCTTCTTCAAAATCCTTCCAAGACAGCACCAAAGCCTTTTCTCGTGGATTAAACTCTCCTTTATGGTAATCATCATTAATAGCACTATAAAACTCCTTAGGATACAACAAAATAAACTCTATTAGGCCATATTCGTAATTTTTTCTTCCGAAGCTAAGCATACACCCAGCCGAAGCGATAAGCACCTTCATTCGCTCTGTAACGGTAAGCCCGTCTCTACCCACAAATTTTTTCTCAGAAATAAAAGTAGCTACTCGATGCTGAAACTGTTTCTTATGCTTTTCTGAAAGCTTCTTATAAAAAGAAAAATCCATCTCTATAATCGCTGCTTGTTCCTTGGAAAGTTTTTTATAGACCATATAATGTCTAAACAAGGGCTTATTATAGGTATTTGCGTACCAATCTTCGAAGATTTTAAACAACACAATGGCAAAGCCCAATAGCACAATGGCATAGGCGTAAGGTGCCATCCAGGCAATGTCATCACTGGGTTGTAATAGTAACATCATTCAGATTTGGGAGTTGTAAGATAGCAAATTTTGGTAAAAGTTGTCATTATACTGTAAACAAACGCCTTACAAGTTCATTTTGGATATGCAACAAAAAAATGGACACTAGGTTAAGATCATGCTGCTAGTTTTTGGTTATTGATTTCTAATTCAAGTTCATTAATAGTTTTGTAATTCAAAGCTGAGTGTCTTCTATTCCTATTGTAGCAAGTCTCGAT
>MAAC01018191.1_pt1 | contig 31010 bp, 21 predicted proteins | sample 1115981 | NCBI WGS metagenome assembly MAAC01 (sample SAMN04961126, study PRJNA320927) | seawater metagenome | isolation source: sample BD02T64 sea water enriched with oil for 64 days | place: USA:Gulf of Mexico | collected 2013-07-27 | reverse complement strand
TAAAATCACATGGACTCACGAAGTATCTGGTACTTCTGGACATGATGATTGGCGTGTACTTAAAGCTTAGTATTGTTAAGCTTTATAAAAAAGGTCGCGAAAGCGGCCTTTTTTTATGTCTGGATAAAATCAGTTAGATCGTGTTGGCATTAAAACGAAATAATTACGGGTAAATCTCCAGCCCACGTTCTATTTGCCGTTTCGCCCATCGTTTCCATTTCTTGTGAAATAAAGTCGATAAATACACGGCTTTTTGTTGGCAACAGGTTCTTTTCTGAATACGTAATAAAAACGCCAGCCCCTTCTGGTTGGTAAATGGGTAGTAAAGAAATTAAATCGCCCCGATTAATCCATGGTTTAGCGATAAAGTGGGGTACTTGGGTTAATCCCAAATGATCGCTGCATAAATGGGCCAATGCTTCTCCATCATCTAATACAATACCTTTGCTGGGGACGAATTTATGAACGCCTTCTTTGGTGGGTATTGAAATAGGCATAACTCGTCCGGTTTGTTTAAAACGAAATTGAATCCATGGTTGTTGCTCTAAATGCTCGATGGATATCTTGTCAGTATCACTTGTCTCTTGCAGAGTTTCGATATAATGAGGAGAGGCGCAGATCAAAAAATCCATCGGGCTTAGCTTGCGGGTAAAGTGATTTTTATCTTCAAGAGTGCCAGTACGGATGCTGAGGTCGTAACCACCGTTAACGAGATCAACGTAACTATCATCAAAAGATAGGTGGATGTCGATTTCGGGATACATTGTTTGAAATTTCGATATCAACGGCAGGATGTATATTCGTCCATAAGAAACAGGGAGATTGAGTTTTAGTTGGCCGCATGGGTTTTGTGTTTGGTTCTTTAAGGTCTCTTCACAGGAGTGTAATTCTTCAATGATTTTTGTGGTGGTAGAAAAATAGGCATTCCCTTCGGCAGATAAAGAAAGTTTTCGAGTGGAGCGATGAAATAGTTGGCATTGTAAGTCGGTTTCAAGGCGGTTAATTGCTTTGCTGATAGAGGAAGGTGACATGGAAAGGTGGTTGGCGGCATTTGCAAAACTGCCTGTTTTTACCACGGTACAAAAAATGCGGATAAGGTGCAATTTGTCCATTAACTACCCTGAAGTTCCATTAATGAAAGAGTTTCACGTATCTAGTGAGCGTGGAGTGATGGTTTCATATGGTGTCATGCCCTAGTATTTCTTGCCAGTGATTCATCATTTTAAAATACAAACAGCGTAAAGCGTGGAGAATAGGCATGACATTAAAAAATAGGAAAATTGCGAGATGTTGGTTTTTACTTATTTTGATGTTTGGAGCATCGAATGCTGCATCGGCAACAAAAACAATTGGTATTGTCGTTTTTGATGGAGTATTAACGTCGGACATTACTGCACCGATGGAAGTATTTGGAGAGGCAAGTCATCAATCATGGTTTTCCGATTATCGCGTGATTACTATTTCTGCGTCTGATTCCACTCATATTCGGACGGAGCACGGAATTAATATAAATGCTGATACCACTATATCGATGAATCCCAAAGTTGACGTGTTGTTGGTGCCAAGCGCTTATAATATGAAGCCATTATTGGACAACAAATTGTTGGTTGAATTTATTGCAAATCGTGCAAAAACAGTTGATTGGATTGCGAGTAATTGCTCAGGGGCGTTTTTACTGGGGCAGGCAGGGTTGCTTGACGGTAAAAAAGCCACCACGTGGGCAGGTGGAGAAGGGGATTTGGAAAAAGCATTCCCTAAAATACAGGTTCAGTGGAATAAGAATGTCGTTGTAGATGGCAATATAATCACGTCAAATGGTAGCTTGGTAAGTTATGAGGCTGCATTTATATTGTTAAGTAAAATGTCATCCATTAAAAAAGCCAAAGAAGTTGCAGGAGCCCTGCAATATACGAGAGTAGCTAAAGACTTCTCACTTTAAAAACATTGCACCGTATCTTGAACCGCTTTGTGATAGCTTGCCCCATGTTGTGACTCGTCGTGATAAGAGGCTTTAATTACCCAGCCAAGATTGAGAGGGGCATTTTGTGTTTGTTGATAGCCGGAGTCGTAATTTGCCTCGAACATATAACTCATGTTAGAGGCTTTTGAACCTAGCTTATCATCTTTGTCCCACAATCCTGGTTTTGATGCATTGGTACCTTTGAGTGTATCAATAATGTAGTAAGGCGAGTTTTCTTGATCGTAAATCAATACTTCTTTATCGGCGTAAGATAATACTGAAAATTTGTGACCGCCACAAAAGTCAGGGAATTGGTAACTGCATTGGTGCAGTGTGCCGGAGCGTTTTCCCCAAAAGCTTTGTTTTTTTGTGTTGATGTTAAAGGAGAGTGGTTTGCAGTGAATTTGCGCAATTTGAGCGATTTTTTTAATTACCCCGGCATTTCCATAGCGTTGCACATGTCCTGCGCTAGCGGGGCCGGAGCCGGAAAATGAGCCTTTAGGAATCCCCCCTTCGTAGGAAAAGTCGGTTGTTGCAGAAAAGCCTTTTTCTGGATCAAAAGCAAACTGAGGGTCTGCGCCTAAACCTTCTGGCGTTGATGGGTGAGGGTTGCGAGGGCTGCCGCTGCCAATGGATCTGTATTGACCATCGTCAACGATGGTGTTGCTGCTGCATCCGGAGACTCCGCCTAATGAGGCGCTTACTAAAACCGAGACGCTTACTAGTGCAAGTGAACGTGCTAAGGCGTGTGGTTGCAACATAGTGACAATATCTCGACTTTTCATCTCGGCTCTTCAGGTATTGGTGGCTAGCAGGCCACTGTGCAGAAAATCGCACAGTGGTTTGTCCGGTTGCTAATAGAGACCTCTGTAACGAAAAAGAATGGGGGTATTTGACTATTTTTTGTGTATTTTTCTTTTTTTTTGATCAAAACGATCATTTTTTTGCGCATGACACGTCTCTATAGGCAAGAAGTTGCACACTTTTGTCCGATTACACGTAACGACGGTCAGTTAGATGTCAGAAATCACCAAAAAATATGAACAATTAGGTTGTACCCCTATTCCTGGCGATAAGCCTGGGGGGAGCAATGTTCGCCTGGATGAACCCTTTGAGGCTATTGAGCGAGAAATTGCTAAATTAGATTCATTGGCTGATGACGTATGGATTCGTTGGGACGATGTGATTTCAATTGGCGAACAGATGTTGGAGGAGAGCTCAAAAGACTTGCTCGTAGCCTGTTATATCACTCGAGCGCGTTGTGAGGTTGATGTGATGGACGGGCTTGAGGCTGGGCTTACGCTGCTGCTGAAGCTTGTCGAAAATTTTTGGGATGTGTGTTTTCCTCCTAAAAAACGAATGCGTGGTCGAGCTGCTGCATTTGATTGGTTGTCAGAAAGAATATCTCCTTCTATCGAGACCTTAACACCTAATGTTGGCCAATTGGATCGTTTAAAGGCACTGGTTCTGCAAGTGACAACATTGGATAGCACCCTTGTTGAGTTGATGGGGGAGAGCGCCCCGGCATTGAATGAATTATCACGCCAGTTCAAGCGCCATGTATCTTCTTTAGAAGCAGAGCACGAGACCGCGCAAAAGCAAACACAACAAGCCCAAGTTGTTACCGCGGCTAAATCTACTTCATCTACAGCAATCTCCGGCGCTGCTGCGACAGCACTCCCGACGTCAGTGGGTAACGATCGCGATTTACAAAATCTTTATAGAGCCTGCCAGGAAAGTCTGCGTGGTGCTTGTCAGCATTTGCGCCAAGAGAAACTATCAGATCCTGAACCTTATCGTATTAACCGGTTTTTAATGTGGCTTGGTGTTAATCAATTACCTCCCGAAACGGCAGGAAAAACGCAGCTGCGCGGATTGTCAAAAGAAAAAATGCAAGCTTATGACGCGATGCTTGCAGAGAAAAAGTATTCTGATGCCATTCCTGAAATAGAAAATAGCTTATCTCGTTCTCCTTATTGGTTGGATGGTCAACGTATTGTCGCTAAAGCGTTAGAAGAGCTGGGGGCTGATGATGCGTGTTCCGCCGTGAAAAATGGCGTAAAGGAATTCGTAAAACGTCTTCCTAATGTGGTTAATCTGTCCTTTGTTGACGGTACAGCGTTTGCGGATGATGAGACGCGGAATTGGATCAATTTGGAGGTTATGGCTGATCAAGGCGGTGGGGCAAATTTAACTTTACCAATAAATGATGGATCAGAAACCTCAAATTGGGAAGAAACCTATCGTCAAGCCTGTCTATTAATGAAAGAGAAGCAGTTACGCGAAGCGTTGCACCTTTTTCAAGAAGGCTGTGCTAGATCTTTATCAAAACGAGAGCAAGCGCTATGGCGATACTACCAAGCGCGTTTTTGTTATGAACATCAGAAGTTGGATTTTGCAATTCCACTTCTCGAAAACTTGGATGCTCAGTTGATACAACAAGGCGTTGAACACTGGGAACCAGGGGTAAGTACCAAGGTAATCGAATTATTACTGCGGTGCTATCAAGCCTTAGGGGAAAAAGAAATACCCAAGGAGCGGGTGGAGCGTCTACACGGCCGATTATGTCAATACGACTTGTCGCTTGCGTTTGATCTATCCAATTAGTGAATTTATTAACCACAACAACTCATAAAAGGGAACGTTATGTCTAAAGATGCAACCGTTGCACCTCAGGAACGTATCAATATTAAATACAAGTCTGAATCTGGCGGAGCGTCAGAGTCAGTTGAATTACCATTTAAGTCATTAGTATTGGGTGATTTCACACTTCAAGAAGATGACCGTGTTATGGAAGAGCGAAAGCCCATAAACATCGATAAAGAAAATTTCAACGATGTATTACGTAACCACAAAGTGGGCGTAGACATGACGGTTCCAAATCATTTCTCTTCTGACGAAGATGCAGAGATGAGTGTTAGTTTGAATTTTGAAACAATGAAGGATTTTGGGCCTGAGTCTGTTGCTCGCCAAGTACCTGAGCTTAACAGCTTGATGCAACTTCGTGATGCATTGGTAGCGTTAAAAGGACCATTGGGTAATGTACCTGCGTTCCGAAAAGCAATAGAAACATTGCTTACAGATGATGAGCAAAAGCAGAAATTGCTGGATGAGCTAAAAATCACTGATACAAATATGAGTAGCCCAGAAAGAATGGTACAAATGGGTGAGGCCGCACTTGAAGTTGAAGAAGGCTCATTACTAGACCAAATTGTTGAAAAAACAAAAATGATGCCATCAGATGATGGTTATGACGTTGCCAAACGTGGCGTAGGCGCATTTGTTGCTGAGTTGCTTCGTCCAGAGAATAAAGAAGAACGCGTTAACAAAAACTTAGTAGACCGAATGATTGCAGAGCTTGATCTGCAGTTAGGTAAACAGGTTGATGAGATTGTTCATGATGAAAACTTTCAAAAGTTAGAATCTGCTTGGCGTGGGCTTAAGATGTTTGTTGATCGTACTGATTTTGGTCAGAACATCAAAATTCAAATGATCAATGCATCAAAAGAAGATCTATATGATGACTTCGAAGATGCGCCAGATGTTACTAAATCAGGTCTTTATAAGTTAGCTTATACTGCAGAGTACGGCCAGTTTGGTGGCGAGCCCGTTGGTGCGATTATTGCCAACTATGATTTTGGTCCGAATTCCGTAGACATGAAGACGTTGCAAAACGTAGCGGCAATTTCTGCGGTATCTCATGCTCCATTTTTTGCTGCAGCGGGTCCAAAGTTTTTCGGTTTAGATAAGTTTGAAGGTTTACCGAATCTAAAAGAATTGAGTTCAATCTTTGAAGGCCCTCAGTTTGCCAAATGGCGTAGCTTTCGAGAGTCAGATGATTCGAAATATGTAGGCTTAACCATGCCTCGTTTCTTACTTCGTGCACCTTATGACCCAGAAGAAAACCCTATTAAAGGGTTTGATTATCGAGAAGATGTATCGGGTAGCCATGAAGAATACCTATGGGGCAATACCGCTTTTGCATTCGCAACTCGTTTGCATGAAAGTTTTGCTAATTATCGTTGGTGCCCAAATATTATTGGCCCTCAAAGTGGTGGTGCGGTAGAAGATTTGCCGGTTCACTTATTTGAGTCAATGGGTGAGATTGAAGCGAAGGTTCCTACGGAAGTATTGGTATCTGATCGACGTGAATTTGAACTTGCAGAAGAAGGATTTATCCCTCTTACGATGAGAAAAGGCAGTGATAATGCAGCATTTTTCTCGGCTAACTCCGTTCAAAAGCCGAAGTTCTTCGGTAATAACGAAGAAGCCAAAGCAAAAGAGCTAAACTCTCGTTTAAGCACGCAGCTTCCTTACATGTTCATTATTAACCGTTTGGCTCACTACCTAAAAGTGCTTCAACGTGAAAATATCGGTACATGGAAAGATCGCGTTGAGCTTCAAAAAGAACTTAACCAGTGGGTATCTGGTTACGTTGCCGATCAAGAAAATCCATCGGGTGAAGTAAGAAGCCGCCGTCCATTACGTTCTGCATTAGTTACTGTAGAAGATGTTGATGGCCAGCCAGGTATCTATCGTGTTGGTTTACAAGTTAAACCTCACTTTAAGTACATGGGAGCAGACTTTGAGCTTTCTCTAGTAGGTAAGTTAGAGAAGTCTTGAAAGGAGATGCAGGATTTGATGAAGGCTGGTTCATTATAACTGGTCGTAAATCCTGTATTTAGTATTGCTTCTACTGAATATTTAGAAAAAATAGCTAGAAACAGTATCTAGAAAAACAGCGTCAGGAAAATATTTTACAATTATGCATCGAGAGCTGAGTTTATTGGATCGTATTGAGCAGGAAGTTACCCCTGGAAGTTATACGACTCAATTTAACCAAACTGCACAGTTACAGAATGTGATAGATAACATTCAACGTATGCTGAATATCCGAGAGGGTAGTGTGTTGGCTTTACCGGATTATGGTATGCCGGACTTTAATGATGTTGTAAAAGAGTTTCCTGACGCGATTCACCGAATTCAACAGGCGATTGCACAATTTGTTGATACCTATGAGCCACGATTAAATGCGGTTCAGGTTCACTATGTGCATGATGAAGATCAGCCGTTGTTGTTAAAATTTGTTATATCTGGCGAATTAAAGGCTAATGGTCGAGTATCAAAAGTATCCTTTGATACTGTGCTAACTGGGTCTGGCCAAGCCACTGTACGCGTTTAGATTACGTCAATCGATAGCGGGGGGAGATAATTATGGCGTTTAATAAGTATTTCCACGATGAGCTAACCGCTATACGAGAACTCGGTAAAGAATTTGCTCAACGTAACCCAAGAATTGCGCCGTTTTTAGCCGTTGAAGCACAAGACCCTGATGTAGAACGTTTACTGGAAGGTTTTGCATTTTTAACCGGGCGATTGCGCCAAAAGTTAGATGATGAGTTGCCTGAGTTAACACACTCAGTAATGAATTTATTGTGGCCAAATTTTTTACGTCCTATTCCGTCAATGTCGATCTTGCAGTTTTCACCTGAAACGACATTGACCGAAGCTCAAGTCATTAAAAAGGATGTGGAGATCGACTCAGTACCCGTAGATGGTACGGTTTGTCGGTTTCGAACCTGTTACGATGTACCTATTTATCCACTGGAAATACGCAATTTAGAGCGACAAGATCGACCCTCTGGGACATCGTTATCCTTAGAGGTGGGTTTAACATCCAATACCACCATTGATGAATTACAGATACCTTCTTTGCGCTTTTTTCTTCACGGCGAAGTGCATGTAGCACAAGCCTTGTATCTATGGTTTAGCCGATATGTCGAGTCTGTTCGCGTTATTGGTATTGATGAAATTGGTCAGGAGGTACCGCTTGCTGTATTGGGGCAAGATGCGGTTAAACCCGTAGGATTTGCAGATGATGAGAGCTTATTACCTTACTCACGCCATACATTTAAAGGTTATCGACTAATACAAGAATATTTTAGCTTACCCGAGAAATTTCATTTTATTGAATTAACGGGATTAGACGTTATCCAACAAGCGATTGCAATGCGAGACGATGTAGAGGGCTTGCAAGGATTGAAGTTTGAATTTTCGTTTTCGCGGGGGCTCGATAAACATATCAGCCCCAGTGTTGAGAATTTCAGGTTATTCTGTACCCCTATTGTCAATCTGTTCTCTCATGACGCTAAACCTATTCGTTTGAGGGAGCCGATCATCGACATTACGAAACGGTCTCTATCGATAAAGTTGAAGGCTGGGGGCATGAAGATCATCAGTGTCGGGAATATAAACAGTTTGAATCCTTTGATCATGCCCAAACGATTAATGAAGCCGCAAGTCGCATGTACTACCGCCAACGGTTAAAATCTTCAGTTTCTGGTTACGGCATTGATAGCTATTTGGCATTTGTTAATGACAATGAAGATGCCGTAATACCACAGGCAGAAAGTATTTCAATTGAACTAACTTGCTCCAATCGTCATCTACCTACCATGTTAGGGGTGGGCGATATTGCTATTGCTACGGGTGGTAGTCCTGAGTATGCACGTTTTCAAAATATCACTCATGTTACGCCATCGTTTACACCACCGTTAGATCAAGGATTTCACTGGCGATTGATTTCCAATATGTCATTAAACTATATGTCTCTATGTCATTTGGATACGCTTAAAAGCATTCTTTCGACGTATGACTATCGAAGCTACTATGATCGTCAGCAAGCCCGTGCTAGTCAGCACCGCCTGGATGGCTTGGAGTCTATAGAAGCAAGCAGTGAAGATCGTTTGTATCAAGGTGTACCTATTCGAGGTATCAAAACCAAAGTAAAAATGCGTGAAAGCTGTTTTTCTAGCGAAGGTGATATGTACATATTTTCCTCCGTATTAAATGAGTTCTTTTGCTTGTATGCCAGTATTAACTCATTTCATCATATGGAGTTAACGGGAATTGAAAACGGTGAGATTTATCGTTGGCAACCTCGGCTTGGCCAGCAGCCTGTGATATAACCCGATGACGATGTTAGAAGCACTTATTAGTCGGCAAGAACCAGGTAGCCAGAAAGTCAGTGGTGGGCTGGTGGATTCTCCAGCGAATACGGATGTCGCCGTATTTTCAGAATCAAAACAGTATTCATTTTTTCAGATCAATCAGTTGTTACATCGGTATCTGAATAAACGAAATGTGAATAAAACAGACGATGGTAATAAAAACACATCATCTAGAAAAAAACATACGGTTCGATATAAAGCCAACCCATCATTAAGCTTTCCGTCTGCAGATATTCAAGATATTCGTTTATGGATTGAGTCAGACAAAGAATTTGCCGAAGTAGTTGTTAACTTTATGGGCCTGTTTGGTCCATCGTCACCATTACCCGCATTTTTTACTGAGCGAATATTACATGCAGAGCCGGGTGATACCTCTGTTCAGGATTTTCTAGATCTTTTTAACCACCGTATTCTTGATTTGTTGCAACGGGTTTGGGAAAAGTATCGTTATTATCAAGTTTACGAGCGGGGACAGGATGAATTTAGTCGCTCCATGTTCGCGCTAGTAGGAATAACCCACATTGAACTTTGTGAGTTTAGTGACTTGCAATGGTCTCGGTTGATGCCTTATGCCGGCTTGATTGCTTTGAAGGTTACTAATGTTGAAAAAGTTTCCAGAATTCTTGAAGGGTATTTTGGCATTCATGGTGTAGATATAGAGCAGTGTGTATTACGTGAAGTTCAGGTTAACGCTGATCAAATGAACCAAATGGGTATTATTAATTGCGAAATGGGCAGTGATTTGGTTTTGGGCGAAAGTGTACTGGATCGTATGGGTAAAATACGTATCAACTTGAGGAACTTAACGGTAGAGCAGTTTAGGCAATTCTTACCTGGTGGAGTCATGAACTCGCCGTTAAAACAATTGGTTAAATTTCTCATGACAGATCAATTTGATGTTGAATTTCGACTGCAGGCATCGGGAAAATCTCATCTTCAATCAACTATGGATGGTGAACACGCGATGATGGGCTGGAATACTTGTCTTGGTGATCCAGTAGATGGAGAAGTATACGATGCGATACTTTAGGGCTCTTGCTTTAAACCTTTGCTTTAGAACCGCCAATAGATTAGTGGAAAGAGGTGATTTCTTTATGTTACCCACGTCTACTTATTTAGATTCAACCGTTGAGTGTCGATTAACCTGTGGTGAGTAAACAATGACCCAAAAGGAACACAGTGAATTAGGGAAGCTTGTAAAAACCCTAAAATTTGTTGAGGAATATGTTGAAACCATCACTGCGCTTGCAACGGTTCGCGATACCAGCGAATTAATGGGGCAGGTATTGCACTCTGCTCGTCGTTTTACGAATTCGGAGGCGGGACGAGTTTACCTGTTGGACGTTACAAAGAGTCGCTTGGAGTTGACGTTATCTCAATGGGATGATCAGCGTACAACGACAGAGTGGTATCAAACCCGAGAGTTTCAATCTGATAATGATATGAATACCAGTGATCCTTTGTATTATGCGGTGGTTACGGGTTCAGCCGTGTTAATTGATCACGTGTATGAATATGCTGGCCTTAATTTAGATTACATTTTTAAACACGACCAGCAGCATCATGTGAAAACACAGTCAATGTTGGTGCTGCCATTACGAGACCATAACAATCAAACCATTGGTTTGTTAGAATTAATTAATGCAAAAGATGTTGATAACAAACGTTACGTTTCGTTTAAACCTCTAGAGAGCCTTGTTACTGCATTTGCTGCACAGGCAGCGGTCTCTATCAATAATGCCTTGCTTATTGATACCAATACCAAATTGATTGATATTCTAGATCGTGATAACCGGGCGTTAGAAGAAGAGAATCAACGGTTACGTGATAATAAAAAACGAGTCCATAACTACGCCATTATTGGTAAAAGTAGAGCAATGACAGACGTTTTTTCACTGATGGATAAAGCGGTAGACTCTTTTGTCACAGTACTACTTCGCGGTGAAACGGGTACTGGTAAAGAGATCTTCGCGAAAGCCATTCATGAGCATGGAGCGCGATCAAATTTTGAATTTATTACCCAGAACTGCGCAGCATTACCCGAACAATTACTTGAAAGTGAATTGTTTGGTTATAAAAAAGGGGCTTTTACCGGTGCGACTTCGGAAAAGAAAGGGCTCTTTGATATAGCCAATGGTGGCACATTATTTTTAGATGAAATCGGTGACATGCCTTTGCAGTTGCAAAGCAAGTTATTACGAGTGTTGCAAGAAGGGGAGATAAGGCCGTTGGGTTCCACCAAGTCCCATAAAGTTGATGTGAGAATTATCGCAGCGACACATTGTGACTTGGAAGAAAAAATCAGAAAAGGTGAGTTCAGAGAAGATCTGTATTTTAGACTCAGTGTTTTTCCCCTCACACTGCCACCATTGCGGGATCGAGGACAAGACGTTAAAGCATTAGTACTGCACTTTGTTGAGCTTTATAGCAAGCAATATGAAAAAACACTGTCAGGTCTCTCTCCTTTGGCGTTGGATATGATGTTTGCCTATCGATTCCCTGGAAATGTTCGAGAGTTGCAAAATATCATTGAAAGGGCTGTATTGCTGGCTGATGACCACGGGGCGATTATGCCAGACCATTTAACAGAACAAGTACGTAAGGCATCTCAGGGAGTGTTGGCGCAATGTGTAGGTGCTGGGGCGAGTCTAGGATCCACATCCTCATTCTCCGGTGCGCGCTCTCGAGGAGATGGTAAGGTGGCCTCATTGGTTGAGGTTCCTAATCAGTACAATTCGCTAAAAGAGGCGGTCAGTTTCTATGAAATAGCCGTGATCAAGCAGCACCTTAAAGCAAATAATTGGAATCAGACTCGGGCAGCGGAAACCCTGCAAATCCCCAGAAGAACCTTGATAGATAAAATGAATCGCTTAAGTATCAGCGTGCCAGGGAAAAAGAAGCGTACCGTTAGTGTGAGAATTGTCTAATTATCGAGTCACTGTATAATGGTCAACTGTTTACCTTAATTAAGCGATAACTATGACCATCTACAGCGTACCACCCACAGTTGAACCGATTGATAAAATCCTGCCTGATGAACCGTTGTTATTGATGGGGGCAGGGCCTGTACCAGTGCAAAGCAAGGTGGCAGCGGCGAACTCCATGGTGATTAATCACCTGGGTGATGCGATGAGCCAGGTAGTGTCTCAGGTTAAGCGGCTAGCGCGGTACGTTTTTCAAACGAATACCCCTTACGTTTTTGGCGTTTCTGGTCCCGGTTCAGCCGCTATGGAAATGGCGATTACCAACCTCGTTTGGCCTGGTCGTAGAGTTTTGAGTATCAAAAATGGCTATTTTAGTAGCCGTTTTGAAGAAATGGCATCTAGGGTTGGCGGGCTAACAACGGTATTAGAAGCACCTGAAAATCACTATATTGATGCTAAAGCAGTAGAAACTGCGTTAAAAAAAGCGCAACAAGACAATCAAGCGTTCGATGTGATTACTATTGTTCAAGGTGAAACATCCAATACTGTTTACAACTGCGAGTTGCCAGAAATAGCGGCACTAGCAAAAAAATACAACGTACTATGTATTGTCGATGCGGTGTGTACGTTAAGTACCATGCCATTGTTTATGGATAAATGGGGCATTGATGCGGTGGTGACCGGCGGGCAGAAAGGCCTGTCTTCTGTACCTGGCGTATCATTGATCGCATTCTCAGAAAAAGCATGGGACGTTATACAACAGCGTGAAGCACCGATGGCGCATTGGTGTTTTGATACTCGCTTGGCTTATGAGTTTTGGCATAATAAAGGCTACCACTACACAGCCCCGGTATCTGGGCTGCTCGCATTACATGAAGCGTTACGTCTCATTTGTGAAGAAACGCTGCCTGTTCGCTTTGAGCGGCACTCTCGATGCTCAAATGCGTTGCAGCATGCCGTAGAGTCTATGGGGCTGGATTTGTTCGTGAAACCCGAGTCTCGTTTGAATTCGGTAATAGGTATTTGTTTGCCTGAATCGATCAATACTAAAGAGCTGCTCGCCTTGATGTCTGATCGGTACCTAGTGGAAATATCCGGTTCTTTTGGCGGGCACATTGTGAGAATTGGTCAGATGGGAGAGCAGTGCCGCTCACATCACCTGTTACGAGTGCTTCATGCGCTGGGGATGTCACTGCAAAGTTTGGGTGCTGATGTCGATGTTCCATCAGGTATGGCAGAACTAGAAAAGCAGTTGCTGGTGAGAAGATCTTGACGGTTTAGAGGCCAAAGAGAACGAAGAAAGGAAAGCTGCTCGCAGGTGTAACCTCGTTCAACAATGGATGAGGGTTGATGGATAATGGATGATAGTGACTTTGCTGTCTATCAGGGAATTGATGTTTCAGGTTATGTTTAATATGGAAATTATGAAAACGCTGTTTGTGGTATTTACCTGCCTTGTTATATCTTTACAGGCAGGCTGTGGATCTTCAAGTTCCAGTGACTCTGTCAATACGGAACGAGTAATAACGCAGCAGGATACTTTGGTTCTTAATGAAGTTCTGGTGAAAGGTTCCGACCAGGATTGGATTGAGTTCTATAACCTTGGTGAAGGTAATATTGCTTTAGATCGATACACCATTTGGCATGATGGCACCGATACCCTTTGGGGCTTGCCTTCTGTTGTCATTGCCCCAGGAAGCTATTACACCGTAAATACTCATGATGTACTTCCTTTGGATTCAAATTTACTCGGCTTCTCGTTAGGCGCCAGTGATCGCGTAGATTTGATGCGAGGAGGTGAGCTTGTTGATCGCTTGTCATGGGATAATGGCGATGCGCTTTTTGGTTTTAGTTTTGGTCGATATCCTGACGCCAGTAATAACATTACACCATTAATGCCGACCCCTCTAGCGGGTAATATACAAGCGAGAAGAGGCCCGTTGGTTATTAATGAGGTGATGAGTAATGGGGTTGTTGGTGAGAGTGATTGGTTCGAACTGTATAACAACGGAACGTCGAGTATTAATCTCAGCGAATATAGTATTGGTGATTCTAATTCAGATCCTGATTCTGATGGTTTATCGGTGTTACCTGCTTTACTTCTTGAGCCGGGAGAGCATTTCGTTATATCCGCCAAGGGTGGGGCTGCATCAGTTGGTGCTAATGAAGTCCCTTTCACCTTAGAGGGTGAAGATAGCCTGCGTTTGCAATTGGGGAGCCAGGTTGTGGATTATATGGCGTGGGATGTCAGTGATGCCCCACAAGGATACAGTTATGGCGCCGTTAGTGATGGGGATTGGAAGAAAAATACCCTTATCGCTACACCTGCTACAAAAAATAACCCCGTTAATCCATTTGATGTGAGTCGTGTTGAAGATATCTATATTGATATTGCTGAAGCTGATTGGTTAGACATGATGGAAAATGCATTGGATAAGAAAAATCATTCAGCTTCGGTAACTTATAAAGGCGTTGTACTAGAAAATATAGCGATACGTACGAAAGGGTATTCCAGCTTAGAACCCGTCTACAGTAGCGGTAGTACCCGTTTTAGTTTTAAGTTAGATATTGATAAATACGTAAAAGGTCAAAAGTTATTGGGGTTAAAAAAATTCAGTTTAAATAATAATTTTTCTGACCCCACCTATATGCGAGATCACTTGTCTTATGAGTTGATGCGAAGCGTAGATCTGCCTGCTCCGAGAACAAGTTACGCCAATCTTTATGTTAACGGTGTATTGCGAGGGCTGTATCTTCTTGTCGAGCAAGTGGATAGTGAGTTTCTATATCGTAGTTTTGAAAATGCAGAAGGTGATTTGTATAAGATGGAGAGGGAGGTCGTTGCATCTATGGGAAGCGATTTACTGTGGATTGATGACGATATTTCCAGTTATGGTGCAGCAGAGTTAAAAACAAATAAAAAAAGTTCCAATAACAGTGCATTTATCACAATGCTGGATGTTCTGAATAATGGTGGGGATATAGAATCAGTCATCGATGTTGATGCGGTGCTGCGTTATCTTGCGGTAAGTACCGCCATGTCTAATCTTGATAGTTACCAGGGGATGCGGCCACAGAACTACTATTTATATGAAGTCGATGGGAAGTTCTCAGTTATTCCATGGGATATGAATATGTCTTTCGGTACGTATAATATTGGCTGTACCGATAAACAAGTATTTGATTTTTTTATTGATGAACCTACCGTTGGAGCAATGGTTGATCGACCACTGATAGACAAATTGTTTAATGTACCTAGTTTTAAAAATGCATATCATAATCACCTGCAATCGTTAATACAGAACGATCTTTCTTTATCTTCAATGGAAGCGGCGATTGAGGAGCTTGCAAATATGATTCGAGATGATGTCGCGGGTGATCCGACTGCTTTCTATATCTTGGCAGATTTTGAACAAGCATTGACGACGGACAGTGATGTTGTTTTTGGATTAACATCTTTTGTAGCGGTGAGAAATTCTAGTATTCAAGGTCAGTTAGATGGCTTTTTTGCGTCAAGTGGTAATGGTGGGGGCAGTTGTTTTTCTCAAGACTAGTCGGTCTCTTTATCTAGCATAAAAAGCAGCAACAAAAGAAAACAAAAGTGGTCTGTTGTAACCGTTAGCAATTCGATACTGTGTGCGCCCCAGGAATGTCCGGTTCTTGCGCCATCCTCTTCAGGCGTGATTTTGGACTTTCTATGTAAATGGAATGATTTGATCAGGAGATCGTAATGCTTGCTTCCGCACCAACCACCTTAAAGTTAGGTGTATCCCTATTTTTTAGTATGTGTTGTTTTTTTTCGGTTAATGCACTGAGTGCGATTGCTACCGATTCAGATATTCCGGGTTCCAGTATTATGGTGGATGCCCGAATCGGTGAAACGACGAGTTTTACTCTTACGGCGGACGATCTTCCTCAGATTCCTGTATATGAAGGCGATGTGCTAGAGGTTTGTATTGGAGAAAATGTTGGAACCTGTTTTGAGCAGCTGTCTAGAAATACAGCAAGTAGGGATCTTGATGGTCAAACTGAATCACTTGTTGTCAAGGGGGCGACGGTAGAATATAAGCCGTCTAATGAGGCAAATTTTGGTGATAGGTTGTTTGTACCTTTTGAGGCCTGCGCAACGTACAGTAAAGGATTGTGCTACAGCGGTTTGGTGAGGGGGTATATTGTATTTACCGTTACTGGTGCAAGGTCGACAGGAGATATAGCAATAAAGGATGCTGCTACGGTATTTGAAGACTTTTGCCAAAACCTTGAGCTTCAAGATGAAGGAATACAAGAAGAGTCTATAGAACGGAGGTTAATTACCTCTTCAGACTGTACGGCCTATGGTCAACTAACGGATGCTGAAAAGCTATCGGCGTTAGATGCAATTAACCCAGAAGAGGTTGTTGCTGAGTATACAATAACAAAGCAACTGATTGCCGCTCAAACCAGCAATATACATAAGCGTATTAGAGAGCTGAGATCAGGTGGTGACAGAGGAGTAAGTATTTCAGGGTTGACCTATGTCAATGATGGTGAGCAGCTCTCTGGTGAATGGTTACATGCGATAGCTGACAGTGTCGGTGGTTCTGCGGGAGAGGGTGATGCTTCATCACAAAGCAAACTCGGGCTTTTCATTAATGGGTCGTTTACCGATGGTAATCGTGATGGAACGAACCTTGAGCGTGGTTATGATAGTGATGCAAATACAATAACATTTGGATTAGATTATCGTTTTAGCCGAAACTTTATTGCCGGTGTTGCCTATGGCATCAGTCAGAGCACATTAGAATTTGATGATGCTGGCACTAGTAATAACGATGATATGGATAATGACATGACAAATGTTATTGTTTACGGAACATGGTACAGCAATGCGTTTAATGTTGATTTCTTGATAGGATCGTCTCGTGGAGATATTGAAACCTCTCGTGAAATTTCATTGGTTAGTAGCACTGCCGAAGGTGATACAGAATCACAACAAACCTTTTTTAGTTTTTCAAGCGGATACGAATTTAATAAAGGAGCCTTTTCTTTTGGTCCCTACGTAAGTTATGACTATATCACCGGTGATATCGATAGCTATCAGGAAGAGAATGGCGGTGGTTTTGAATTGGCATTTGATGAACAAAACATTGAATCTAAAGTTATTACCTTCGGTGGTAGAGCATCTTACGCGATCAGTACGACTTGGGGTGTTGTTGTCCCCTATGTAAGAGGGGAATGGAAAAAGGAACTTGATGACAGCAGAGGCTTTATCACGGGCCGGTTTGTTAACATCAGTGCTGCAAATGATTTCTCAATTGAAGCTGAAGATTTTGATAGTAGTTGGCTTCATGGAGCTGTCGGTCTAACGGCCAACTTCCGCCATGGGTTGTCAGCGTATATCGATTATGAAAGTGTTTTGTCTTACGATGATACTCAGCTAAATACCGTTTCTTACGGTGGAGCTTGGGAAACATCATTTTAAGGCCCATCGTTAAGAGTTGATGATAAAAAAGGCCGCTTTGATTAAGGCGGCCTTTTTTATGTTCTGATTTTCTTGATGGTAATGATACCTTAGCTATTTTGTACGTTGGTAACCATATTGTCGGATAACTCAGCTTGATTATAGGCTGGTTGGCTTATAGTACTGCGAGTAGATCCGTGAGTAGTACTGAGAGAGTTAGCATAAAAACTATCAATCGCAATAATACGTTTTGTCATTCGAGGGTGAGTGGATAATATCTCTTGTAAAAAACCAAAGAACCCAGGCACCAATAACTCCTGTTTTATAAATGCCTCTTTGTTCGTTTGAGGAAGTAGCGCTCGACTGCCTGATGCTAGTGTGATCATCGCATCAACGGCCGCCTTTTGATTTTTAACACAATCAGCTGCAACTCTATCAGCGGTTAATTCACACGCACGGCTATATGCTGCGCCGAGGAATGGTACAAACATCGCCGGTTTGATCAATAGGCTTATCCATAGATTCATATGCCCAGCAGCATAGTGTGCAAGCTCATGAGCGATGATCATGCGTATTTTATCTTGGTGTTTATCATCTTCCCATAACAGGTCAACTAAGCTGCTAAAGAGTAAAATGTATTTGCCAGACAAAAACTTTATGGCTAACGCATTTGAGATGCCGTCAGAGTTAAGGATAAATACTCTTGGAATATTATTAACCCCTAGCTGTTGAGCAACATCGTTAACGATGGCGTTTATATTGGCATATTGATCCTCATTAACGTGAACCGCATTGCCAAAAATGGTTGCTTGGAAAAATTTCTCAGATATCCATAATAAAATGGCAAGAGGGATGAGAAATGGTAGGACAAAAATCCCCAGTGAAAGCCAAATGAGCCCACCGATAAGCATACATACAGAGCGGTAAAGTGATTCTTTTGGATGGCGGAGTTGTTGATTAATAGGCATGTTGTAAATTCCTTTTTTGAAGTTATACATTTAACGATTGTTATCAGGGTGACGTCATGTCGCCCTGGTGTGACTATAAACGATATTGGTTGTTAAAGGTCTACTGCTATTGGGATATATGAAGAAAAAGCGGTTTATTTTTGTGAGTAGGCCGTTGCTTCGCCAAGTGATATGATAAAGCCGTCAAAACGATAGGGTACCCCTTAATGCAAGAACTCACTATTACACAGAAATTCTTCCGCTATTTCGCATTTATCCATATATGGCTTGCTGGAGGAATGATTCTTGGCGGGTTATCGCTTAGGTTTTTCACAGGGTACCATACATCAGGCTTCGCTTTTTTTGCATTTGGGCTATCTTGTTTGTATATGGCGATTGCTAGTGGCTATGTTTATCAGAATTGGGATTTGGAGGGGGAGGGTAGTCCGGTTTATGAAAGGAGTCAGCGGAAGGCGTTGTTGATGGGGTGGGCGTTGGGTATTCCGTTTTGGGGGGTGTTTGGGGCTATATTGATATCAGCAGCCTTTACAAAGGGTCATCTTACGAAATTCGATATCGTCAAAACACCCCAGTTTGATAAAGAGATTCAACGGTTTATTAGTGACGAAAAGAAAGCAGGGAATAGCCCTATAAAGGAATATACCGATAGGACATTGGTTATTGAAGGTGATAGTACTAACTTGACTTCAGTGTTGAAGCTGGTGCTTCGAGGGGAAGGGGGGAATAAAGAGCGTCACATTCACCGCATACAATTTGAAGGCACTGAGTATACGATGGTTCTAGAGTCACATCGGTTTAGGTTTGGGTGGAAGGACTATTCAAAAGATGCATTTTCCAATCCTCAGCTATGTGAGCTATATGTACCATTCAAAATATCAACAGTGGACGGGAGCTGGGTTGACCCAATAAAGTTAGGTGGAGTACCTGAGTTTCTTTCAATCAAAGAGCTGAATACACTAAATATCCGGCTGAAATTTGGAGAATTGCAGTTGGCCGAATTCCTACCTTGGAAAGGATGGGGAGATGAAAGTATGCTGTGTGAAAAAGCAGCGTATGATTTTAGGAAAAACAATAAATCAACTTCATTTGGTTCATGGATATTTAACTCCGCTCCTAATAGTGTTGTGCAATATTTGGCTTTCCCTGGTTTTTCAGATGCGCTTCAAGGTGCTGAAGTTTATAGGCCGCTAATTTTAGTTGATGGTTTTTCTGCATATATTGAACACGTAGGTGATATATTCCGAAATGTATTTGATTGATTTTATGACATCTTCAAGTTTTTTAACGGATCTACTTCCCCGCTAAATTAACGGGTTTGCAATAAGTAGCATGCGTTAAAAACAACCTTTGGAGATGCCTTTTGGGTTGGAATGGCGAATAATGGTCTGCGGTATGGTATTTATATTGGTCTATTAAATTTATGACTAAATAAGTCGTTAGAGGTGTACCAGCCTACTCTGGTTTTGCTGCTTTTTTGCGCGCTATTTTCCCAGTCAAGACCATTAATTAATTTGTTTGTAACTGTAGTTCTGTACGGTCGAATGTTGTTTTCAATAATATTATCATCCTTTTGTTGAAGGGCCGATTTCTTTCCAAAGCTCACCCAGGCATCAAAATGATATGTTTCTCCGGTAACATATTGTGAGGTTGTATCCTTGATTTTTACAGAACCTTGATTGTTGATTTTATCAATATCAATTGAAACGGATATTGTGTTTTTCTCCTTCGAGAATAATAAGGAAACATCCTGATTAGTATCTGTTTTTGATCTTGTACTTAAGGAGAAAGGTATTCGTTGAATGACATAGTAGTCGTTGTCATTCAATACGTTTTTATCAACTCGCATCAACATCACCGTAACCCAAGTATCATTCGGAATATCAGGCGGAACAGTAATCGTTATCTTCGCTAAGTTTCCATTATAAAATTTTCCATCACCATATATCATGGCGTCAGTCTGATACCCACCGTGAATATTGTCTTTTCGATTATCGATAACCTCTTTCGCTTTCATCTCTAGCTTAACTTTCGCTGGATATAACCCTGCTTTCAGCGCATCCAAGCAGAGTTGCCCATCTGTTTCCCACTCTTTAGGGTTAACTTTATTTTTCTGGGAGCTGTCGAATGGTTCATCAAACCGCTCGCTATTTAACTCGATGTCGGGAGACAAGTACGCTAACAAATGTTTTTGGTCACCAACACCGACGTGACCTTCTCCAACAATATCTCCAATACGCCCTAATCTCGCATTATCAAGGTGATAGATGGTGTTGTCACCTTCTGTTGTATACATCAAGCACCCGTGCTGATATTTCGCTGTTTTTTCATTAAAGGCAACGGCGTGTTCAGCGGCAAGTAATTGGTAATTGTTAGGGTTTATCCAAATTGATTGTGGTCGTAAATCTTTAGGCTTTTTCAATACAATGACATCGCTACCAATACTTATATCTTCCAACACGACCTCTGGCATTCGTAGAATACCGACGTTTTTATCAAAGAAGCTGTACTGACCGTAGTTGGTTTGTCCTACCTTATTAATCGTGACATTAAACAGTCGTGTTTGATAGACGCTGCCTTTGTAATTAATTAACGATTCTTCAGTTGTGCTAAAAGGGCCGTGTTTAAGCCACATTTCCAACACATCCATGTCTTCTGTCCACCATAAGTAATAGGCCAATGTACCGATAGCAAGAATAACCAACCCAATTATCGGCATTGCCATCACTAACGGCGCTGTCATTTTTATCGCGAGTAATGCACCAACGCCAGAAACAGTAAAGCCGACGCCTTGCATAGCAAATGCCCATCGAGAATCATCATTTTTAAGTGATCTGTCTTGAAAGTCATAAAAGCACATTGCTGCACTGTAAAAGTTTGCTATGCACATAAAACCGAGTGCACCTTTGCTAGCCAGGGCAAGTCGGCTATTTGCTAGAGCTGTTTCTGCAGTTAACGGTGCAGTGCTTGTTGCTCGCAAGCTAAGTGACACAACTCTACGTTCATAAAGTGCTTCAACAACGGAGGCAACGGCATCACCTGTGTCGAATATTCCACCAATCACATCTAACATGGGGCGTAGATCTTTATTGTTTGCGTGTTGGTCATTAAGTTTGATGCAGTTATCGTAAAGCGTGATTATTTCAAAACCAACGACCAATGCGCTGAACTGGGCCACTCGCTCTTTGTGGGCAAGAAAGCTTTCTGTCGTGTTGCGATGTATAAGAAACTGATCTACGTGATTTTCAGCGTTCCCTGTGATGGAAACCATATGAACTTCTTTAGTGATGAGATCTTGCCAGATTTCGGTCTCTTTATGGGTAAGTACAAGTGTGTCGGTTGTGTTGTTACTCTTTAATTTTGCGTATTCTTCAGGCGTGTTGGTGGTGATTATATCGTCCATGGTGAGGCGGCCTGCTTTAATGGCCTTTAATTTTCCTTCAAGGGCAATATCCCCAGGGGCTGCGGGGTTTAGGAGGCGTTCTCCTGTAGATGCTGCTTGTGACTTAGCATTGGCAACGTCTGATAGGTGTTTCTGGTAAGCTTGGGCTTCTAATGAGTTAACGGTTGCCTGATATTGCTCTTTGATGCCCGATATTTTTTGTTTATGACGTGACTCGAATGTGTCAAGTTTGTTTTTGAGATTGTCACTGCTTTGACGTTTTTTCTTAGCAAGTGTTGCATCAGCCTTTTGGCTAATGGTGCTGTGATTATCACTTGCCTTTTTCTTGGCGGAACGCAGAGTGTTTTCATGTTGTTCAAGCGCGTATATAGACTTCTGGTTCTGGCTATCACTCGATTTTTTTAGCATTTCAAGGTGTTTTTGTTCTTTTATACGTTTATCCAACAATGCTGTTTGATGGCTTATTGCCGCATTTTTATTAACTATTTTTTGACTGATATCGTTTCGCTTGGATATGACTTGTTCATGTTCAATATTCTTTTGAAGGATCTTTTCTTCCCGTTCGTTGATGATTTTTTCAAGTTCAATTTCTGATTCATTAGCGAACGACGTTAGCCATTCTGGCGTTGGTAGTAATTTTCCAAGGGGGGAGTTTAGACCTCGGGTTACCAAGTCTCCAACAGTGGCTTTTATTTCTGGGAAAAATATTTTATCTGCATAGATATCGCCTATGCTTCGAATTTCCTTGTTAATGATCTTCGTGTCAGCAAAGGTTTGGATCTTTTGATTATTCAGATCCTTCCATTGTGCATTATTATCATCAATCGATATCTGGAGAGAGTTTACGGTATTCCCATTTTTTGTTAACGCAGCTTGATGGCGCTTTGTGTTTTCAGCATGGACTACATGTTGCCGTTGTCGGGCAGATTGTAGCTGTGAGAGTTCGCTGTTGGCGCTGCTTACGTCAGCGAATGCGGTAGCTTTGGTTTTATCTGCATTTAGTTTGGCAACAGAATCTAGGCGTTTCTGTTCGGATTTGAGTTGGTCTTTATAACGTGGTTTTTCGATGTTATACGCTACATTTATACGTTCGATGTTGTTGTCTTGTATGCGTTTAAGTTGATCTTTTCGTGGTTGTATATCTTCTTTTTTTGGATATTGTATATGATCAGGCCGAATAGCTTGGCTGAGTAAGTATTTTTTTCGGTCACCACTTTCAAGAATAGCCTCTTTGTCCCAACCCATTCCATCCAAATTAGCGATTTTGTCCAAAGTAATAGCGTGGTTAAATTTGAGTTTGCCAGTGATTAAGTTAAACAAACGATTTTTTGTGGAGATTAAACGTTTTTTATCCGCACCTATGTGTGGCCCCATCATATTACTAATAATCGCGGTGAAGAGTTGTCCTAGACGACGGGATATTTGAAATTCACCGGAGCTAGACATACCTTCTTTAGTTTCCCCATTTTCATCGGTAACCGCTCTATTTTCGATATATTGATACCAGGGATTCCCCGGATTATGGCCATTGATTTCATATAGCAAGGTAACGCAGGCATGGCTTTCAGCATATGATTTTGCGGTTAAGAAGGCCTCTTGATTACCATCGAGGGTGATGTCCTTCATGCGAGACACTTCACCAATGCGGTTAAATAACATCGCAAAATATAGTAGGTCGTCTGCTTCCGTGGGTTCTAGGGGGTGGCCGTCGATATCAATGATCACGTCCGATAAGGCAGGCAAACTTTGATAGTCCGTAATATGAGTGTGGATAGTATCAATGACGGCAGCGTTCATTTCCTCTGTTAGGCTGGCTGATTCATATTGGCCACGAATAAAGTTCATTAGCTGCCAGTGACATTGTTCGGTATAGGTTCGTGCTAAACGTCGGGCATCAATACCTAAGGCAACATAAATATCTTTAATATCTAATTGTGATCGAAAGGTGTGTAAGTTGTGTTGTTTACTGAAATACTTTTTCTCTTGGTGATCGACACTAAAAACTTGTTGGTAGACCATTTGTGCGGAGTTAAACCATCGAGCAAAACGGTACGGGAATTTTTTTGGTTTTCCCGTTGGGTAGTCGCCGGAGTTGTCAGGGTCTTGTAGCTCAGCTATGAGGTTGTCATGACCAACGACCGCACGTTGATAACGGTTTGCCAGCTCGCGGCCAATTTCAAGGTAATCCTCAAATTGGATCGAGATAATATGTTGTACAGGGTGTTCATTGGATTCCGCAGAAAATACCGATGAGGCCTGGGAGCGTAGCCATTGCGGAACGGCTGTGTCCGCATAAAGTTGATAGCTTTCACTGCTGTAATGTTGCAGAGCTGAATTGGAATTACTTTGAGCTTCTGGCAAACTGATGCTAATGCAGCGTTTTTGCCGAAGACTCTCGTCGGCCATCGCTTCTATTCGATCCCAGCCCCATTGTATTTCAGACCATGCCATTTCGACTTCGATATCTTGGGGAAGAAGTAAGTAAGGGCGCTCAACAGCTCCCGCCTCGCGGACATCGGGTTTTTGTTCCGGATGTAACTGGACTTCAGCGAAAGTAGTGCGTTGTTCTTCACTGAATAAATGATCAAGAATAGCCAATGGATCAGTGTTTGGAGAGCAACTTACCTGAAATTCCTTCCATAGTTTTCCTTCCTTAAAAAGGTATAACCAGCCAGGGCGTAGGCATTGTTCTGAGTATTCAAGTTGTTGATATTGACCAAGGCGATGTTGGGTTGTTTCTTCGTCAAATATTTCACTAGTACAGGGTGTAAGGTCAGTTCGTTGTGCGATAGGCGCAAAGGTTTGATTGGCAAAAAGAGGATTTGTTAAACGCTTTGCTCTGGGCAACACCATAATATGCGTTGGTGGAGGAGAACAGGTTTGTAATTGGTCGTCAGATTTTTCTTTAGACGCAAAGCGAGTTTCCTGCATTTGTACTGGTAATTGGCCATGACTTTCAAGGGTTGGCTCTAGCGACGTTGTTTCTTGTAATTCCAATGTATCATCCATGACTAGCTACCGTAGATTGACTTTAGTTTGTTGGTTGTTTCACTCGTTAATTCACCGCAAGGCTCGATGTCATTGTCGGTTTGAAATGAGTGTAACCCTGATGCAGTTAATGGGCCGCTGATACCGTCAACGGGACCACAAGGGTAGGACAGTGCATTCAACCTCGTTTGTGCGTCAATTATCTCGTTCTGATGGGGCTCAAGCCGAATCTCAAATTCCCATAACGTAGCAGGGTTATCTAACCCATAAAACCACACCCACAATTCTCCTTTTTCAACATCCTTTTTAAACGTCTCTTCCAGAATCTCATTGTTCTTCACCTCTCCACTGATATGGTCGTCACCTAGAGATATCATATAAGGAAAAACAGCATCGTCTTCTGCGTCAGGCTGCGTAATCCTAATTTTTAGTGTTCTTGGTGTTCGCAATACCAATATATTAACGGCGTTTTTTACAAACTGAGTTTCTGAGCGTTGCATGTTTTTCTCTGTGTTCTTTTGTTGTGGCTGTATTGATGACGTGGTTGAAACGCCCTTATCTTTTGTATACTTTCTTCATTTTTTTCTGAGTCTTCGGCCCGGCGATACCATCCACGTCCAAGTCGTAGGTGGATTGAAATCCCTTCACTGCATTCTTGGTTTTTTTACCAGTGATGCCATCGACAACACCTGCATCAAACCCCAAGTTATTACAGCGGGTTTGTACGCCTTCAACGGTGCTGACATCGGCTAATGAGCCTGGGTTGACTTTAAAAGGAATAATTTCAGGTTCAGCATCATCGCCTTCGGCCCAGATTTTTACATTACCACTGCCGCCTGGAATGCCCTCAGGCACTACAAATTTTAATTGCCCTTTGGTGTCGAGCTGACCGGAAAATTCTTTATCACCGATAACTAAGGAGAATGTTTTGTCCCTAACGGCGCGGCCATCTTCGTCCTGAACCTCTAACATAAAGAAATCCCCTTGAGGTTGTAGATACACCACCGGAACCAACGTATCCCGATACCCCCTTAAATCTTTACCTTTTTCACTAACCACCTGATATTCGTGTTCTTCTGGGTCAAAGTACTGATCCAACAACGCATCCTCAATACTCCCCATATCACCATTGGCATTTTTAAAATGGTTGTCCTGGCTATAGGCTGTTAGATCAAGCTCAGAGGCGGCGTCTAGCAGTTTTGCATTATCCGCTTCTAATGATTCAACATAGGGCCAATCAAGCTGGCTTTCGCTGTACATCATCAGTGGGGCATTGTTGCCAGATTGTATTTCCCCATCCAGTTTATAGGGAACCCAGGCAGCGGTTTGCCAGTGACCTTCCGCTTCACGCTCGTCCTCTTGTCCAAAGTCGCCATTCCAATTACGTCGATAGTATTCAACATTTACATCGCGTAATGCTTGGTTCTTTTTAACTTCCAATTCTCGCCATAATTTTCCACGCCAAAAGATATAAATCCAACCGGGTTTTAACACATCAGCTTGTTGTTTTTGGTTTTCTTTAGTGGCATATGCTAAGGGTTTTACGGGTATGAGAACGTTGTCCCATTCCGTTTTTTCTGTTTGGTTATCGTTGGGTGCTACTGTGGTATTTAGGGGTAGGCGAATATTTGCGCCATGGCCTTTGGTGGGAATAATGATGGCCAGGTCACGTGGGGTATTGGGCAGCTTTTTAAACTCCACAATGCCTCGGTGATTGTCTCTATTATGATTAACCCCGCGGTTCTGTTGTTCTTGTTGCTCGCGAGGGGCGCTTTTATCCGTAGAAAGCGCATTGATTTCTATAAGCTGTTTTGCACAAGGGTGGTGACCTGCAATTTCGACAACAATTTTGTAGCGTAATTCCTGCGGGGTATTCAGTGGCAGAGGTGTTGGAGATGGTGTTGACGAGGAAGTAGGTATTGATGAGGCTGAGGGGGTAGAGCCAGGTAACGTTTGTGCCGTACCTGAATCTGTATGTGCTGATAGGTTTTGATCAGCACCGCTATTTGACGGGGTACTTGAAGTGGTATTTACCGAATGATTTAAAGTGCCAGCTGAGGCATGGCTTGAAGAATTAGCGCTATTGGCTAATCCTGTTGCATTACTGCCAGTGGCGGTTGTTAGAGTCGATGATGCCGGCTGGCTTGAGGTGTTACCTTGTGTTAGAAATTCTGATTTAATGCCACCAAATTGCTCATAGTTGTTTTTGTGGGCAGCAATAAAGTGTTTCATATCAGAACTGTAACGGTCACTGATGCTCTCAAGAAGTTCGTGGTTAACATGCGCTGGTTGAGGGCTGCCTGCAGCGGTTGTTGCCATACTGGTTGTGGTGTTTGATGTGGCGCTCGATGAGCCGCCCCCGCCGCCATTCCCGCCACCAAAGCTACCACTGGCATTTTGCTGAACACGTAGCAGGCCACTTTCTATTTGTGTTGAAATGACTTCTAAAAGCGCAGCGGTATCAAAAGGAGAAATCGTTGGATCGCCTGCCAGTTGATGTAGCTCTGCGCTATCCGCCTCAATGGCTTTTTCGACAAAGGTCTCAATATCAGCACGATGGTGAAAGGTCACAATCTGATCATCGTCAGTTTGAGTGCTGTCGTGCGAGCCCACAACATCATAATGAGCAGCATCAACGAATACGGAAGTAGCCATGGTTTTTCCTTTTGTTGGCGATGGTATTAGAGTGAGGGGGTGGTTTGTGGGGCAGGTTGTCGTGTAGATTGCCGGGCAGCTTGTGGAGCAGGTTTTCGCGTTTTTCGAGCTCGCGGAACTTCTGTCAGTTGAAAGCTATGAAGTAAACGGGATAGACGTTCAAGATCCACGGTTGCCGATGTTTCTGCTTGTGGGTCAGCCGTGCTTTTAGTCGTGTTAGGTGTTGGGTTGACAAGGTGTTGGTCAATTAACATTTGCAGGTCTCGAAGTCGTACCCGTAAGTGATCCTGGCATTCCATTAGAGCATTTGTCTGTTGCTCGGTTTGAGATGCCGTTTGCGAGTTATGTAATGTTTCATTATCTGTCGCATAAAGGCGTTTTATTTGTTCAATCTTTGTTTGTGTTTCAAAGGTGATATCGACACAAGATTTAATATCAAAAAGTACGGAGAGGGGGGATTGTGATGACGGGGCCATCGCGCTCTCTTTATCGTGCTGTGAGGTGATTTTTTCTTGATTATCTGTCGTAGGGTCTATCGGTTGTTGATTCTGTAACTGTTGTAGTCGAGACACTTCTTGCTGAATCAGTTGTAAGCGTTTAACGATAGAGCGTCGGGCGCCATTAAAGGCTTTCGCGATTTCTCCTGTTGTTTCAGCATATTCGTTGGCATCTACGTAAAATACACCGTCAACGATGGGTTGAATATCGTGGATAAGCTGATTTTTCTCGGTGATGATTTGTTTTCGTTGTTGGGTATTCTCATTGGGTTTGCTTGTGCTATTAGGGCTGCTCGTTTCAAAGGACGAGGAGGGCACCTTCGAGTCTGTTGCCATCCCTGGTGTTTTTTTGTTAGCGGTGTGTTCTTCTTTTATCCAAAGTCCCGTAAAAAAGAAACTCAAACAAGCGGCTAAAGCACCCAGCGTTACCGTCAGTTGAGCCATATAAGATCCACCAGATAGAGTATCGCTTGCTTTATTCACACTGGTTAACAATGTTTTTACGGTTGATGTAAGCGATTTCAGGTTCTTTTCAAGCGCATCATAATTATTTGTTGCGTTGGAAAGTGATAATACCGTGTTGATATGCTGATCTAATTGATCAGAAATATTAACGATCATGCGTCGTAACACCGGATTGGCCAGTTGTTTATTGCTTGCGGTTAATTGCTGAATCAGGGATTGAGCGTTTTGTTGTCGAGTTTTGCTACCACTAATCAATGATGCCGCATTGGTTTCGATGGATAACAGAGCGCGCTGTATGTCGTACTGCTGCGCCTTGGCGAGTAGCGTTAATTTACCCAGTGTTTTCATTTGAGTGGCTGAGAGAGATTGTTGCTCACTGGCCGAGGCAATTGCCTCTGTTGCCTGTACCAAACTGTCTGCCTCAGATAACAATCGCTGATTGTATTGACGGTACTGGTTGATATCTTGGCGAGACTGAATCAGTTTACCGAATCCTGCGAGTAGATTTTCTCCATCACTTAGTAATGTCGCCACCGCGGGATCATCGCTTGGGGAAAGCGCTGAAACACCCAATGTATCATTTCCATATTTTAACCGTTGAAACCGGGTGACCACTGAGCCGTTTAGCTCACGAAAACGTTGAAAACTTGATTCGTCAGATACAAGCCTCTTTGGAGTAAAAGTCGTAAGTTCGTGCAGTGCCGCATCCAAATAAGCGAGGGAGGCAAGATGCGTTGATTGGTATTGCTGATGTTGGTGTAGCAATACGCTACCCAGTATGCCGGTGAATATTCCAATCACACCACAAATAGCCGCAATAAAGATTCTTTTAGAAGTAAAGTTAATTGTCATTGTCTGCGCTGTGCCCCTCATTGTACTTGATCATTTCCTTAAAAAAGACCATCGCAGCACAAGAGTTTGCACAGTTTTAAGCGTATTTGGCGAGAAAGAGGCGTTTGATGATGAAAGAACGTAAAAAACTGTGAATTATTTCGCCATTTTCTGAGAAAAATTTAACCATCTTTAGTCTCTATAAGGGAAATGCAGTTCGTGGGTACTCATTATTAGGTACTCATTATTAGGTGCTAGGTGGATTATGGAAATGGTTGGAAGCCTTATGTTGAAAACATCGTCAAAAATTGTGAGCGCTTGTGCGTTGACCTCATTACTAGCAGGTTGTACCTGGTATACCCAGTTAGCGGATCCTACAGCGAACCGTGAAGCTCGTATTGGACAATATGAAGCGGAGCCAGAGCATCGCTATCTTCAGCGGTTTGATGCATTACAGCAGCGGATTGAGGCGTTAGAGCGAGAAAATCATCGATTACGCTCGCCAAAAGCATCACGTAATGGCGTGTCATCGCGACATAACAATGCCGTATCTGCTATCACCCCCCATAAAGTTGCCAAACCTGACGTGGATAAACAGAACGATGTTATTGCGCAAGTGAAGCTAAAAGTAAGTGAAGCGGTGTTGGCGATTGACAATGTGTTGAGCCAATTGACGCAGATGACACCAATGGTGGCTGTATCGGCAACAGGCGAGCGCGTTTCAGAGAGCGAAGACAATGTTGTGCCGAATATCGCAGAACAGGAAGCAGAATTGATTGCAAGTTTAACCCATCCAAAGGGAGCGGTTAGTGGTTCGTTAGGGCGTAACGCTGATGGCGACGTGGTTCGTTCAACCACTGACCTGCCGAATAGCAAACCTCAGTTTAATTACTCTGTTGTTTATAGCTATCCAGAAGTAACCCCCTGGAACAGCATGTGGAATGTGTTGGAAGACGCCGATATTAATGACAAGTGGCGTGGGGTTAACAAGCGTAAGCCTGCTTACTTTATTTACGTTGGCGCTTACTTCAGCGAACGTGATGCAGAAAATCGTCAGCAGAATTTACTGACGGTGACAGGTGAAGAACCCTTCTTGAGAAAACGTGCAATAAATCGCGCAATTGCAGCAAATTAATTGCGCAGTTTTTCGTGATTAATTTGCGTCCACCCCGTCTCTTTACGTAATAGAGCGCTTTAAAGGCCACATCATTAAATCGATGTGCGCAGGAAATTGCGCAGATAGCCAGATATAAGGAATTAGGCGTACCACACGTCAAATGGAAACAACTATGAAACAGAACACTTTGATCGCAGCAGCATCGGCTTTTACCGTTGCCTTGTCATCGCTAACGGCGACTGCCGTACAAGCTGCAGATACTGCAATAAATGCACAAGAGCTAGAAACACTAAAAGTACAGCTCATTGAAGCAAAAGCCGCTGTAGAAAATGCGCAAAACGTTGCGGAAGAGATTGTTCAAACCGCTCAAGCCAATGCTGAGCGGATTTTGGAAGCAGCAAACGCAACGGCTGATCAAAGTGAAGCGGATAAAATTAGTCCATTGGCAGTAAAAAATGCAGCGATTGCCGTAGAGATAGCAGCAGGAACCATTGAAGAAATAGCTACCGCCATTATGCCAGAAGGCTGGCGTATTCTAGTAGACGTGAAAGATCCGAAGATTAAAGAGCGTCGTTTTCAATACGTGACAACAAAAGCAAGAGAGCGGGCGTTATCAGATTTATTGAATTCCATCGGTATGAGTCACCAGTACTTTTTTGAATTAGTCAATGCAGATGGTGAAGCCTCACCGTTGTTAGTCATCAGCAAGCGATAACAGTTGGAGTTATAGAGAAATGAGAATTATGTTGAAACCA
>MAAC01009638.1_pt1 | contig 31045 bp, 28 predicted proteins | sample 1115981 | NCBI WGS metagenome assembly MAAC01 (sample SAMN04961126, study PRJNA320927) | seawater metagenome | isolation source: sample BD02T64 sea water enriched with oil for 64 days | place: USA:Gulf of Mexico | collected 2013-07-27 | reverse complement strand
TTTTTAAGGTTTTTACTGCTTCGAGAGCAAAGGCTTCGAGGTCTTCTTTGTTCATGGCTGTCTATCCTTCCCATTAGGGATTAATGATAGACAGTTACACAGTTTTAATTACAGTCTCGGATAGGTGGTTTTTATGGCTGCCATTACTACGCTATGCGCAGTAATGGCAAACCCCGTGATTTATGAGCTGGTAAATAATTGAGCCGGTAAATAATTCTGTGTCACTGTCAGGATTGAATCCACGACTTGTTAAACCCCGGTATCTATTTCGTTAACAATAACGATACCCTTACCCGTTTTTTTTGCCTTGTACATTAGTTTGTCTGCCATGTTAACCATATTACTAATCGTTACGATTTCGGGCTTGCGAGTAATGGTGGCGCCAATGCTAGCGCCAATAACAATCGAGTTCCCCTCAATATCTCTTACAGAGGCTATCTGGCTGATCAGCTGAGTTAACGTTTGTTTTAAATGCCAGGGTTTTTCATATCGTATAGACAAATTATAAATTCATCGCCGCCAACACGCGCGAGAATATCGCTCTCTCGCACATTGCTTTTTAGCAGACGAGAAATTTTGCAAATAAGTACATCTCCAATTTGATGGCCAAATTGGTCATTAACAGACTTGAAGTTATCTAAGTCAATAAATGCAATCGATATTCTTTTCTTATTTCGTATCGCTAGCTTGCGCAATCTTTCAGCATGTTCGTCGAACAGTTTACGATTAGGCAAGCCCGTTAATGGGTCATTAGAACTGGAAGGTTTGATAATTTCATTGGTCGATTCAATAAGGGATATTAGTATGTATTTGTCAGACAGAGGCGTTAGGCCAATTTGAAGGCAAACCTCTACCCCGTTCTTTTTTAATCCGCTCAATACTCGCCCGCCACTCATGGCAATATTTGTTGGGCTGAGTGTATAGTTTTCTCGCAATAGCCTATGAGACTTGCGATGAGTTCCAGGGATTAGGTCTTCAATCAAGTGGCCGCTTAGTTCGCCGATGTCGAAGCCAAATATATCCTCGGCTTTGGGGTTTGCATAGACTATTTCACCGTTATAGGCCGCCAAGCACACCCCTATAGGTAAGGATGCTGTAATTGAGAGGGCTAGGTCTCTGGTGATCTCTAGTGTCGACATTATGGGTTCAAGCCCTTTGATGGTATCGCGTATCGTAACTTGGCCGATTGTCACCGAGTGCTGGAGGTGCTTATCATCGTACTACGATGTGGGATTCTGCTTTCATGGTTCTAACTTAATAATAATCAAGATAAAGTCAGGTGCTCGATTTCTTTTAAAAAATGGCGGAAATTGTTCTTGTCAACAAAATCGGAGCCATCACACGGAGGGCTGGACACCTGAGTACGTAGACGTCTTGAAAGGGGGCTTGAATATTGCGGCAACAAGTGGCAAGCCGAGGGCAAGCCTTATAACCCTGTCTTCTGTGGTCATCCAGCCCCCCCCCCCGCCTCTTTTATCTGCGGCACACCCTAGCCCATAAACGCTAGCACGCCGGCGGCTATGGCTTCCTACCTTGCCCCAGCTACTGTTGGCTCGTTGAGCCTGCCTGGGGCAATATCCCCGGAAGCCTCTTTGGCTATGCCTGTGTCGTATTCATTTTGCCCCTTGACACTGTACCGTGTCCGCCCTGCGGTGGAGGTCACTCCGTTATGGGAACTATCCTCACTTCCTGGCTCGCTTGGCGCTACCCACTTAAGGCGACTGAAAATAGAAGCGTGAACTTCCAGCCGTTTGCCGTATAATTCGCGCCTCGAAAACACCTCTTAATGAATGACTACGGAGATTTCCTGTGAAAGCACCTGTTCGCGTTACTGTTACCGGCGCCGCTGGCCAAATTAGTTACTCCCTCTTATTTCGTATTGCCGCTGGCCAAATGCTCGGTACAGATCAGCCGGTTATCTTGCAGCTGTTGGAAATCACACCTGCCCTCGAAGCACTGAAAGGTGTGGCGATGGAGCTCGACGATTGCGCCTTCCCACTGCTGGCTGGCATCGTACAGACAGACGACGCGAATGTTGCTTTCAAAGACACCGACTACGCCTTGCTGGTCGGCGCACGTCCCCGTGGCCCGGGCATGGAGCGTAAAGATCTACTCGAAGCCAACGCCGCTATCTTCTCGGCTCAGGGCAAGGCGATTGATGCCAATGCCAGCCGCGACATCAAAGTGCTGGTTGTTGGTAACCCCGCTAACACCAACGCTTTGATCGCCCAGCGCAATGCGCCGTCGATCAACCCGCGTCAGTTCACTGCTATGACACGTCTTGATCACAATCGCGCCATGTCGCAGATCGCTGACAAGACGGGTACCACCATTAATGACGTCACCAACATGACGATTTGGGGCAACCATTCAGCGACTCAGTACCCCGATCTGCACCACGCCAAAGTGAATGGCAAAACCGCCATTGATCTGGTTGAGCAAGACTGGTACGAAGCTGACTTTATTCCTACCGTTCAGCAGCGCGGCGCAGCGATTATTGCCGCTCGCGGTGCCTCTAGTGCCGCATCGGCTGCCAACGCAGCGATCTCCCATATGCGTACCTGGGCTCTCGGCACTGCCGAAGGCGATTGGGCGAGCATGGGTATTTACAGCGACGGTAGCTACGGCATTACCGAAGGCCTGATTTACTCCTTCCCTTGTGTTTGTAAAGACGGCGACTGGAGTATTGTTCAGGGTCTCGAAATCAATGACTTCTCCCGTGGCAAAATGCAGGCTACCGAGCAGGAATTAACGGAAGAGCGCGACGCGGTACAGCACTTACTGCCCTAAGTGAGTCTTTGCACAGCGGCATAAAAAAGGGCGCCGTAGAGGCGCTCTTTTTTTAGCTGATTTTTAGTGTCGCACAGAGATAAAAAATAAAAATTGAACTGTCAAAGAGGAGGTCATCATGTCACTGCCCAAAATTGGTAATTTAGCGCCGGTATTTACCTTGCAAAATCAGCGTGACGAAACCGTTACCTTGAAAGATTTTCGCGACAGTAAAAATGTTGTTTTATATTTTTACCCCAAGGCCATGACCCCTGGCTGTAATGTCCAGGCCTGTGGTATTCGCGATAGTAAAGCCGAGTTTGCCAAGCTCGATACGGTGGTGCTAGCGGTTAGCCCCGATGCCGTTGCGCGCTTACTGCGTTTCGAAGAGAAGCAGTCATTGAACTTTGATTTGTTATCCGATGAAGACCACGTCCTGGCCGATAAATACGGTGTTTGGGGTATGAAAAAAACCTTTGGCAAGGAATACATGGGTCTTAAACGCACCACCTTTATTATCGGTAAAAACGGGCGCCTCAAGCATGTCATCGCCAAAGTAAAGACCAAAACCCATCACGACGATGTACAGCAGTGGCTGAAAGAAAATCTCGCCGATTGAGTCGCGATAGGTAAGTCATCGTTACAATTTTAATTAGTCGTTTAAACAAACTAGCTTTAGGAGCTTAGATCATGTCATTTTTTATATCTTCAGCCCACGCGGCGGCACCCGCTGCCGGTGAACCCGATCCGCTAATCACCATGGCAATGTTCGCCGGCCTGTTTGTGTTTATGTATTTTATGATCATTCGCCCCCAGCGCAAAAAGCAGAAAGAGCACCGAGAGCTGGTGACGAGTATTTCAAAGGGCGATGAAATTGTTACCAACAGCGGTATTATCGGCAAAATCAACAAGCTCGACGGTGACTATTTAGTACTCGAAGTGTCCGATAAGGTCGAGCTTAAATTCCAGCGCAATGCCATTCATGCGGTCTTGCCAAAAGGCACCATCAAGGCGATCTAAGGTCGGCTAGCTTGGGGGCAGGGCATGTGTTTTGCCCCCCATAGTTTCGGCCATGCTGGTGACCCGCTCTATGCTATGGTCATAGGCATTTTTTGGCCAAGGACGAGCAACAATGATTGCTGACCCCGATATTCAATATCCCGAGAGCCTGGCGCTGGCCCAGTTGCCAACGCCACTTCAGCCTTTAGATCGTTTGTCCGCTCAGTTTTCGGGGCCGCGCATCTGGGTCAAGCGGGATGATCTGACCGATTGCGCCCTCAGTGGTAATAAAATTCGCAAGCTCGAATTCACCTTGGCGCGAGCCTTGGCCCAGGGTTGCGATACGCTAATTACCTGCGGCGGTGTGCAATCGAATCACTGTCGCGCCACCGCCATTCTCGGCGCCCGTTTGGGACTTAAGGTTCATCTCCTTCTTAGGAATGACGAGTCTGGAGACGACGGCTGTGGCGAGAGCACCGTGCAAACGCGCGCTCCCGATGGCAATTTATTTCTTGATTACCTTTGCGGTGCCACCATCTCTATTTATACCAAGGCCGAATTCCAAGCTCGCCAGCAGGCGTTGTTTGAACACTGGTCTCAACACTATGCGGCTCAGGGCCGCAAAGCCTATTTGATACCCACCGGCGCCAGCGATGGCACCGGTATTTGGGGCTATATCCGCTGTGTTGAAGAGCTTATCGACGATTTTAAACACACTGATATTGCGCCGACACACATTGTCCATGCCTCGGGTTCAGGCGGTACGCAGGCGGGCTTGAGCCTGGGCTGTGCGCTATATCAGCTCGACTCTCAGGTACTGGGTATTGCGGTGTGCGATAACGCCGCTTATTTTCAGCGCAAGGTGATGGCCGATATCGACCATTGGCAAATGCGTTACGACATTGCCGCTCTGCCCGCCAATGTGTCGGTACAGGTCAATGACGATTTTATTGGCCCTGGCTATTCTCAAGCCGGCCCCGAGGTATTTGCCGCGATTAAACGAGTAGCGGCTCTTGAAGGTTTGTTGCTCGACCCGGTTTATACCGGCAAAGCTTTCCACGGTATGTTGGAGCTTATAGAGCAGGGTTATTTCGAGCAGTCAGACGATATTGTATTTGTCCACACCGGTGGTTTATTCGGTCTGTTCGCCCAGCGTGAACAGCTTTCTTTTTAAATAATGCTTTAAATGATTAGCACTAAATGAGCGCTACCTTTCAATAAGAACTCCATGCGAGCCAACAATAATAATGCCATCAATTGAAAATCTATTAAGTACCCTCAACGGTTTTGTCTGGGGGCCGGCAATGCTGTTTTTCATCCTCAGTACCGGCCTCTTTTTAATGGTGGGCCTACGCCTATTGCCCTTGCGAAAGCTTGGCTTTGCCTTTGCGCAGCTGTTCAAGGGGGGCAGGGCGCGAGGAGAGGGTGACATTAGCCCCTTTGCGGCATTGATGACCTCACTATCGGCTACCGTGGGCACCGGCAATATTGCCGGGGTGGCGACGGCCATTGGCATCGGCGGGCCGGGTGCCTTGTTTTGGATGTGGTGTACGGCCCTGCTAGGTATGGCGACAAAATACGCCGAGGCGGTGCTGGCCGTCCACTATCGGGAGACCGATGCGAGGGGGCGCAAGGTTGGAGGCCCGATGTATTACATTAAAAATGGTCTCTCACAGCGTTGGTTGTGGCTCGCCACCTTATTTGCCTTGTTCGGGATGTTGGCAGGTTTTGGCATTGGCAATACGGTGCAGGCCAGCGAAGTTGCACGGGTGATGCACAGTACTTTTCAGGTGCCGGTTTGGGTTTCAGGCGCGGTGATGTCGGTGTTAGTGGGCATTGTTCTACTGGGTGGTGTCAGGTCGATTGCTCGCGTGGCCTCGACCCTGGTACCGCTGATGGGTATTGCCTATTTACTGGGCTGCATCGGCGTTATCGCCCAGCACCTTGGCGAAATTCCCGCCGCACTGGAATTGATAGTGCACAGTGCCTTTAATCCGGTTGCGGCTGAAGGGGGGTTTGCCGGAGCCGCGGTGATGCTGGCAATACGCATGGGTGTTGCCAGGGGTGTGTTTTCAAATGAAGCGGGGCTCGGCAGTGCACCCATAGCCCATGCCGCGGCGGAAACGGATAGCCCGGTGCGCCAGGGCAGTATTGCGATGCTGGGTACTTTTCTCGATACCTTGGTGATTTGCACCATGACCGGCCTAGTGATTATTCTCACCGGGGTTTGGACCGGTGATGCCGAAGCGGCTGCGATGACAGCCTCGGGCTTTGCCTCTGCTTTTCCCGGCGTCGGCGATAAGTTTGTGGCCGTTACCTTGGTGCTCTTTGCCTTCACCACCATCTTAGGCTGGAGTTACTATGGCGAGCGCTGCGCCGAATATTTATTCGGTGTCCGGGTGGTGATTCCCTACCGCATCCTGTGGACGCTGGCGGTTTTTATTGGCGCCGTCAAAGGCTTGGGTATTGCCTGGTTGTTGGCCGATACACTCAACGCCTTGATGGCGATCCCCAATTTAATCGCGCTGCTGTTACTGAGCCCGGTCGTTTTTCGCCTCACCATCCCCTGGTTTGCGCAACAGGCCCAGCATGAAGAATAAGCGGCGTCATTGGACGTTTCGATAAGCCATCATTAAACGGCCCTTTGGTTTTGCTAAGGAGGACAAAACTCTTGTCAAACGAACTAAACAATAACAGTGAAAAACTGGTCATCGCCATTTCATCGCGGGTTTTATTTGACCTGAAAGAGAGCGATAGCGTTTTTAAAGAGCAGGGCTTAAGGGCCTATTCTCGGTACCAGATCGAACACGAAGATGAGCCCTTGGCACCGGGTGATGCCTTTCCTCTGGTGCAGAAGTTATTGCGTATCAATGAGAAATTCGCGAGCCCACGGGTCGAGGTGATATTGCTATCGCGCAATTCCGCCGATACCGGCTTGCGTATCTTTAACTCCATTGAGCACCATCGCCTGGATATTACCCGGGCGGCTTTTTGCGGTGGCGAAAGCCCCTACCGCTATGTCTCGGCCTTTGGTTGCCACTTGTTTTTGTCGACCCATGCCGAGGATGTACGCAATGCACTGACCTACGGCATTGCGGCGGCGACCCTGCTGTCTGCAGGCAAGACCCCACGCGATGATGGCGACGAATTGCGCTTTGCCTTCGATGGTGATGCGGTGTTGTTTTCCGACGAGGCCGAGCGCATTTACAAGAAAGATGGGTTGGCGGCCTTTACCGAGAGTGAAAAAGCCGCGGCCAAAACCCCTCTCAGTGGCGGTCCCTTTAAGAATTTCTTACAGGCCCTGCAGCGCTTACAGGCGGAGTTCCCCCCCGAGACCGGCCCCATTCGTACGGCGCTGGTCACAGCCCGCTCGGCTCCGGCCCACGAACGCGTGGTGCGCACCCTGCGCGAGTGGGGTATTCGCATTGATGAATCGTTGTTTTTAGGGGGGCTCAATAAAAGCGAGTTTCTTCGTGCCTATGGCGCCGATGTGTTTTTTGATGATCAACAGGGTCACTGTGAATCGGCCAGTAGTAAGGTCGCGACCGGGCATGTGCCCCACGGTATCGCCAACGAAGAGAGTTAGCGGTCTCTAGTTAGCGGAGCCTAGTTAGCCGTGCTTAGCTAGTGGCGAAGTGCAGGCCCATGCCCAATAACATGCAGGCGAGTAATGACTGTAGCAAGTGAGCGGGTAGACGAGAGGCCAAATGGGTGCCCAGCTGAATGGCGGGTAGGGAGCCGGTTAGTAGGCAGGCCAGCAAGACAAAGTCGACGTTGCCCAGTAATAATAAATGGCCGAGCCCTGCGATGAGGGTAAGCGGCACAGCGTGGGCAATATCGGTGCCCACCACATGCAGGGCGGGCAGGCGAGGGTAGAGGGTCATTAGTAGGGCGGCACAAAAAGCTCCGGCGCCGACGGAAGACAAGGTGACGAAGACGCCGAGAAAAATACCGCTAAGCAGGGTCACCGTTTTGGCGTGGCCCTGAAAGAACAGGCCGACTTGCCCGGGCGGGGATTCGCTCTTCTGACGTAAGACCTTTTTAAACAGCAATACCGTGGCGGTGAGAATCAACATAATGCCGAGGCTGCGAGTCAGAATATCTTCGTAGGCATCGGCCTCGCTAAAGAAGCTGTTGAGGAAAAAGCTCGTCAGCAGCGATGCCGGAATACTGCCAGCGGCCAGGTAGGCGACAATCGGCCACTGAATACTTTGCTTGCGTCTGTGGGCGGCAACACCGCTGGCCTTAGTGGCGGCGGCATAGAGCAGATCGGTGCCGATGGCGACATTGTAGGGGAAGCCAAATAGAATCAGCAGGGGGGTCATCAGTGAGCCGCCGCCGACACCGGTGAGGCCGATCGCTAGGCCGACACCGGCGCCTGAGAGAATGTAGAGCAGTATGTCGGGCAAGGGGAATCCGTCAATTAGGACATTATTTGATTGGCAACTTTACCGATAAGACTCTATGCTTCAAAGGAATAGTTATTTATATTTTTAGATCTTAGTCGTCTAGGGAACGTGTCCATGAAACTACAGCAATTGCGCTATATCTGGGAGGTGTCTCGCCACGATCTCAATGTCTCGGCGACCGCCCAAAGCCTGTACACCTCTCAGCCGGGAATTAGCAAACAGATCCGCCTCTTAGAGGACGAGCTGGGTGTTGAAATATTTTCTCGCAGCGGCAAGCACCTGACTCGCGTGACGACGGCGGGGGCAGAAGTGCTAGAGGTTGCCGGTCAGATTCTCGGTAAGGTTGAGAACATTAAACAATTGGCCCAGGAGTACAGTTCGCCGAATAAGGGCAGCCTGTCGATTGCCACTACTCATACCCAGGCCCGCTACGCCCTACCCGAGGTGATCGGATCTTTTATTGAGCGCTACCCCGATGTCTCGTTGCATATGCACCAGGGCACCCCGGTACAAATTTCAGAGCCCTCGACCTGTTCAATAACTTACTGATGATGCCCTGCTACCGCTGGAATCGCTGCATATTGGTGCCGAAAGATCACCCGCTTTGTCAGGTTTCTGAGCTGACACTCGAAGAGGTGGCTCAGCACCCCTTGGTAACTTACGTGTTCGGCTTTACCGGCCGCTCGAAACTGGACGAGGCCTTCCGCCAGAAGGGCCTCGACCCCAAAGTGGTCTTTACGGCAACCGACGCCGATGTCATTAAAACCTATGTGCGCCTGGGTTTGGGCATCGGCATCGTCGCTCACATGGCCTACGACCCGGTGCAGGACAGCGACCTGGTTGCCCTCGAAGCCAAACACCTGTTTAAGTCGAGTGTCACCAGCGTTGGTTTTCGGCGCGGTACCTATTTACGCAGCTTTATGTACGACTTTATCGAGCGCTTTGCCCCCCACCTGAACCGCGACGTAGTGGACGCGGCTTGTAGCATCGGCCCGAAGGACGATTTAGACAAGTTTTTCGCCGCTTTCGACTTGCCAGAGTATTAGCGCTGAAGCGTAGTTAAGACACCGTAAGGCCCACCCGGCAACAGTGAATCACAGCTGCTAGGTGGGCCTTTTTTGTGGGCGGCGGTTTGCCAAGAGTGAATCGCTTAAATGGCGTTCGCCAGCGCCACTACGCCCTTGCACCCCGTCACCAAACTGGTAGAGTAGCGCAGATTTTTAAGCCATTGGAGCCTTGTTGTGGAAATAGCCTGCCTTGATCTTGAAGGGGTATTGATACCCGAAATTTGGATTGCCTTCGCCGAAGAAACCGGTATCGAAGCCTTAAAAGCGACCACTCGCGATATTCCCGATTACGATGTGCTAATGCAGCAGCGGCTGAGAATACTCGATGAGCACGGTCTTGGTCTGAATGAAATTCAGGCGGTGATTGCCCGTCTTAAGCCTCTCGAGGGTGCCGTCGAATTTGTCGATTGGCTGCGCGAGCGCTTCCAGGTAATCATTTTGTCCGACACCTTCTACGAGTTTTCCCAACCGCTGATGCGCCAGCTCGGCTTCCCGACACTGCTCTGCCACCAGCTTGAAGTGGATGAAAAAAGCGGCCGCGTGACGGATTATAAATTGCGCCAGGCCAACCCCAAGCGCCAGGCCGTACTGTCACTGAAGAGTCTCTACTACCGCATTATTGCCGCCGGTGATTCCTACAACGACACCACCATGCTGGCCGAAGCGGACGAGGGCATTTTGTTTATGGCGCCCGACAATGTGGTTGCCGAGTTTCCTCAGTTTCCCGCGGTCTATGGTTATGAGAACCTGAAGCAGGCCTTTATTGATGCCAGTGAGCGGCCGCTGAGTTTGTAAATAGGTTTTTAATACTAAGTGTGGAGGAAAAGGATAGCCTCCACCGATGACCGTCGCAGGCTTTACAACGCCGGTGAATTTGCCTCGAAACCCCCCGGCTTTATCAAAAGCCGGCCGCTAATGATGGCTCTTGTTCAAGAAAAAAATAATGAGATAGCTTGGAATTACTATAAATAAAACTAAAAAAATATTTCCACTTAGCGTTAACGAATTGTTTTGAAAAATTGAAAAAGTTAACAGGATACTTGCCGAAGATACGATAATAGCTGGCAAAAAAAACACTGCTTTTATAGCCCATTGCTGTCCAAATGATACTCAGTGCAGATCCACAGAGCCCAATAATGGCGGCTACGATTAACATCATTATTCCAGGGCTAATAGATACCCCAATCAACCCCCATATCAATGAAGACGCCAGCCAAATAACAACGATTTTAAAGTAATTCAGGCTTAGTACCTCTAAGGTTGTGGCTGCTGAAGTTTGGCTAATGTATCCATTAACAATGAGACCTTGGCCAGGGACTCCAGGTATTCACTGTCGGCCTGGGAGTCGCTGACAATCGCCCCCCCGCCCCAGCAGTGCAGTTTGTTCTTTTCGGCGAGCAGGGTGCGGATAGCAATATTGGTATCCATTCTGCCATTGGCACTGATATAGCCGATGCTGCCGCAGTAAATCGTACGTGACACCTTTTCTAACTCGGCGATAATTTCCATCGCCCGCTTCTTCGGTGCGCCGGTAATCGAACCGCCGGGAAAACAGCCGGCCAGTAAGTCGAGGGCGCCGATATCATCGCGTATACGCCCGGTAATGGTACTGACCAGGTGGTGGACATTGGCAAAGCTTTCGAGGTTGAAGAGCTTCGGCACGCGAATGGAGCCCGGTACACAGGACTTGCCCAAATCATTGCGCAATAGGTCGACGATCATCAGGTTTTCTGCCCTATCCTTGCTGCTGTTCATCAGGGCGATGGCCTGCTCCTGATCCTCTTCGACCGAAATACCGCGGGTAATCGTGCCCTTTATGGGTTTGGCCTCAACTTGCCGACCGGATGTTTTGATAAAACGCTCCGGCGATAGCGACAATAGTGCCTTGTCATCCCAAGTTAAAAAGCTGCTAAAAGGAGAGGGCAGGGCCTTGCGCAAGTGTAAATAGGCCGCCCATGGATCGCCCCGAAACTCGGCTGAAAAATGCTGGGCATAGTTGACCTGATAGCAGTCACCGGCGCTGATGTAATCTTTTACTCTGGCGACGTCGGCTTCATAGTCGCTGCGAGTCGTGCTGGCCAGAAAGTCTGAGCTTAGGGAAAAGTCACTTGTGGCCAGTGGTGCCGGGGAGGCGAGTCGGGCCTGTATATCGCGCCGCAAACTCGGGGGGCAGGCGGGGTGAAAAACCAGGTGGGCCTGAGAGATTTGCTGGTTAATCACCAGCGCCCAAAGGTAGTAGCCCTGGCGCATGTCGGGTATATCAGTGGGTCCCTTGCTTGTCTCACTTGTGGATGGCGTGCCAAGCCCATATCCTGGCACAGCGTGAAGGGGCAAGTCGTACTGGTTTGGCTATTGCCCGCATTGTCGCTAATGAGGGTTGAGGTGCCACGGGTTTCCAGAATACGCGCCGGGGCGGCGCTAATAATATCTAGGCGTCCCTGCAGCGAGCGCGGCTTGCCACTGTCGAACCATATCGGGCTGGGCAAGTCGCGCACGGCATTGAAGAGAGCTTCAGCGTCACTGCGAAAGGGGTAGTCCAGTACGATCATCTTGGGCATTTACGGCGGCTACCGACAAAAATAATAGAAGCGGCATTTTATAGGCTCTTGAACCTGGATAGGGTATTTATGGAAGAATTAATCGGAGCCGGGTAGGGCTTTGCGTATAATCACGGCCCTAACGATTTTCGTACTGATGGAGCAAGCAGATGACCGATCTTACCCCCGACCTATGTGATGACAACCCCGAGCTGGTGCGAGTCCTTGAGCCGATGCTGTCGAACTTTGGTGGCCGCGAAGCTTTTTTTGGTGAGATTGTCACGGTGAAGTGTTTTGAAGACAATTCGCTGGTGAAAGAGAACTTAGCCACGCCCGGTCACGGTCGCGTGCTAGTGGTCGACGGTGGCGGTTCACTGCGCCGGGCCTTGCTGGGCGATATGATCGCCGAGAATGCCCTGGCGAATGGCTGGGAGGGGGTGATTGTCTACGGTTGTATTCGCGACGTCAGTACCATCGCCGAACTCGATCTTGGCGTACAGGCGCTGTCGGCGATTCCCTTGAAAACCCAGAAGCGCGGTATTGGCGACTTCAATATCCCCGTGACCTTTGGGGGCGTAACCTTTAACCCGGGTGACTATATTTATGCCGATAGCAATGGCGTTGTGGTTTCCGAGGAGGCTTTAACCGAATCGACTTAACAGCTCGGTAGCCAGCCAGCAACCCGCGTACTTAGCGTGATACCTCGCGGGTTGTTTCGAAGAGTAAGGTTTTTAAGCCCTTGTCGGCATCGATTTCTGGAAAAGAGGCCGGTGTCGCCAGCAGCTGTTTTTCGACGAGGCCGTTAACGTCGGCAAATAACTCGCGCAAAAAAGCAAAGCCCAGGTCTGGTGAGTTCAAACAGGCCATCACCTGTGCTTGTGGGTTTAGCAAGCCGGGCAATTTGCGAACTATTTTCTGGTAGTCCTTTCTAACATTAAAACTTCCGGCCTGAAAACTGGGCGGATCGATAATGACCATGTCGTAGGGGCCGTATTTGCGGATCTTACCCCAGGATTTAAAGATATCGTGACCGAGGAAAGAAACGGCTCGGGTGTCGATATTATTGACTTGATGGTTTGCTCGACCGGTATTGAGAGCGCCCTTAGCCATATCGACATTGACCACCTTCGCGGCACCAGCTTCTGCGGCAACCACCGAAAAAGCACAGGTGTAGGCAAATAGGTTGAGTACACTCTTGCCTTTGACATGTTCTCGCAGCACGTCTCGACAATGGGCCATGTCGAGAAAAAACCCCACATTTTGATTGGCCCTAAAGTTTAGGTGAAACTTAAGGCCTCTTTCCACGGCGTAATAGTCGCCTTGCAAGTTGCCTTTGAGGCTTTCACTTGGTGCGCCGGATAGATAGCGGTGTTGCAGAATAACCTGCTCAATGTCTGGATGATTCTCAAACTGAGTGATTTCGCGGCGCAATTGCGCCAGCCATTCGGCTGGCGGCGCTTTATAGAGACTGATCAGTAACACCGGGCAAAACCAGTCGACGCTAATAAACTCCAGACCGGGGTGGCAATGTCCACGGCCATGAAACAGGCGGCGGGCATCGGTCGCGACTTGAGCGCCGTGGTGAATACTGTCTATGATTGGCTGCAGGCTTGGCATGTTCGATTTTACTCGCTGGGTACTGTGGCTCAGCTTTGCTTGGTGTGTATTTGATGAAATTTCTTGGCGACCAAAAGCATCATGATAATGGTTAGCTTCTCAAGCACTTTAGCGCGCTCGACCTTGTTTTTTTCGCCCTCGGGCAGCAGCGAATTGACCAGGGTTTGCAGGGCAAGAAAGCGATCGTTTGTCTCGGTATCGAGCTTGGCAATGGCTTTAATCACCTTGCCCATCACCACCTCATAATCCTTGAGCCCAAGTTTGAGTAAGAGCTTGCGAGTATGACGCTCCAGTTCTTTGATTTTCATGCTCTTGAGTTCGACGGTGAGCACGGCTTCGGGGCAGGATAGTAGATCAATCGTTTTCATAGCGTTAATAAGGCTGGCTGGGGCTTGTTAAAGAGGTCGCGGATGATACCCGAAGCCTACCTGCCCATACCACTGCAAGGGCTAAAAAACCGGGTGCTAGTGAGGCGGCGCAATGCTTGAGTAATGGCTAAGGCGTCGTTTCGCGCAGGCAAGCGATTATTGGGGTGGCGAAAAATTGTTTACTCATTACTGTTTAATAAATTAAATACTTTAATTTCAGTATATTGGGTATTTAAATTAAAGTTAAATCTATTGCCTGTTGCGCTCTGATGGGTGCCGCTCTTTTGCGCAGCTGGCTTAGCTGATACGCGAGGCCAAGTCAGCCCGCTCAGTGTCGCGTACAGGCAAAGACTACGACCCTTTAATCAACTGTTACAATGGCCGGATATTTTACAGTCCTCGGCATGGCGAGTTAGACGCCTGCCAGAGGGAAAGATATTTTAATCAGGAGTATCCTCATGAGTAATACCACCCACGCGTCGATTGACCTGTCTGAGCTCGATTTCGACCCCAATGCCCTACGTGAAAAATACCGCAAAGAACGCGATAAGCGCATTCGCAAAGAAGCCGACGGCCAATACCAGGCGGTTACTGGAGACTTCTCGAAGTATGTCGACGACCCCTATGTTGAGGAAAAGATCACCCGCGAAGCCCTCAGTGATGAAGTTGAAGTGGTTATCGTCGGCGGTGGTTTTGGCGGTCTATTGGCCGGTGCTCGCCTGCGTGAAGCCGGTGTGCAGGACATCCGTGTGATCGAAAAGGGCAGTGACTTTGGTGGCACCTGGTACTGGAACCGCTACCCCGGTGCCCAGTGCGATGTCGAGGCCTATGTCTATCTGCCTCTGCTTGAAGAGCTGGACTTTGTACCCACGGAAAAATACTCCCACGCCCCGGAAATTCTCGCCCACGCCAAGTCTATTGCGCGCAAGTACGATCTCTATAGTAACGCTTGTCTGCAAACCGAAATCACCCATATGCAGTGGCATGAAGACAGCGCCCGTTGGCTGATTGAAACCAACCGTGGTGACAAGATTAAGGCCCACTATGTGGTGATGTCGAATGGCCCCCTCAACCGTCCTAAGTTGCCCGGCATCCCCGGTATCAACGACTACAAGGGCCACACCTTCCACACCAGCCGTTGGGATTACGACTATACCGGCGGCACCTCCGAGGGTGGCCTCAGCAAGCTGAAAGACAAGCGGGTCGGTATTATTGGTACCGGCGCCACAGCCGTGCAGTGCATCCCCCATCTCGGTGAGTTTGCCCAGTCATTGCATGTGTTCCAACGCACGCCCTCGTCCATCGATGTGCGCAATAACCGCCCCACCGACACCGAGTGGGCAAAAACCCTGCAGCCCGGCTGGCAGCAAGAGCGTATGGATAACTTCAACATTATCACTGCCGGTGGCTTTCAGGAGCAAGACTTGGTGAGCGACGGCTGGACCGAGATTTTCCGCAACCTGTCCGGCCCCGTACAGCGCAAGCTCAACCCTCATATGAGTTCATCGGAAGTGGCGGCTGCGCTTGAGATTGCCGACTTCCAAAAAATGAACCAGGTCCGGGCTCGCGTCGATAGCATTGTTAAAGACAGCGATACCGCAGAGTCTCTGAAGCCCTACTACCGTCAGTTTTGTAAACGCCCCGGTTTTCACGATCAGTATCTGGCCACCTATAACCTGCCCAACGTGACACTTGTCGACACCCAGGGCCAAGGTGTCGAGCGTATTACCGAGCAGGGTGTGGTGGTGGATGGTGTTGAGTATGAGCTGGACTGCCTGATCTTTGCCACCGGGTTTGATGTTGGCAGCAATTTTACCCAGCAATCGGGTTATGACTTGAGCGGTCGTAATGGCACCGCCCTTAGTAAGAAGTGGGGTAAGGGCCTGCGCACCTTCCACGGTTTATACAGCCATGACTTCCCCAATGTCTTCACTATGGGCCTGACGCAGACCGGCTTTACCACCAGTATTCCCCATGCCCTCAACGAGCAGGCAAAGCATCTGGCCTATGTGCTAAAACACGCCATGGATAACAATGCCCGCATTGTTGAAACCACGCTCGAAGCAGAGGAAGAATGGGTGGCGATCATCAATAAGCTGGCCAACCTCGGCAAGCGCTTTTACGCCGAATGTACTCCCGGTTACTACAATCAGGAAGGCAAGGAGGACGGTGCCGGCTTTTTCAGCGGCCAATACGGTGGTGGCGCTCCAGAGTTCTTTCAGATTCTTGAAGATTGGCGCGCTGAAGGCGAGTTTAAGGGCTTGGACATTCGTTAAACCTTTGCGGGTTCTCTCGCCATAAGGCCTGAGCCATCGATGGGCTCGAAAAAGCCTCGCTGTTAGCAGCGGGGCTTTTTTTATGGGTGCGGTGGAGGCTTATTTCTTGGTGCGTTTTAAGACCAAATTATCAATGCCGTTCTGTAGTAGGGTCGAGCGAGCATGGGCCAGCTTTGAGCTGGATTGAAAGGGCCCGACCAATACACGATGCCAGGTGCCACCCTTGCTGGAGTGGGTTTTTTCGATCTGGGCATTGAGGTTTAACAGCAGTAGGCGGACCCGCAAGCTATCGGCATCCTGGGCATTTTTAAAGGAGCCGGCCTGTAAGATAAAGACGTCATTCTGGGCCTTTTTAGTGTCGGCTTTTCTCTGTTTATCGGGCGGGCTATCGGGCACGATAAATTTGGCATCGCGCAACTGCGTATAAAAATCAAATTGGGGTTTCTGACTTTTACTGGTTGTGGTGCCGGTGACTTGGTCTATGGCGTGGCTAATATCCTGCCGGGGTGTTTGCCACAGTTGCAACAGGCCCATTGATAAAATGCCGAGTAGAAAACCGCTGAACAGCCACAGCCAGCGTGGTGATTGCGTCGGGGCTTTGTTTCTGGCGTTGCCGCGAGTGTTTTGGCGGGGGCGTTTGGCGGGGGCCTTCGTGGCGGTTTTTTTAGCGTAATCTCGAGACATGTCAGCCCGTGCTTCGTGGTCAGTTGCCATTGTATTCGCTGGCCAAAAAGAGCGCTAATTGTTTTTGATTTTGTTGTTAGCTTTTCGATATAACTAATTGAATCTAAAGGTGAGTTATATTGTGTCTTGGGGGTCGACATCGATTGCCCAGCGAATTTTTCGCGCGCCTTTGTCCTGCTCCAGCCAATGGCTGAGAGCTGCGAGTAGAGCGTGCAGATCGCGGCGCTCGTTGCCGATCAGTGTCAATTGATAGCGATAGCGACCGTTGCGCCTTTCCATGGCGGCGGGGAAGGGGCCGAGGTAGCGCAGGGTCGGGCTCGATGGCATTTGGCTTTCTAAGTAGGTGCGGGCCCGCTGTAGTAGAGCCAAGGCCTCGCCACCCTGGTGAAATTCTGCGCGTATTAAGGCCGCATTGCTAAAGGGTGGCATTGCGCTGAGCTGGCGCTCATGTAGCAGGTGTTGAGCAAACTTACCGTAGCTGTGTTGGCTGAGCAGCTCGAAGACCGGGTGTTCACAGTGATGGCTTTGTATCATTACCACGCCCGGCTTGGCACCGCGCCCGGCGCGCCCGGCCACTTGGGTGATCAGTTGGCCCATTTTCTCGAGGGCGCGAAAGTCGGTGCTGAACAGGCTGGTATCGGCATCGAGCACCACCACCAGTGTTACGGCGGGAAAATGGTGGCCCTTGGCGAGCATTTGCGTGCCGACCAGTATGCAGGGTTCATTTTTGTTGATCTGCTCCAGCAATGTTTCCATGGCGCGTTTATTCCCCGTCGAGTCTCTATCGACACGGTGCACGATGGCCTCCGGGAATAGCGCTTGCAGGGTCGCCTCACTGCGCTCGGTGCCTTGGCCGAGATAGTTGAGCTGTACACTGGCGCAATCGGGGCAGCTTGAAGGTAGCGCTTGGCGCGATTCGCAGTGATGGCAGTGTAGCCCTGGTCGATGGGTGTGTACGGTCAGGTGGGCGTCGCAATGCTTGCAGTTGGCCACCCAGCCACAGTCGTGACACATTAGTGTCGGCGCAAATCCCCGGCGATTGAGAAACACCAGTATCTGGTTGCCCTCGCTCAATTGGGTTTTGATGGCCTCGAGCACACTCTGCGAAAATCCGGTGTTGAGTTGGCTGTGGCGAATGTCCACCAGTTGCCATGCCGCCTGCGCCGCGCCGCCGTGACGACCCTTAATGGAGAGGTGGCGATAGCGCTGTTGCTCACAGTTGTACAGGCTTTCAAGGGAGGGGGTGGCCGAGCCGAGTAAGAGTGGAATGTTTTCCCGATTGGCTCGCATCACGGCGACATCGCGGGCCGAGTAGCGAAAGCCCTCCTGTTGTTTAAAAGAGCTGTCGTGCTCTTCGTCGACAATAATCATCCCCGGTGCCTGCATCGGTACAAAGGCGGCGGAGCGCGTGCCGATAATAATACCGGCGCTGCCATTCGCTGCGGCCCACCAAGCTTCCAGCCGTTGCCGCTCACTGAGGCCGGAGTGAATGAGTGCGATCGGGCAATGAAAACGGGCGCGAAAGCGGGCTAGGGTTTGCGGACTGAGGTTGATCTCGGGGATCAACACCAGGGCCTGACGGCCCTCGCGCAGCACATGGGTGATGGCCTGCAGGTAGACCTCGGTCTTGCCAGAGCCGGTTTCACCATCGATTAAATAGCTGTGGTAAGCCTTAAATTCGATGTTGTCGAGGGCGTCCTGTTGGTCGCTGGACAAGCTTAGCGGGGCTTCTGCCAGTATCTCGCGTTCGCCGTCGGGGGCAAAATTTGCGCCAGTGAGTGTGGTGCTAAAACTTTCGATCAGCTCTTTGTTGACAAGGCTGCGAATCGTCGCCGCGCTAACGCCGGCGGTGCTGAGATCATCTCGGCTCAGGCCTTCGTGTTGCTGCAGTAATTGCAACAGGGCCTGCTGGCTCGGTGCGCGGCGCAGGGCGTCATTGGGCAGGCCCTTGCCATGAGTGCTCAGGCGCCAGAAGTTCTGCTGCGGTAAGTCGCCGCCCTTGCGCAATAAGGTCGGTAGGGCGCTGGCCAGCACATCGCCAAGCGGGTGCTGATAATAACGAGCAGCCCAGAGCAAGACGGTGAACAGTACCGGCGGGAAGAGGGGGGCGCTATCGAGTACGGCGCTAATGGGTTTCAGCTTGGTGACAGGGTAGTCGCTACTGGCGGTGTGTGAGACCACAATACCGGTCACCTCGCGCTTACCAAAAGGCACAGTGACACGTACCCCGGGTAACAATACAGGGCCGGTTTCCACGGCGGGCAGATAATCAAAGAGCCGGCGGAGAGGCGACTGCACGGCAACTTGATAAAATAGTGCATCGGTCATTTTTGGCGGCCAACCCAGCGGTTATGAGTGAATACAATCTACACCGGGAGTGGTGTTTTCTCGAGGCTATTGTCCGGTGAAGTGGCGCTGTGTGCAATCGCCAGCGGGTGCCTTGGCAGCGGGGTACTCCGGGTTAGCCAGACCCTTGGAAGGCCTTGGTTTTATGCTTGAATCAACGGGTTTTTCTGGTAATATGCGCGCTCCTGCAAGTATGCATGCGGTGCCTGGCGACAGTTTTGGTGGCGGTGTGCAACAACCCTGCAACAATGAGGCAAGTAAAATGAAAGCTGAAATACATCCTAATTATGGCAAGCTGACGGCAACCTGCAGCTGCGGTAATGTAATCAATGTTGGTTCAACGATGGCGACCGAAATTCACCTCGACGTCTGTGCGCAGTGCCACCCCTTTTACACGGGCAAGCAGAAGACAGCGGACGTGGGTGGTCGAATCGATCGTTTCAACCAGCGTTTTGGCGGTATCGGCAGCGGTAAGAAGTAAATCTAGCCAGCTGGCTGACAAGCCAATGAAGAATGCGCTCAGGGTTGTTACTCGGAGCGCATTTTTTTTCGCCTCGCTTTTCGTGTCGATGCTCGCCAGCGGAGTTGTTACCTCCAGTCCCAGTCTCGCGGGTAACTGTCGAACTAGCGATCTCGACTCGGTCAATGGAAGTGACAGTGGCGAGCGGGTTGGTATTCAATATGTCTATGACGGCGATACGGTCACCTTAAAGGATGGTCGCAAGATACGCTTAATTGGCATTAACACACCTGAGCGTGGGCGCAGGGGCAAGCCCGACCAGCCCCTGGCGTTAGCGGCTAAACAGGCGCTGCAAACCGCGCTACTGGCCACGGGTAACTCTCGCGCCAAGAGCGTGCGTCTTTATCTCGGCCGGGAACCGGTCGACACCTACGGTCGGCAATTGGGCTACCTGTTTGTCAATGGCGAGAGCCTTGCCGAGATGTTGCTGAGTAAGGGCTTGGGCTGGCATGTGGTCTTGCCGCCGAATACTGGCCTTGCCGCTTGCCTTGCCGCTGCTGAACAAGCTGCCAAGCGCCGGGGTAAGGGCTTATGGCAGCGATCACTGCGACAATTTGTGAGGTCGGAGTCTCTGCTGGGGGGTGGCTATCAGCGGGTGCGGGGTCGGGTTAGCAAGGTGAGCTTCGCCAAGGCGTGGTGGATCAACTTTGACGACGGTTTTGTGGCCGTGATCTACCCAGAAAATCAGCGCTATTTTGATCGGAAGGCCGTTAGTGCCTGGCGCGGTAAGCGCTTGGAAATCGAGGGCTGGGTGTATGCGGCAAAATACCGGGGTAAGCGGCAATGGCGTATCAAGTTGGCGACGCACTATGGCGTCACACTGCTGTGATGGCGGGTTTGGCGGGGTTTTCAGCCGCCCGATACATTCAGCACCCGGTGGCTGGAATCGACCTGCTTTGCGGTAATTACTTACCGTAAGACATCAAACGGTTAAAGCGCTTCTCAACAAGCTGGTCGAGGGGCTCGCTCTGTAGTCGGTCGAGCTGCTCGATCAAGCGCCCTTTCAGTGTCTCGGCCATGGCGTCGAGGTCGCGATGGGCACCGCCGAGGGGCTCGGGAATGGTTTCATCGGCAATGCCGAGTTCCTCCAGGACGCCGGAGGTAACGCCCATGGCCTCTGCGGCTAAGGGGGCTTTTTCAGCGGTTTTCCAAATGATATTGGCGCAGCCTTCCGGCGAGATTACGAAATAGGTCGAGTATTGCAGCATATTCAGCCAGTCGCTGACACCAATGGCGATCGCGCCACCGGAGCTGCCCTCGCCAATAACCGTGGCGATAATGGGCGTTTTCAGGCGTGACATCACGGCCAGGTTCTGGGCGATGGACTCACTAATACCGCGCTCTTCCGAGTCGATACCGGGGTAGGCACCGGGGGTGTCGATGAGGGTCAAAATGGGCATTTTGAAGCGCTCGGCCATTTCCATCAGTCGCAGGGCCTTGCGATAGCCCTCGGGCTTGGGCATGCCGAAATTGCGCGCCACCTTCTCACTGACGCCGCGGCCCTTTTCCTCACCAATCACCATCACCGGCTTGCCGTCGAGTCGGGCAACGCCACCAATAATGGCCTTGTCGTCACCAAAGTGGCGGTCGCCGTGTAACTCGTCAAACTCGGTGAAGAGTTTAGGGATGTAGTCTTTGGTATAGGGGCGCAGCGGATGGCGGGCAATCTGGACGGTCTGCCAGGACGAAAGCCCAGAAAAAATATTTTCGGTGAGCTTCAGTGACTTGCCGCGCAACTTTTTGATTTCGTCGGCAATATTCAGTTCGTTGTCGTTGCCGACCAATTGCAGCTCTTCGATTTTAGCCTCGAGCTCGGCAATGGGCTGTTCAAAGTCCAGGTAGTCAAGATTCATAGTTACTTTAATTCCGGTTGCTTTTATTACGCGCTGGTCATCGAGAGCAAAGGGGCAAATTATACAGATCCTGTCTTCAATCGAAACCGTGAGCCGACATATTTAAGGTAAATTCTGTGCTGGGCTGGGTTTAATACTCCAGCCGTAAATTACCGGGGCCAAAATTATCCCGCAGTAGGTGCAGTAGTTCATCGTCGGCCTGTACCGCCCACTCAGGGGCGAGGGCAAACTCCCCTTCGGCATGATGACAGCGGTATTTGATGTTGACCCGACACTGGCCGTTCTTGTGGGGCTGTAGTAGTTTTTCGAGCACCTCGACGGTGGCGAGGTTAGCACCGTTGGCAGATAGGTCGATGGACAGGCCCTGAAGTAGATTATGACGCGCCTCGAATAGAGGGCGCACCTGCTGGGCGCGCATTTTTAGGCCGCCACTGTATTCGTCCTCGCTGAGTACGCCGTTGACCACGACCATACTGCCCTTGCTGATTTTATCGCGACATTCGTTGTACTGTTCGGAGAAAATAGTGACATCGATACGGGCGCTGTCATCGTCAATACTCATCACCCCCATCACGCCACGGCTGGTTTTGATGGTGCGAATGTCGAGCACCAGGCCGGCAATCACTTGTACGGCCTTCGAGGGTTGCAGGGACTTGAGGCGACAGCTAATAAAGTGGCTCAATTCCTCGGTGTACTCCTCGATGGGGTGACCGGTGAGGTAGAGCCCGAGCGTGTCCCACTCGCCCTGCAGGCGGTCGCGAAGCCGGAAACCGCGCACCTGGGTAAAGGCGGAGTAGCCGATCTCTGGCGCGCTTTCGGCAGGGGTGGCTCCGAATAAATCCGTCATGCCGCTGGCGGTGTTTTTACTGTGCTGGTCGGCCAGTTTTACCGCTTCTTCCATAGCGGCGATCATTACTGCACGGCTGTAGCTGGGATCGTCGTTGGGGCCGATGTTATCGAGCGCGCCGGAGCGGATCAGCGCTTCGAGGGCGCGCTTATTGACCTTGCGAGCGTCGATACGGGTACAGAAATCGAACAGGTCTTTAAACGGGCCGCCACTGCTACGGGCGGCGAGAATGCTGGCTACCGGGCCTTCGCCGAGGCCCTTGATGGCGCCGAGGCCATAGACCACGGCGGAGTCGAGAGAGACCGAAAACTGGAATTGGCCGATATTGACGTCGGGGGGTGTGACCTGCAAGTCCATGGCCTTGCACTCGTCGATCAGGGTCACCACCTTGTCGGTGTTCTGCATATCGGCCGATAATACGGCGGCCATAAAGGCGGCGGGGTAGTGCACCTTTAACCAGGCGGTTTGATAGGCGAGCAGGGCGTAGGCCGCGGAGTGAGACTTGTTAAAGCCGTAGCCGGCAAACTTCTCCATTAAGTCGAAAATATTTTCCGCCAGCTCATTGCTGACATTGTTCTGGGCCGCGCCGTCGACAAACAGTTGGCGCTGGCGGGCCATTTCCTCGGCCTTTTTCTTACCCATCGCGCGGCGCAGCATGTCGGCCTCACCGAGGGAATAGCCGCCGAGCACCTGGGCGATCTGCATCACCTGTTCCTGATACAGAATAATGCCGTAGGTCGGTTCGAGTACCGGCTTTAAATCGGGGTGCTGGTATTTGGCGTGGGGGTAGGCGACTTCCTGGCGACCGTGCTTGCGGTTAATAAAATCGTCGACCATGCCCGACTGCAGGGGGCCGGGGCGGAACAGCGCCACCAGAGCGATAATATCTTCAAAGCGGCTCGGTAACTGGCGCTTAATCAAGTCCTTCATACCTCGGGACTCGAGCTGAAACACCGCCGTGGTTTCGGCGCGCTGCAACAGTCGATAACTGCCGGGGTCGTCGAGGGGGATGTCCTCTATCACCACCGGCGGTTTGCCGTCTCGTTCATTCTGGGCGTTGGCGTTGTCCAGGGCCCAGTCGATAATGGTCAGGGTGCGCAGCCCGAGGAAGTCAAACTTCACCAGGCCGACGTCCTCGACATCATCTTTGTCGTACTGGGTGACCAAGCCCTCGCCCGCTTCATCGCAGTACAGCGGGGCAAAATCGGTGAGCTGTGTAGGGGCGATAACCACGCCACCGGCGTGTTTGCCGACATTGCGGGTTAGGCCCTCGAGCTGCAGGGCCATCTCCCATATTTCCTGGGCCTCCTCGTCCTGCTCGAGAAAATCGCGCAGTATTTCCTCCTGGTCATAGGCCTTTTGCAGGGTGATGCCGATCTCAAAGGGGATCATTTTCGAGAGCCTATCGGCCAGGCCGTAAGACTTACCCTGGGCGCGGGCGACATCGCGCACCACGGCCTTGGCCGCCATGGTGCCAAAGGTGATGATTTGCGACACGGCCGCACGGCCATAGCGCTCGGCGACGTAGGCGATCACTCGGTCGCGATTATCCATGCAAAAGTCGATGTCGAAATCCGGCATCGAGACCCGTTCGGGGTTGAGGAAACGCTCAAATAGCAGGTCGTACTCGAGGGGGTCGAGGTCGGTAATCTCCAGGGCATAGGCGACCAGTGAACCGGCGCCCGAGCCGCGACCGGGGCCGACGGGGATATCCTGCTCCTTGGCCCAGCGGATAAAGTCCATAACGATCAAAAAATAACCGGGGAAGCCCATTTGATTAATGATGTTGAGTTCGAAATCGAGGCGTTGGTTATAGTCCTCGAGGCTTTGATCGGTCTCGGGGTTGAGGGTAATGCTCTGCAGACGTTTGGCCAGGCCCTCCTCGGAGAGTTGACGAAAGAAAGACTCGGTGGTCATGCCCTCGGGAATGGGGTATTCCGGCAGTTGTGGTTTGCCGAGTGTCAGGCTCAGATTACAGCGCTTGGCAATCTCGACGGTGTTTTCCAGGGCCTCGGGAATGTCGGCAAATAACGCCTGCATTTGCTCAACAGACTTCAGGTATTGCTGATCACTGTAGCGGTGCTCGCGGCGTGGGTCGTCAAGGGTGCGGCCCTCGACAATGCAGACCCGAGCCTCGTGGGCTTCGAACTGATCTTGAGTGAGAAAGCGCACGTCATTGCTGGCGACCACCGGGCAGTCGTGAGTCTGTGCCAGCGCCACGGCGCTGTGGACAAAGTCCTCTTCACCGGCGCGTTGGCAGCGCACCAGCTCGAGATAAAAGCGCTCGGGGAAGTCCGCCATCCACTCTTTGAGTAGCTCCGGCGCCATCTTTTCGCGGCTCCCGGCAAGGGCGGCACCGATGTCGCTTTTGTGACCGCACAGGACAATCAAGCCGTCGCCGAGGGTCTTCAGCCAACTGCGTCGAATGCGGGGCAGGCCGTGCACCTGGCCCTCAAGATAGGCGCGGGAAATTAATTGCGTGAGGTTTTGGTAGCCAAGCTGGTTTTGTACCAGCAAGGTGATCTGGTATTGGGGGTCGTCGGGTTTGTCACCGGCAATGGTCAAGTCACTGCCGCAGATGGGCTTGATGCCCGCGCCTTGAGCGGCCTTGTAAAACTTCACCAGGGCAAAGAAATTACAAATGTCGGCAACGGCAACGGCGGGCATGCCGAACTCGCCAAGTGTGCTGATGAGGGGCTTGATGCCGATGGTGCTATCGGCAATGGAATATTCGCTGTGCAGGTGTAAATGGATGAAAGCGGGCTGTAGTGTGGGGGTGGGTGCTGGAGCCTGCTCGGACATGGGCGAACCTGATTATCGACTGCGAGCCTATTGGCTAGGCCCGCAGAGTGACTGGAATGAGTGGCGGGATATTAGCAGTTCGAGAGAGCCGCTAGAAGGCGTTTTTAAACGGTGTTGCTGAGCTTTGACGCCTGTGCACGCAACTCAATGGACTCGAGAATTAACTCCAGCCCCGACTTCTCGGTGGTCGGCAGGGCGACATCGCTCTCACCCAGGGGCGTCACTCTATCGGCCCAGGTAAACAGCGCTGCGCCCCAGGTTAAACCGGCGCCGAAGGCGACAATCAGAATCGTCATACCGGGTTTAACACGCCCCTCTTCGAGAGCCTCGCAGAGGGCGATGGGAATACTCGCGGTCGAGGTGTTGGCGTAGTTACCCAATGTGACGACGACTTTTTCCATGGGGATGTCTAGACGCTTGGCCAGGGCCTCGATAATACGGGTGTTGGCTTGATGGGGAATCACCAGGTCGATGTCGTCGAGATTGAGCCCAGAGTTTTGCAGCACATCGGTGCAGGCGGAGGCCATGCCGTTGACCGCGTTGCGGAAGATTTCGCGCCCGGAAAAGTCCAGAGAGACCTCGAGGGGGCGGTGTTGGGAGACCGCATGCATGCCGAAGTCGGGCATCGCCAGTAGCCCGCGGGTATCTTGCACGCAACCCAGCTTGCCCTGGAAGAAACCACTTTTTTGCTCGGAGGCCTGTAGCACAATGGCGCCGGCGCCATCGCCAAAGAGTACCGCAGAGTCGCGTTTATTGGCCCAGTCCATTAAGGAACTGAGGCGCTCCGAGCCCACGACTATCGCGGTCTTGATGGAGCCGGCGCGGATCATGTCCGAGACCATATTGAAACTGTAGAGAAAGGCGGTGCAGGCGGCATTGAGGTCGAAACAGGCGGCGTTGCTGGCACCGAGTTTGCCCTGCAACATCGAGGCGGTATTGGGAATGATTTCATCGGGGGTGGTGGTGGCGTAGGCGATGAGGTCAACGTCGAGGGCGCTAATGCCGGCACAAGCCAGGGCGCGCTCGGCAGCCACGTGGGCCAGGTCGACATTCATGACATGGCTGATGCGCCGGGAATGGATGCCGGTGCGGGAGCTGATCCACTCGCTGGAGGTGTCGACCACCGTGGCAATGTCGTCATTGCTTAAAACCGCCGGAGGTAGGAAGCGTCCCCACCCCGTTATTTGTGCGTATAACATGCCAGCCTCGTTAGTCGGATAGATAAAGTATGTCATTAATAAGTCGGCGGCGATTTTCCAGTACTTGGCTACTAAGTGCAACGCGAAGGAGGCTTTATTTACCCTAAGAGCCGTTTAGTGATGTGGGGCGTCGAGAAACTGGGGCCTTCTCGGGGCATGTGCAGGGCCGGTGACCTTGCAGGCAGGCCGGTGACAGCGAGAGCGCTAGGTGCTGAGCGCTGGCAGCGTGTAGAATCGCTGGTGGCACACGGAGACCGCCGCTTGTTTTCTATAAACGTATCAAAACCCCATTTAAAGGAATTAGACCATCGTGAAAAAACTACTCTGTTTATTAGTCACCCTTAGCGCCGTTTTATCGGTACAGGCCGCCGTCACTGAGGATCAGAAGCTCGCGGCCGTAGAAGCGCAGATTGCCTTAGTACGCGAGGTGGCCAATACCGAACGCACCGCCGTTGTTGCGCAGAATGTATCCTTTACCGCCATTGAAGCCGAGGCTTTCTGGCCCCTGTATCGCCAGTACCGCGCCGAATTCCAAAAAATTGGTGATGGTGGGCTGGCGCTAATTAAGGATTTCGCCAAAAACTACAACAGCATGAGTGACGAAAAAGCCACCGAGCTTACCGATCAGGCGCTGCAGCTGGAACAGCAACGCGTCAAACTGAAGAAGAGCTATGCCAAGAAATTTCGCAAGGTGGTACAGCCGGCCAAGGTGTTTCGCGTGTTTCAGGTCGAAAATAGAATTAACGCGGTCAATCGCTTGAAACTGGCGGCTGAAATCCCCCTGATGAAGTAAGCCCGCTAGGGATGCGCTCTCCGTGCGCCCGCTTATTTTTTTGTTATTCCCCTATTTCCTAGATTCAGACAATAAGCGCCACTGGCAAGACTACTCGCGAGACCGGTTTTACGCTGCTACTGGCCCCATCAATAGATTCGCCAGTTTACCGCGCTGGTACTTGGCATCGCCGAGCAAGACCTGATTATGCTTTTGGCGCTTGCTGTAGAGGTGGACAAAACACTCCCAGGTAAAGCCAATTCCGCCGTGAAACTGAATCGAGCGATTGGACGCGAAGGCGGCCATCTCCGACGCCGAAGCCTTGGCCATGCGAGCAAAACTCGCGGCATTTTCCGGCTCGCTGTCGATGGCGCAGGCGGCGTTATACGTCAGGGATTTGGCCTGGTCGATCATAATCATTAAATTGACCAAGGGGTGTTTCAAAGCCTGAAAATAACCCAGGGGGTGGCCAAATTGTTCCCTGACCTTCATGTATTCGACCGTGGTTTGCAGTTGCCACTCCCCGGCGCCACACATGTCGGCGGCGAGCAGAGTTAATAGGGCGGGTTCGGCAGACTCCAGTGCGGCACAGGCATCATCGCTGAGTAATTGCGCTGCACTTACCGGGACACCCTTAAAATGAATATGTGCCTGGTCGCGAGTCAGGTCGATAATGGCATCGGCGACGACGTCGAGCCCGGCACTGCCGATAGGCACGGCATAGAGGGCAGAGCCCTCAGCGGTGTTGGCTTGTACGATGAAGGTCTCCACCTTGCGGGCATCTTGTACAAACCAGGCACTGCCGCTGAGCTTGCCGTCAACCAACGCGACATCACAATCTGCAGCCAGCCAGGAACCACTTTGCGCTGTGCTCGCCAAGGTAGCTGTCTTACCAGCGGCGATTTCACCGAGTAAATGACGCGCGATGGGTGTTTGGCATTCACGCAATACCAGGCTGGCATTGGCCGTGGCCATAAAGGGCGAGGGCAGGGCGACGCGGCCGCACTCTTCAATGAGGGCGCAGAGGGCCACTAGGCTCATGCCCATGCCACCGTCGGCTTCCGGCACGATCACCGTGGTCCAGCCGAGTTCGACAATCTGCTGCCAAAGGGCTTGGTCCCAAAGGCACAGCGACTCTCGGTAGGGGTCGGGATCGCTGGCCACCAGTTGGTGGAGTTTGTCGGTGGGTAAATTATCCTGCAGAAATTTGCGCGCCGTATCGCGTAGCATCTTTTCGTCTTCGCCAAAGGCAAAGTTCTTCGCTTGGGTCATTGATTCGTCTTCTTTTTAAACAATGATTAATTATTTTTTTATTTAGATTTGGCCATGCCGAGTATTCGTTCGCCGAGTATATTGCGTTGAATCTCACTGGCGCCGGCGGCGATGGTGATGCCGTAGGAATTCATATAGGCCAGCGGCCACTCACCACCGGCGGGGGCATTGTCATCGTTGATAGAGAGGCTGCTCTGGGCACCGAGTATATCGATGGCCACGGCGGCGTTGTCCTGACGAATTTCCGACATCACCAGTTTCGCCTGTAGGGGAATGCGCATCGGATGCTCGCAAAGTCCTTCGACCTTGGCGCGGCGTGCGCCCTGTTTCGAGCCCTCCTGGCGAATAATCATCTGCATGATGTCATCGCGCAGCAGGGGGTCGTCGGCGGCACATTGGCCATCGCGGAGCGAATTTTTAGCGAGATCAATGAGGCCATAGGCATCGCCCACGGCACTGGCTTTGGCACTGCCTCGGCCACTGGAGGGCGTAACCATGGGGCCGGCGCCGCGCTCGTGGAGCAGGGTGGTTTGGGCAACTTGCCAGCCCTTGCCGACCTCGTCGAGGCGGTAGTCGTCGCTAATTTCTAAATCATCAAAAAACACTTCGTTAAAACCGGTTTCGCCGGTGATTTTAATCAGGGGCCGCACGGTCACACCCTTGCCCAATGCGGCTTTAATGGGCACCACAAAATAGGACAGGCCGTCGTATTTACTCGACTTGTCGGTGCGTAATAAAAGGATCATCCAGTCGGCAAAGTGGGCCAGTGAGGTCCAAACCTTGTGGCCGTTAATGATCCATTTGTCGCCCTTGCGCTCGGCAAAGGTTTGCACATTGGCCAGGTCGGAGCCGGCGCCGGGCTCACTAAAACCCTGGCACCAAATATCACTGCAGGAAAACAAGCCGGGTAATAAGCGCTCTTTTAAGGCCGGCTGTGCGTGGAAGTGCAGGGTCGGTGCGGCCATGCCGAGGCCGAGGATATTCGGTAAAAAGGGTTTGCCGGCCCGCGCCATCTCCTGATTGGCGACCCGCTGACAATCTTTGCGGCCACCGCCACCCTCGGCGACGGGGTAGTCACAGCCGATTAAACCCGCCGCGTAGGCTTCGCCCTGCCATCGGCGCAGATAATCGAGCTGTTCGCGGTGCATAATTTCAATGGCGGACTGGGGCAGCCTGACCGCCGGCGTGCCGGCATCGTGCTGGCTCAACCAGTCGCGGCAGTAGCTGCGAAACTCGGCCTGCTCGGATGTATCCTTTCTAGCTTGCGGTGACATGGGCTACCTTTTTATATTTATCGTCGGCTTTGTGGCGCGGTAATAGCGCCGGGATAGTAACATTGAGTCGTGGTAAATGTCTGCCAGCTGGTTATGATGAGGCTTGCTGTGGCTGAGCTAATTACTGCGAGCTAACTTCTTATTGCGAGCTAAGGCCTGAGAGTAAACCTGAGCTTAGCCCTAAAATTATTTACCCTATAAATGATAAATAAAATAATCAAAGGAAAATAAAGCATGACGATTCGCTATGACAATCGCGTTGCGGTAATCACGGTGCCGGCTCGGGCCTCGGGCGCAGCCACGCCCTGTTTTTGGCATCCCGTGGCGCCAAAATCGTGGTCAATGATTTGGGTGGCGCCATTGATGGCAGTGGCGCCTCGACCTCGGCGGGTGAAAAGGTCGTCGCCGAAATTCAAGCGGCGGGGGGCGAGGCGGTGGCCAATGCCGATTCGGTCGCCACGGCGGAGGGTGCAGCGAGGATTATTCAAAGCGCCATCGATAATTACGGACAGATCGATATACTGATTAATAATGCCGGTAATTTGCGCGACAAATCCTTTGCCAAATTATTGCCCGAAGATTTTGACGCGGTGGTCGACGTGCACTTATCCGGCTCGGCCTATTGCAGCCTCGCCGCCTGGCCCCATATGAAAGAGGCCAATTATGGCCGCATCGTGATGACCACCTCATCGGCGGGTTTGTTCGGTAATTTTGGGCAGGGCAACTACGCGGCGGCAAAAATGGGCGTCTTCGGTCTCATGAATGCCCTCAAACACGAGGGCCGGAAATTCAACATCAACATTAATACCCTGGCACCGATGGCGCTGACGCGCATGACCGAAGAAATTATGTCGGATAAAATAAAACCCCTGGTCAAGCCCGAGTTCGTCACGCCCATCGTCGCCTGGTTTTGCGCCGAGGAAAACACCACCTCGGGCGATGTGGTGGAAGCCGGTGCCGGATACTATGCCAAGGTGCAAATCGTGGAGGGTGCCGGCGTGGTACTCGGCGGTGGAGAGATTCCCAGCCCGGAGCTTATCCAGGAAAATTACGAGAAAATTGCCGATATGAGCCAGGCGGCGCCTTTTGACTCGGCCAACGATATTATGCGCCATGTGTTTCGGACTTTGCGGCCTCGGTAGGAGGGGAGAGGCCGTGTATATACTTTTTTGTGTTTGATGGGTTTTTTCTGAAACTTGTTTGTGATTTGGGGTGGGTGTCCAGGTGGGTGTTGCTCGCTGTTCTGGGCGGTTTTGTGTGAGGAATCGATAAAACGCGCGGCACTGTCGGTCGTTTGTACCGGATGTCGTTCATAACTTCACTTCGCCATTACTGTTGCCATAGACAGTAATGCGCACGCTGTACGTGCGGCCAATTCCCAAGATCACGAGCCAGTGGCTCTTGTTCACAGGAAAATATTCAGTAAGTCATTGA
>MAAC01020242.1_pt1 | contig 31061 bp, 26 predicted proteins | sample 1115981 | NCBI WGS metagenome assembly MAAC01 (sample SAMN04961126, study PRJNA320927) | seawater metagenome | isolation source: sample BD02T64 sea water enriched with oil for 64 days | place: USA:Gulf of Mexico | collected 2013-07-27 | reverse complement strand
AAATATCCAATAACGTCGTTGCTTTCAATCCCAATAGCCAGCTATTGCTCAATCAAGCGCCTTGTTCTTGAAAATTTATTCTCATTGAATTCTGTACCCTTAATTAATCCAAATGGTATTACACAAATATGGGAGGGCAACGTATGCAACAGTCAATGATTATCAACGGAAAAAAGCATGAAATTGATGTAGAGGGTGATATGCCGCTATTGTGGTTTCTTCGAGATAGGCTAGAGTTTACGGGTACCAAATTTGGCTGTGGTAGTGGTTTATGCGGAGCTTGTACTGTTCATGTTAATGGTCAAGCCATACGCTCATGCGTTACACCCGTTAGCAGTTTAGCGAATCAAAAAATAACCACCATTGAAGGTTTGTCTGAAAATGGTGATCACCCATTACAACAAGCCTGGCTAAATAATAACGTACCACAATGTGGTTATTGTCAAGCTGGCCAAATCATGAATGCTGCTAGTTTTTTAGCGATAAATGCCGCCCCCACAGAGCAAGAAATTGACACGGCAATGCAAGGTAATATTTGTCGTTGTGGTACCTACCAAAGAATCAAAAAAGCGATTGCAGAAGCCGCTGACACCTTAGCTGACACCTTAAATAAGGAGGCTTAATATGAATAGTTCAAATGTTAGTCGCCGAAATTTTTTAAAAGGTGCAAGTATTGCCACTGGTGGTTTAGTTATTGCTGTTGCCCTCCCCGCAAATGCCCTAGCCGCAAATGCACTTGCTGAAAAAGGGATTTTACCGGAAAGCAGCGCTACTCTGAATGCCTTTATTCACCTCGAAGAAAATGGTGATACCGTTATTTATTGTGGTCGATGTGAAATGGGACAAGGAATAAGTACCGCCTTACCGTCTGCCGTCGCTGATGAAATGGAAGCAGATTGGCAGCGTGTTACCGTTAAACAAGGTGATGCTGACGAAAAATTTGGCCCTCAAGCGACTGGCGGCTCTGCCAGTATTCGTGTGATGTATCAACCTATGCGCGAAGCGGGCGCTACCGCAAAAGCAATGTTAATTGCCGCCGCCGCTAAAGTTTGGAAAACATCTCCCGAAAACTGCTTTGCTCAAGCTCATTTTGTTATTAATAAAAGCAATCAACAAAAACTTGCTTATGGTGAATTAGCGAGTATTGCCGCCAATATGCCAGTTCCTGAAAAACCAACCCTTAAAAAGAAAAGTGACTTTAACTATATAGGTAAAAAATTACCGCGACATGATCAAGGTGAAGTGGTGGTTGGTAAGCGTATATACGGCGTTGATACTAAGCTCCCCGGTTTAAAATACGCAGCGATTGTACATTGCCCAGTACTAGGTGGTAGCTTACAAAGTCTGGATAAAACCGATGCCATGAAAGTTAAAGGTGTCAGTGATGTTATTGAAATTCCACGCTTTGACATCCCCTTTGGTTCAATTGGTGGTGTTGCTGTGGTTGCTGATAATAGCTGGACTGCGCAACAAGCAGTGAAAAAATTAAAGGTAAAGTGGAATTTAGGCGAAAATGCCATTTACAACACCAAAGAATACAAACAGCAATTAGTGGCCAATGTTGAAAAGCCCGCAACTTTAGCCTCAGAGCGTGGCGATCTCGATAACGCGTTTAAAACAGCCAACAATAAAGTTTCTGCCACCTATACCGGTGGCCACCTTTCTCATGCGCCAATGGAGCCTAATGCGAGTGTGGTGTGGGTACAAAAAGATTCATGTGAAGTCTGGGCGTCAACGCAAAGCCCTGCTGATATTCAAAAGGTCTTAGGCCAATATTTAAAACGAGATCCTAAAGATATTGTCGTTCATGTTGCTATGGCTGGCGGCGCTTTTGGTCGTAAATTTAAATGTGATTATGTGCACGAAGCTGCGGTGATCTCAGAAAAAACAGGCGTACCTATTCAACTTATTTGGTCGCGTGAAGAAGATATGAGAACAGGTTATTACCACTCTATTAATGCCCAGCATATAGAAGCATCAATGGATGAAGAGGGTAATGTTACTGGCTGGTTGCATCGCGCTGCTTTCCCATCTATTGGCTCACTCTTTAATCCTTCTTTGGAAAGAGCCTCCAAGGATAGTTTAGCTGAAGTTACTAATCATTTATTTGGTGTTGAAAACTTTCGAGCTGAATCAGGTGATGCAAAAGCGCATACTCGCATTGGTTGGTATCGCGCTGTTTATGCTATTTTTTACGGTTTTGCTTTTGGTACTTTCGCTGATGAACTTGCTCAAAAATCGGGTCAAGATACATTATCTTTTGTTAATCAGCTTTTTGATAATAATAAAAATAAAGCACAACAAGCGCAAGTGCAACGAGCAAAAGCTGTCTTGGCAGTCGTTGCCAACAAATCAGCTTGGCATAAGCGCTCAAGCTTACCTGAAGGACAAGGCATTGGTTTAGCGGTGCATTACAGCTTCCAAAGTTATGTGGCTATGGCGGTTCATGTTGAGGTTAACGGTGATGACATTAAGGTCTTAAATGTTGATTGTGCGATAGATTGTGGCCAAGTACTTAACCTTGATGGGGCAACGGCGCAAATGGAAGGTGCAGTAGTCATGGGTATGTCATTAGCATTAAGCACAGAAATCACCTTTAAAGATGGTGCTGTGGTTAATTCAAACTTTCATGATTATCCTGTTATGCGTATTAGCGATATGCCTAACGTTAGCGTTCATATCACTGATTCAGACGAAAGCCCAACGGGTTTAGGTGAACCAGGAGTTGCTCCTTTTGCACCAGCATTAAGTAATGCTGTTTTTGCCGCATCAGGTAAACGCTATAGAGACTTACCATTTAAACCGTTAGCAGTATAAAAATTTGTTTACCAGTATGGGCGCTGCCATGAACACGAATAACCACCTGTCCCACTTGTTAGCTAAGTGGTACCCCAATCGAGATAAGTTCGACTGGGTTTTAGCGACAATTTATGACACCCATGGCCCCTGTTATCGCAAATCAGGGGCGATGATGTTATTCAGTAGTCAAGGCGATCAACTTGGCATGTTAAGTGGCGGTTGTTTAGAGTCTGATATTGGCACTAACGCTCGAAAGGTCATGCAAACAGGTCAATCAATCTCATTGTGCTACGACGGCTCTGACGAAGATGATATATCGTTTCATTTAGGTATTGGCTGTGGCGGCACGGTCTACATTATGCTGCAACAAATCAATGCTATAAATGACTATTTATCGTTAACTCAGGTATACAAAGCACTTAAGCAGCGTACCTCAGGTTATTATTATCAGCCTCTTGTTGAGCAAAAAATTGATAATAATCACCAGCCGACGCAAGCGTATTTTGAAGCTGAACACGTCATTGATATTGCGTCGAGGGCCACTATAGTTCAACATTCAAAAAGTACTGAAAAGACTGAAAAAACTGACATTAATAGCAGTGATGTTAATAAAGGCGATAAGTGGCTAGTAAGCCCTATTGTGCCTGAACCGCACTTGCTTGTGATTGGTGGTGGTATTGACGCTCGCCCTCTAGTCAACATGGCGCAACAATTAGGCTGGCAAGTGTCATTATGGGATCCACGCCCTGCTAATGCGCGAAAAGAATTTTTTGCTAATGTTAACCATATTATCAAAGGCGACGCGGAAATATTGACTACCTTTGCGTTAGAAAAAGGCGTTAATGCCGCAATATTAATGAGTCATAATGTTGTCATTGATGCTCAAGCATTAAAGGCCCTTTCCACATCAAAGCTTCAATACCTGGCATTGCTTGGTCCTGAAAACAGACGACAGCAAGTCATTGCTCAAGCAAAAATGCAAACTAACATTGCAGGTGAATGTGAAGAAAAGTCTTTGCCATTTAAATTCGCTGGCCCATCGGGTTTAGATATTGGTGGCACATTACCTGAGAGTATCGCACTATCAATACTTAGCGAATGTCATGCAAGTTTGTATGGAAAAAAGGCGCAGTCAATGAGTCACGTTTTATGAGTAACAGTCCACATGGCTTGAATAGCTTGAAAATAATTGTTCTCGCTGCGGGTAAAAGTCAGCGCTTTAAAGCGATTAAGCTATTAGCAAAGCTAAAAACACCACAAAACCATCAAACTCATTCAACGACTATAATTGAACATGTATTACAACAACTGACCACATCATTATCCGTACTAAACATAGATAAAAGTAACCTGAATATAGCAACGGGTGGCTATCATGAGCAAATATCGGAAGTAATCGGCAAACAATGTTCACTGCTTAATTGTCCTGATGCACACCTAGGTTTAGGCCATACTATTGCCCAGTCGGTTGAGAGAGTCATCAACCATAATGACAGTGTTAGTCATATAATGATCACTTTGGCTGATCAGGTTTCTTTAACTGCCGATGATTATATTAGGCTAATTAAACAATCAATATCAACGCCCGACAAGTTGATTTGTGCAAACGCTGGTCTTGAGATTATGCCCCCAGCTATTTTCCCTCGTCAGTATTTTACTCAATTAATGAATTTAACGGGTGATAAAGGTGCCAAGGCACTTTTACATCAGAATAAAGATAATCTGCAAGCAGTATCATTACCCAATGCGGCGATAGATATTGATAGCCAACAAGACCTTATTAACTGGCATAAAGAAAATGGCTAGCCTATGGGGTTAAGTTGCAGGCGAGCAATGAAAAAACAGCCTTGAATCAATTTATGATTAAATTCAAAGGCCGTTTAAAGCACTTTATTTACTAGGAAAAGCGATACCCGTCCATTGTTTGAAAAAGGCCTGTTGGGTTTTACTGGCATTTTTCATCGGTACAATTTTTAATTTGTTTTTGGGTTTTTCACCAAGAATTATCATGCGGGTAACCAATTCATCACGGCGAAAAAAGGTAACACTCATGCGCTCGCTTGGCTTAAAGTTTTTCAAACGCACGCTTAAGTCTTTATCATTCATGCGCAAACCATCAACCGCAACAATTACATCTTCAATAGTCAGCCCTGCTTGCCAAGCTGGACTGCTCTTTTCAACACTAACGATGTGTAAGCCATTGTTATCTTTTTTAGTTTTAATGCCTGCCCACGCCTGTTGCTTCACTTTTTTATCATCACCGTAAGACATTTCCAAGCCAGCTTTTGCCAATAAGCTATCAAAATCTGTCTCTGCGTAGCCATGAATATTTTCTTGCCACCAAGCACTATAATCATCATTAGTCACTTGTTTTAAAACCGTAAGTAAATCATCTTCATCAAAACTTTTTGGTATTTTATAGTCTTGATACAAAATGTTATGAACATCGCGGTAACTCTTTTCAAGTTTTGTTTTTTCAATGATTGAAAAATCGAGCAACCAAGACACTAAAAATCCTTCCGAATAGATATTAACACTATGGTTTTTATCATAATCTCCGCCCTCTTCTAACCACTTATCAAAACTACTTTCTGCAATGGTTTGGCTTTGTCGACCCGGTTTATGTAAGTAACCGGTAATACGCTTGGCTAAACTTTCGAAAAACTCTTTACTCGACATTAATTCGCCGCGTAATAATAATTGGTTTTGCAAATAACTCGTAGAGCCTTCACTTAACCAAAGTAACGTTGAGTAGTTTTCTTGCTGGTAATGGTATGGAACCAACCCTTTAGGACGATACTGTTTCACATTCCAAGTATGCACAAATTCATGAGCGGCGGTTGATATAAACCTTAAATAGTCTTTTCTTGCTGAAAACTTAAAACGTGAGGTTTGTATTATCGTTGAGTTGACATGTTCGGTAGCCCCTCTGGCACCGCTAGTTGCATGCACCATAAACACATAACGTTTAAAAGGATAACCTTGCCAAATAGACTGACTTTGCTGTACCAGCACTTTTAAGTCGGCCACCATTTTTGAGCTATCATAATTACCCTTGCCCCAAATAACTAACTCATAATCTAGACCATCGACAGTAAACTGGTGATGTTCATTGACCCCAGTTTCAATCGGTGAGTCGACTAAAACATCATAATTTTGGGCAATAAATTGCTGGCTATTTTCGCCTGTCTCTAAACCTGAAACACTACGCCATGTCGCAGGAACCGATAAATCAACAATATGTTGCTGAGAGCGGGTAATATCGCTATACATCACCACCGTTGAAGCATCAATGAAAGCATGACTATCATCAATATGACGGGTACGCTGTCCTAATTGGTTAGCATACACTTGGTAACTTATTTTTACTTGTTTGTGCAAAGTATCACTAACTTGCCAGCTATCCTTAGCTATTTTTTGCCATTGCAACGGATTGCCTTCTCCATCAACCGCAGAAAACTGACGAATACCATTAGCAAGGTTTATAATTTCATAACGACCAGTTCGCCAAGTAGGTAAATGAAACACCGCTTGCTGCTTGGCATAATTATCATACGTTAATGTTACCTTGGCATAGTGGTGCTGGGGTTGTTCAATATTAATCGCCACTGAAACACTGGTTTGAGCATTTGCCAGAGAACTTAGCAAAAGAGTTGCCATAATACTCAATAATGGCAAAATAAAACGCGCTATTTTAGTCATTTTTAACTAAACTTCCTTTAGAAAATAAATTGAATGGTCATAGTTTACCTAGTTAAGTTAATTTATAGCAAGTTAACTAGTTAGTTAATCATAAGTAAAAAATGTAAAAAAAATCGACATTATTATTACTATTTTACAATACTGACTAACAATCTCTTTGATTATGTTGTAAATTATCTTAAAGGGGTTTGGTGCTAGATACCTTTAGCTCTACAGATAAGCTTTACAGATAAATATTGGATAAGGATTTGCATTTTATATGAATACCAAAACTGTTGCTGTTGACCAAATGAAAGCATTAAAAAATAAACTTAATGCAGCAATAGAATCTAGAGCCTTACTTGAAGAAGACTTTACTGCGCAATCGAGTTTACTAATTCAATTTATTAGTAAATTGTCTCATGTATCAAAAGGCTTAAACCTTGAGTTAGACAACCGTTTAGCCCAATTTAGAGTGCTATTAACCAAATCAGCACCCATTGCTGATATTGAAGATAAAGTAGCCGAAATATCTAAGCTATTACAACGCCATACGGTTACCAATGAACAGAATATAACAAAAGTTCACCAGCAATTTAATGATACGGGGAAAAGTTTACAAAAAATTAATGGTCTACCTGAGAATTTACGCCGCAAATTACGCGTCTTATTAAAAGAAACTCAAACCACTAAAGATAGCCTGACTCAATATATCCCCTTATTTTCTCAATTGTTAGAGTTTTATGATTTTTCATTAAAATCAAAGAGTGAGCTACCAAAGGGCGGCTTATTGGCTGCCACACAACAACTAAATCAAGTCACTATAGCGACCAGCTCTACTAATAATAAAAGCACTGCAGTCAATACTGCCTTAATAGAGAAGATATCTACTTGCTTAAGTAAGCTACAATTATCAACGCAGCATACCAAAGAACTCTTAGCAATAAATAAAAGACTTATTTGTGAAACATCTAATGATGATGTTTTAGAGCATTTCATCGAAATTTTTGATGTCATTGTTGCTGACTTACAAAATGAACGTGACAGTGCTAAAAACTTTTTAACCACGTTAAGTGACACCTTAACAACGGTACAAAGCGCCGTTAAAAAAACTTTATCGACGTGTCAAAAATCACAAGACACCAACGAAAAAATTAATTTAAAACTTCAAGATCAACTGCTCGACATGACTAGTACAGTCAAAAAGAACATACCGTTAGAGCAGATGAAAGTAGACATTAATTCAAAGCTACAAACCATCGCATCGACTTTAAAGCAAAAATCTACCTTTGAACAAAAAAGCCAAGCAGTGCTTACTAGCCAGTTAGATGAAATGGCCAAAAAAGTTGAGAAACTCGAAGTTCAAAGCCAAGAATTTGAAAAAAAATTAATAGAGCAACAACGTAAAAGTATGCAAGATGCACTGACTAAACTCAGCAATAGAGCAGCTTTTGATGACTATTTCACCAAAGCCATGGTACGTTTTTATCACCAACCTTATGAGCTTGCCCTCGTGGTAATGGACATAGATAATTTTAAAAACATTAACGATACCTACGGGCATACCGCTGGTGATAAAACCTTACAAGTTATTGCTAACACCATACAGAAAAAAGTCTCTGATGATACTTTTGTTGCCCGTTATGGTGGTGAAGAATTTGTGCTTATTTACGCAAACATTAAAGAAGCTGAGCTGGTAAAGGAACTAAATGCGCTAAACAAAAGCATTGCTCGTCTACCTTTTAAATTTAAAAATAATAAGGTTAGCATCACACTGTCTATTGGGGTAACCCATATAAAACCCGATGACAATATTCATATTGCTTTTGAACGTGCTGATGAGGCTATGTATAAGGCCAAAGCAGAAGGGAAAAATCAAGTAATATACCTGCCATAGATACAGTCTATCACCAACCCATAAAGGAAGCCGTTATGCATACCCAGCTTAACCCCGTTGGTACAATGAACATACTCTCGCAAGCAGAGGTAGATCAACTTCAGCAATCTTCTACCAGTGAGCTTTATAATTTATATCGCAACTGTTCACTAGCCGTGCTTAATGCCGGCAGTCATTCTGATGATGCCGAAGTAATTTACCAGCAACATAAAGATTTTAGCATTCAAGTACTCCGCCGCGAACGAGGAGTTAAAATTAACCTTGAAAACCCACCTGAACATGCCTTTGTTGACGGTAAAATAATCCGTGGTATTAGAGAGCACCTATCAGCCGTATTACGCGATATTTTATTCATTAGCAATCGCTACCAAAATATGCACTGCGCCCCAGAAACCCTAACCGACGCTACCTTTGGCATTTTGCGCAATGCCGATACCATTTTGCCTGAAACCGAGCCTCGCCTTGTTACCTGTTGGGGCGGTCACTCTATTAAGCATAATGAGTACAAGTACACGAAAGCCGTTGGTTATGAACTTGGTCTGCGTAATTTCAATATATGTACAGGTTGTGGCCCTGGAGCAATGAAAGGGCCAATGAAAGGCGCGACAATAGGTCATGCCAAGCAACGTAATAAAACCGGTCGATATATAGGATTAACTGAACCCAGTATTATTGCTGCCGAGCCACCTAACGCTATTGTTAACGAGCTAGTTATTATGCCTGACATAGAAAAACGATTGGAAGCGTTTGTGCGTATGTCTCATGGTTTAATTATTTTCCCTGGTGGTGCTGGTACCGCAGAAGAATTATTGTATATTTTAGGTATCTTATTGAACGAGCAAAATAAAGCGCAAATTCTCCCTATTATATTAACAGGCCCAAGTAGTGCCAGTGATTACTTCACTGAAATAGATGCCTTTATTGGCGCAACATTGGGCAAAGAAGCGCAACAGTTATATAAAATAATTATAGATGACGCCCAACAAGTGGCAAAAGTAATGAATGAAGGCTTAGTACAAGTGTTAGCCAATCGTAAAAAAACCGGCGATGCCTTTCACTTTAATTGGTCATTGGAAATAACCGATGATTTTCAAAAACCATTTGAGCCAAGTCATGAAAATATGTCAGCATTAACTATTAGCCATGAACTTTCTACCGCAGAGCTAGCGGCAAATTTACGCAGGGTTTTTTCAGGTATAGTGGCAGGAAATGTTAAATCTGGTGGTATTAAAGCCATTCGCAAACACGGACCTTTTATGATCTCAGGCGATAAAAACATTATGAGCTTAATGGATAAGTTACTCGCCTCTTTTGTTAGCCAACAACGGATGAAATTACCCGGTAGTGAATACGTGCCCTGCTATAAAGTCATAGAGGAGTAATCAGTGTCAGCTCACTTAGTTTTGATCGATGCCTTGAATTTAATTCGACGAATTTATGCCGTACAAGAGCGTCCTTTTGTTCAAAGTAAAACTCAACTAGAGCATGAGCTGGCGGAGAAAACCCAACAACAAGTATTATTCAACACGCAAAATGCTTGTAGCAAAGCATTAGAAAATATACTCGCTTTACAACAGCCAAGTCATGCATTAGCGGTGTTTGACAGCCAACAACCTTGTTGGCGCTATAAATTGTACTCTGACTATAAAAAGGGTCGCAAAAAAATGCCGACACATTTAGCTCATGAGCTTGGCAATATTCAAGATGCTTTTATGCAGCATGGCGTTGATTCACTGTTATCAGAAGAAGATGAAGCAGATGACTTAATTGCCACGCTAGCAACAAAAATGGCGCTTCGTGGTCAAAATGTTACCATTATTTCCACCGATAAAGGTTTTCTCTCATTACTAAGTGCGAATATTCGAGTTTATGACTACTTCAACCGTCGTTATTTAGATGAGCAACATGTCAAAAATAAATTTGATGTTAAGCCCGCACAACTTATCGACTTGTGGACGCTCACGGGTGATAACACCAATAAAATCCCTGGTGTTGCTGGTATAGGGCAAATCACCGCAGCCAGCTTATTAAATCAGCATGGCTCTCTTGGCGCTATTATAAATAATGATGATATAAAAGCGGTGATAAAAGAGAAACTCAGTCAAAGCGAAGAGCAAATTGCGTTAAGCCGACAACTACTTACCTTTAAGCAAGACATTCCTTTAGGCTTTAATTTAAAAGATCTACGTTTAGACAGCCAACGTTTGATGAAAAATGCTACAGAAACCCCCACATTGGCCATTGATAACAACAAAAATCAGCAATCACTTTAAACTCTCCTTATAACTGGTTATTATTCTTATCTATATCATCAATACTATTATCGACACTACTATTGATACTATAACCAACACCATAATCTGCACTAAATTTTAGAGACCAATAATGAACAAAAAAGTAATTACTCGTATCCTTCTTGCCCTAACTGTTTATGGTTTTTTTGTCGTTTTGGTGATATTTTTTTATGATGATAGCCCCGACAAAATGGCGTGGGAAGACAGAGAAGCCTACAACCGTCAGTTTATTGCCAAACTTAAAATCGAACAATTTACCTTTGAGCAAGCGCTTAAGCAACTTGGTAGCCCTGATATCACTGAAGCCAGAAAAGTTGCTAACGATAATTTTCAAGTGATGTTTTACCGAACTCAACATGTTAAGTCTGATGGCATTACCACACAAGATGAATGCACTTTTTTACTGTTTGTAAACGGCGCCCTTCAAGAAATAGGCTTAGGTGATAATTATCCCAAAAATTGGGGGATTATTAATAATCATCAAATAGACAAAAAAACCGCAACAACTATAGACTAAAGTAACCTTGATGCAGTTAGCATTTGCACTTACTATTATTTGATAAACTATTTGCACTAACTATTATTCGATAAACTAAAGGCCTGTAAACTTTCAAGCTCGCTTACAGGGCTTTTACATGTTATAAAACGCACCATAAACCCGCTAAGCAGCTCACTTAGCAGACAATTTAGCGTTCGCTTACGTGTTTATTTATATAAACTAACGCTAACTTAACTTATTCAAACTAGGCAAATATGGCTAGTAACACAATACATATTACAAGGTGAAATAAATGACCCAGCAAACTATCACAGTGATCCCCGGCGACGGCATTGGCCCAAGCATTATTGAAGCGACTATTAAAGTACTAGACAAAGCGGGTTGTAATTTTATTTATGAATATGCTGATGCTGGTTTAACTGCACTAGAGAACCACGGTGAATTAGTTCCGCAAGAGACTATGGATCTTATCGAAAAGAATAAAATCACTTTAAAAGGGCCATTAACAACGCCTGTTGGTGAAGGTTTTACCTCAATTAATGTCACCTTGCGTAAACAATTTAATCTATACGCAAATTTACGCCCAGTATTATCTTTTAAAGGTACAAAAGCGCGTTATGAAAACATTGACATATTAACAGTACGTGAAAATACCCAAGGTATGTATTCAGGTGCTGGTCAAGTGATATCAGAAGACGGTACACAAGCTGAAGCAATGAGTATTATTACTCGTGACGGCGCTGAAAAAATATTAACCTTTGCTTATGAAACAGCTCGTAAAGAAGGTCGTAAAAAAGTCACGGCGGTTCATAAAGCTAACATTTTAAAATCAACGTCAGGCTTATTCTTAAAAGTGGCTCGTGAAGTCGCTGAGCGCTATCCTGATATTGAGTCAACTGAAATGATTGTTGATAACTGTTGTATGCAACTTGTTATGAACCCTGATCAGTTTGACGTTATTGTTACTACCAACCTTTTTGGTGATATTTTATCTGATCTTTGTGCTGGTTTAGTCGGTGGTTTAGGTATGGCACCGGGTGCAAATATTGGTGAAGATTGCGCCATTTTTGAAGCTGTTCATGGTAGTGCCCCTGATATTGCTGGCAAAAACCTAGCGAACCCAACCTCTGTTGTTTTAGCTGCCTTACAAATGCTTGAATATTTAGAGATGGGTGATAAAGCAGAAAAAATTAGAAATGCGTTAATTGATGTTATTGCCAGTGGCGATCGCACCACGCGTGACTTAGGTGGTACACACGGTACGACTGACTTTACTGAAGCCTTACTTGATAGATTATAAAACTAAGAATTAAGTAATAGCTAACAATGATAAACAAAAAATGGCAAGTAAATGAATTATTCATTACTTGCCATTTTTATTAACTAATTGGCTATGTACCCGTTAATTGTTGTTATATATGTTATCCATTGATTTAAAAGCTTTTTGTAGGAGAGGATTTATCCTCGAGAACTTCGCGGTTGAAACCGCTCCTACAAGTTAAGTATTATCAACAACAGCTAAGTACAACATAGCCAACTAATTAAAAGTAATACGCTCTAAAAAAGGCTAGTTAAACAATGCCACCTCTGCTGGTGTTAAGGCTCGCCACTGCCCTTGGGGTAAATCAGCAAGCTTTATTGCACCAATTTGTTCACGGTGTAAACCCACCACTTTATTGCCGACAGCAGCAAACATGCGCTTCACTTGATGATACTTACCTTCGGTAATGGTTAACAATACTTCATTAACCGCACCGTCAGACCCTTTGCTAAGCTCTTTATCAGACTCTTCATGAAAGTTTTGATTAGCCACCCGACTCGGCACTCTACTAGGTAAGTCACTGTTATAAACTAGCTCTAAAGCGGCAGGACGAGTTAATGATGCCTCCCCTTGTAGTTGAATACCTTGCTTAAATTGCTCAATCAATGCCGCGGCTTTGTCTGCTTTGATACTATTTCTAAGCCAGACCCGGTAAATTTTTTGACAGTCTTTTTTAGGGGAAATAACATTGTGCGACCACCTGCCATCATCAGTAATGAGTACAAGGCCTGTGGTATCAGCGTCAAGACGCCCGGCAATATGTAAATCAAAGGCTTTATCCACTTCAAGAAAGTGTAATACTGACGGATAAACTTCATCAACATTTGAACAAATTGAATCAACCACTTTATGCAGCATAAAATAGCGAGAGGTACGCGCCGTTAGCGCTTGTCCGTCCACGGTAATACTATTATTTTCATGTACCTGCATTGCTGCATTTTTAGCTACCTCACCATTAACGCGAATTTCACCACTTTTAAGCAGTTTTTTCGCTTCATTTCGTGTTAATTCAGTACTTTTACAAATAAACTTATCTAAGCGCATAATGATCTTTTATATTAATTATTCAGTTTCAGCCCAAAACCAATAGCCTTGATCAAGTAATGTAACCATTAAGCTAATAAAGTGTTCATTGTCTCGCCATGGCGCTAATGTATCTGGCTTCACCATAACTTGATCGCATAGCAATTTAATCACGGGAGCAATTTCACTCGCAAAACTAATTTGCTCACCATTGATATAGCAAATCCCTTTGTCGATAGTATCCTGAAAATAAAATGCTCTTAAGCCACCCAAGCGCTTGATGGCATGAACCGCGAGTAATTCACTTACTTCACTCTGCGCAAAAGGTTCTTCACTGGGCATTAAATCAAGTTCATGTTTGGCATTAGTTAAAAAATTGCCAGCAAAGTTTTTAAAGACTTTATCGTCATCAAGTAAGTTTTGCAGTTGTTGTTTAAGGCTGGCATAGTCTTCATTAGTAATTTCACCACCATGACCCGTCACTTGTCTATCTGGGTCTTCAAGTAACTGAGCGCCTAAGTCATTATCAATTAAATGATCCGCAAAACCGCTTAATAAGCTAATAGCTGAGTTGGCTCTAAAGCCAACAGAGAAACTCATAGAGGGTTCTAAAGCGATACCTTCATGGGGGAAACCCGGTGGAATATATAAAATATCGCCCGCTTCTAGCTCGACATCAATAATGGCTTCAAACGCTGCTACGTGTAATAACGCTTCATGGGCAATCACTTCAATATGTTGTCCTCTGTCTCCCACTTTCCAATGGCGCTTACCCGAGCCTTGGCAAATAAACACATCATAGTTATCAATATGAGGGCCTACACCACCGCCAGCAGTAGCAAAGCTTGCCATTAAATCATCTAAACGCCAGTGAGGTATAAAACGAAAAGGCTCAATAAGCTCTGCCGCTTCTTCAGAAAAATTATCAAGCGCTTGAATAACTAAAGACCAATCACGATCGCCTAAATGATCATAACTTTCAAATGGACCAAACTCGGCTTGCCATTGCCCCTCTGTCTTAGAAACCAAACGAGATTGCACCGTTTCTTCCATGGCAATACCCGCAAATTCATCCGTGGCAATAGGGTCAACAAAGTCTTTAAAGCCTTGACGAATAACCACGGGCTGTTTTTGCCAGTACTTTGTTAAGAACTCTTGCTCTGTCATTTGGTTTAAATCTAAGGTGTACATACTTTCCCCTAAAGTCTAAGTTCTATGGTTTAATTATGTTCTTCGCGACTAGTAACTTAATACTCGTAACTTTATGCCACCGACATCCCGGCAATTTTATGCCAGAAACCATTACATTCACTCGTTGCATTTAATGGATGTTTTATCGGTGTTATTAATTGTTGTTTAAATTTATCTAATTGAGTAAAGGCTTGCTCGCTATCACTGCTAATACGAACAATATCCACACCCATGTCATTTAGCTGGTTAACTTCATTAATAAGATTATACTGGTAAGCAGACATTGTTTGAATGCCATTGAGCACAAAAACTTGTTCTCCTTCACGAGAGTTCATTTTTCGACCTTGTGGATACTTGATACAGCAATACTGACAATCATCTTTAGGTCTATCTTCTGAGCGCGCGGTAAAGCAGCGAGCTGAGTAAGCTAATGGTAAGTAGCCCCAAGAAAACACTTCACATTCAAATTTATCGCGAATATTTTCATCCGCAGCTTGCGTTAAAATAGTTTTTAACCAATCACCTGAAAGCTCTACTGGCATTAACCAGCGCGTCATCCCTTGTTTAAGTAACACTTTTAAGGTGGAAAGGTTGTAGCAATTAATCGCAGATCCTGCAACAAAAGGCATGTTCAAGTCATGCATAATTTGCACAGCGCTTAAATCGTTAGCTTCAACCAGTAAATCACCGTTATCACATAACTTTTTCAAGGTAACTATTTCAGCAGGTGATTCTAACAATGTCATGGTTGAAATAACAATTTGTTTATTGGTGTCTTGAGCCAAATCACGCCCTAGCCCTAGCCAGTCTTTAGCTCTTAATTCACGGCGTTTTGAGCAGACCGTTTCACCAAGATAGATTATATCAGCGTTTGATGTTTTTGCTTGTTGATAAAACTGTTCAACATCAGTTTTCGGCCAAAAAAATAAATTGGGGCCCAGAGAGAATTTCATAATGTTTCCTAAAATATACATCGCGGTTAAAACCGCTCCTACAAGTTATTGCCACGTTCAAATAGTTTACTTTAAGCTGTATGGTTCTATTTAGAGGAAGAAGCACGGAGTTGACGCCAGTCAATGAGTACTTATGACAAATAAATAGGGCGATACAGCGACAAGTTATTGCCACTTGCGATGATATGCGCCTAGCGTTGTTTGTGAGCCCTCAGACAGGTTGGCCAAAGTCTGCATCCAGCTACCTTCAACAGAAAAATTTTCAGGACTTTGCTGATACCTATCTAATGCCATACGCCATGTTCTTGCCACTTGCTCAACATAAGCGGGACTGCGCTGCCTGCCTTCAATTTTCACCGATACTATGCCCATTGAAATTAAGTCAGGAATTAGCTCTAAAGTATTTAAACTGGTTGGCTCTTCTAATGCATGGTATACATCACCATCAACATCAAAACGGCCTTTACACAGGGTTGGGTAACCGGCATTTTCGCCGTCTTGGTACCGATCGATTAGTACATTATTAAGGCGAGACTCTAAACCTTGCTCGGTTTCTTGCCAGCGTACGTATTTTGCAGGTGAACAAGCACCAACCGTATTGGGTGACTCCCCTGTCATATAAGAGGATAAATAACAGCGCCCTTCTGCCATTATGCACAAGCTACCAAAAGCAAATACTTCTAGGGGCACAGGGCTAGTCTTAGCTAGCTGACGTACTTGCTGCACAGAAAGTACCCGAGGTAAAACAACGCGCTGTACATCAAAGTTATTTTTAAAAAACTTAATCGCTTCAAGGTTGGTGGTTGATGCTTGAACAGAGACATGACGCTCAATGTCAGGATATTTAGTCGCTGCGTAATCAAGCACACCTAAATCAGCAATAATCAAGGCATCGGTGCCAATTGCTACGGCATTATCAACCGCCTTCTTCCAGCGTTCTTCGCCACTGGCATGAGCAAAGGTATTAATGGCAACATGCAACTTTTTACCACGTTGGTGCACATAATCAGCCGCTTTTGCTAATTTACCATCATTAAAATTAAGGCCAGCAAAATGTCGGGCATTGGTGTCATCTTTTAAGCCGATATAAACCGCATCAGCGCCATTATCTATGGCTGTTTTCAAGGCAGGTAAATTACCTGCTGGGCACAATAGCTCCACAAAAACTCCAATATAGAGGATAAAATAAAGGGCTAGTCTATGGTTTTATTGGCTGGGGTTTATTGATATGTATTAAAGAAAACTTGATCTAGTGCAGCAAAACTTTTTACTCTACTGCTAGACTATCGGCAACATTTAAGTATAAGAGCTAGAAAAGTGTTTAATTTATCCGCTTTATCCCCAACCACTTTCAATATAAAGTCTGCTGGAAGTCTGCCACTGAAATTGCGTACTCACATGATAGCAGTCATGCCGAAAATATTACGTCCTAGTATGCGTTTATTGCCTTTTAAAGCACAAAAAGCGGTGTTACTACCCGCTTTATCTTCAGTATTTCGTGAAGCACTTGCCGATGGCGACTTTGAATTCCTTCAAGATAAATGGTTAAAAATTGTCATCATAGATTTAGAATTAAGCTGGTGGTTAAGCTTTGATGAAAATAAGCTGGTGATGGCATCACAAGATGACATGGCAGCAAACAATATCAGTGAGCATGTTAGCTTTAGTGCCACGGGTGACGATTTAGTGTTAATTGCCGGACGTAAGCAAGACCCTGACACCTTGTTTTTTCAACGCCGTTTAAAAATTGAAGGTGATACAGAGCTAGGCTTAGAAGTTAAAAACTTAATTGATGCCATTGATATCGACAATTTACCGAGCACGGTACACAACGTTGTCGCGTACAGTGCTAACTTTTTACAAACAACTCGCGATGAGCTAGAAAAAATATAGACGGGAATTTATTTGCGCTAAAAATGAGCGCGATTGAAATCCCGACTACTACCCGCCGACTAGAAACGTCAAAATGCTTTACCCGTTCAAGCTTAAAGCATACGCTCTTGCTTTTTCAAGGTCTTCTGGGGTGTCTACCCCTTCAACAGGCACATTAGCTTTTGCTACCGCAACATGAATGTGCTCACCTTGATAAAGCACTCTTAACTGCTCAAGTGCTTCAATTTGCTCTAATTGGCTTGTAGGCCAGCTAACATAGTCTTTAATAAACCCTGCACGATAAGCATAAATACCCACATGGCGTAAATAGAATTCACCAATGGCATTAATATTGTTGTTGCCTAAAAAACGCGCTCTATCATAAGGAATAGTGGCGCGACTAAAATATAAGGCATAGCCATCTTTGTCGGTTAGCACTTTAACCGCATTGGCATTAAAGGCTTCTTCAACGGAGTCAATGTTAATGGCTAAGGTCGACATACGGGCAACTTTTTGCTTCTGGCTTTGATCTTGAGCCGCAAGATTATCCGCTACTTGGGCGATATTTTCAGGGGGAATAAAGGGTTCATCCCCTTGCACATTAACGATAATTTCATTATCACTAAATTGATATTGCTCCATCACCTCAGCTAAACGCTCAGTGCCTGATTGGTGATCGCCGCGTGTTTTACATACTTCACCGCCAAAACTTTTAACAACCTGCTCAACATCATCATTGTCGGTTGCTACAATCACTTTGCTTGCACCACTAAGTTTCGCTTTTTCAACCACCCATTGGATCATAGGTTTACCAGCAATATCGGCTAAAACTTTACCCGGTAAGCGCGATGATTGATAACGCGCGGGAATAACAACAATAAAGGGTCTTACCTTGCTAGCAAGGGTATGAGTAGCGACAGTCATAGTATAATTTCCTACTCTGCGTTAACCGAAGCATCAGCTGAGCTATCGAGTAAAAGATGACGAGCTTCACTTTCTAACAGCACAGGAATATCTTTGTCGATTGTATAAGCCAATTTATCAAATTTACAGATAAGCTCTTGCTGCTCTTTGTTGTAGTCAAGTTTGCCTTTACACACAGGGCAAGCCAATATTTCCATTAATTTTGTATCAAAAGCCATGATTTAATTCTCTATGTTTATTTTACTTAGTTTTATTTGGTTTTGCTTTATTTTGCTTAGCTTAGTTTTATTTTGTTTAGCTTGTCGCTATGACTTGCATTTTTTGTCGTATTACTTGCTCATCTTGCTCAGAAAACAAAGCATCAACGGGTAAGTACCACCAGTTATCTTGGGCGAATGGTCGACATTTTACCGCATCTTTCTCGGTCATTAATAGCGGTAATATTACTTTAAGGTGATTAAAGTGATCAAAGTCATCAAGCGTGAAGTTTTTATGATCAATAAAACCTTGTTGCTTCATTAACTGGAAACCAAGCGTTTGTAGCGTATCAAAAAAACGCTGTGGATCGCCAATACCAGCAACCGCATTAACGCTGCGCCATTGCGTTAAAAAACTGCTTAATGGTAGTTTTTTACCGGTATTTATTTGAATAACCTCACTTGCCGCTAATGTCATTAACAATGAAGCATGGTTATTTATCAGTGCGGGCTCGTCGGGTTTACTGCCATTATAAATAAGCATATCAGCCTGCTGCAAACGCCAAGTTCCTTCTCGTAAAGGGCCCGCTGGCAATAATAAACCATTACCGAAAAGGCGCTTACCATCAATAACAACAATGTCTAAATCACGCTTTAAGCGATAGTGCTGTAGGCCGTCATCGCTAACAATAATATCACAACCTCGCTCAACCAACATTTGTGCATTAGCCACGCGATCAGCGCCAACAACAACAGGTATATGGCAACGTTGATAAATTAAAATAGGCTCATCACCTGCTTGGTTAGTGGTGCTATTGTTATCAAGTAAGTAGGGATAAGTCTGCGCTTTGCCGCCATAACCACGAGAAATAACCCCAGGTTTTAGGCCTAAGCTTTTCGCTAATTCAACTAAATGTAATACCACGGGCGTTTTGCCATTACCGCCGATACCAATATTACCAACAACAATAATAGGCTTTTCTACTTTATAAGATTTCATTAAACCCAAACGAAAAGCTAATCGTCTTGCTGAGCTAAGCAAATAAAACAAGCCCGTTAACGGCAATAATAAAGGAACTAAATAATATTTTGCTGGGTGTTTTTTAAACCATACTTTTTCAATTAAGCGCACACTAGCTCCATACTAATTCCATACAACTTCATACTAACGCCACGTTAATTCAACAGTAGTTTACGACTCAAATTGAAAGCGGTGCAGTTGTGCATAAGCACCTTCTTTATCAAGTAACGACTGATGACTACCTTGTTCGACAATCTTACCCTGCTCCATCACAATAATTTTATCGGCATTTTCTATGGTAGATAATCGATGGGCGATAACAATAGAGGTTCTATTTTTTTGCAATGTTTGCAACGCATCTTGAATATGACGCTCAGACTCAGTATCTAAAGCGCTGGTTGCTTCATCTAAAATAAGAAAAGGCGCATCACATAACAGCGCCCTAGCGATAGCCACTCGTTGTCTTTGTCCACCCGAGAGTAAAGCCCCATTTTCACCAATATTAGTATCTAAACCTTGCGCCATTTGCTGGGCAAATTCCATTACATGCGCACTTTTAGCAGCCGCTATAATTTCGTCTCTGCTCGCCTTTGCATTACCGTAAGCAATATTATTGGCAAGCGTATCGTTAAATAGCACCACTTGCTGAGAAACATAAGCAAACTGGTGACGTAAGTCTTTTAAATAATAGTGTTCAATATTAACATCATCAATCAAAACCTCACCTTGGCTAGCATCATAAAAACGTAGCAACAAGGCGCTAGCTGTTGATTTACCACTGCCTGAGCGCCCGACAAAGGCTAGCGTTTCCCCTGAATTTAACTCAAAAGAGATATTTTCAAGTGCCCATTTATGCGCTTCGTTATTGGCTTGGTAATCATAAGCAAAATCAACCTTTTTAAAGGCAATTTTTCCTTGCGCTTTAGTCAGCTGTTTACGGCCAGTATCCTTTTCTTTATCTTGATCTAATATGGAAAAAATACTTACACAAGCTGCCATGCCTTTTTGAAATTCACTATTAACATTGGTCAGCATCTTTAAGGGTCTTAACAGCATAGTCATATAGGTAATAACACTAATAAAACTACCTGCTGAAATGCTGTCACGTAAGCTTTCGGTATTAACGGCATAAAATACAAAAGCTAAAGCAAAAGAAGCGATAATTTGAATAACAGGAACACTGCTGGCTTTGGTCGCTACCAACTTCATGCGTTGCTGGCGATTATTTTTATTTATTTTCTCAAAACGGCTAAACTCTTTTTCTTGACCACCAAAAGTAAGCACTACTTTATGACCATTAAAGGTTTGCTCTGCTGCGGTGGTTACTTCTCCCATCGCTCCCTGAATGCTTTTACTTACTTTACGAAAACGCTTAGAAACGATACTGACAATAATGGCAATGAGTGGCGTGATCAGTAAAAAAATCACCGATAACTGCCAACTGATATAAAACATCAAACCAATTAAGCCTAGAATAAAGGCGCTTTGCTGAATAATCACTAAGATGGATTTACTGACCGAATTTAACACTTGCTCGGTATCGTAAGTCAGTTTAGAAATTAAGCTCCCCGTCGACTCTTTATCATGAAAGGCAACGGGCATTGCCATAATATGTTCAAATAAATGTTGTTTTAGATCGGTTACTACGTGATTTCCCACCCAAGCGAGGCAATAATTGGCAACAAAATGAAAAATCCCCCGAAAAACAAAAGCAACGACCACAAATAATGGCGCCCATTTCATAAAATCTGGATTGGCTCCCTCTAAACCTTCATCAATTAATGGCTGCAGTTTTGATAAAAAATAAACATCAATTGCGGCATAACCTAACATACCCACAATAGCCGCAATAAAACCTAGTTTATAAGGTTTAGCATAGCTAAGTAGGCGCTTGAAATTTTGCCATGTTGTGGCTGTTAACGGTTTTACCATGGTAGAAATGGTCTCACTACATTTTGATATTATTACTATGGTTTGATTTTAACGTTATTCCTTTTCAACAACCAACTTTTTCTATTCACTAAATTAATTTGCAAACCAAAATGGCCATAAATCATCATGGTAAGTTTGTTTAATAATGCCTTTGTCAGTAAATTTGAGCACAATTTGTCCAGACTCGGCACTATTAAGTAGTTGTACATTATTTTTTTGATAGCGCTTAACCACGTCAACAACGGGCATATTCCAGCGATTTAAAAAACCCGCACTGACAATAGCTATTGTAGGGTTTAATTGCCTGATAAATTCAGCACTTGATGAGGTTTTTGAGCCATGATGTGGTACCACTAAAATATCGGCTTGCAGCTGTGGGTATTGCCGTATTAATTCGCTTTCTACTTTTTGAGAAATATCGCCTGTTAGCAACACTTTATATTTACCATCAGCAATGAGCAACACACAAGAGTCATCATTCTCTTTTGCTACCTTGTTTTCTGGCCATAACATTGCAAACGTTAATCCTTGCCAATAAAAAGAGCGCCCTTGCTGACATATACCACGATTTTTAGTTGGATTAACATTATAAATTAATTCATTTATGGCGATAGATTGCTGCAAAACAGCTAAACCGCCAGCGTGATCATTATCACTGTGGCTAATAATGACTTTGTCTAACTCTTTTATGCCTACGTGTTGAAGATAAGGCAGCACAACCGCATCAATCATATTAAAGCCACTGCCATACGATGCGCCAGTATCATACAAAATAGCCTTACCCTGACTTTGGATCAGTATAGACAACCCTTGGCCAACATCAAAAACAACAAGTTGCCAGTTTGTAAGAGTATTAACTGACTTAGTAACTGACTTAGCGCTTGCTTGCCTCTCAATTTGCCATGCGCCAAAAAATATCGCTAAACCGCAACAAAAAGAAGCGATAACGCTCCCATTGAGTCTTAATCGAGGCTGAAAAAACAACAGAGCAATACTAAGCACACCTGTGATCACAAGCAGCTGAACATCAAAACTAGTCAACTCAATTAAAGCCCATGACTGATTTGATAAATAACTTAAATAATACCAAATAGCCTGTAACGACTCTAAGCAAAGCCAAATACAATACTGAGACAACGTTGTAGAGATAGGCATCAATAACACTGACAATAAACACAATGGAATACATAAAAAGCTCATCCAAGGTACAGCAATAATATTGGCGAATAAGGCCAGCACCGTTACTTGCTGAAAAAACACCGCACTAATAGGTAATAACAGTAAGGTTAAACTTAGCTGAATTACAACCAACCCTTTGATAAAACGCCATGATTTCCGACCCGTTGAAATAAAGCGTTTAAAGCGCCACAGCGTAAGAAAAATAACAGTGACTGCATAAATAGATAACCAAAAACTTGCAGTAAATAAACTAAAAGGTGTGGTGAGTGTTAACAAAAACAAGGTTATTAACAACCAACGTTTTATCGATATTTTTATTGCCAATAAACGTGCGCACCAATAAAGGCTTAACATCAGCAAAGCACGAATGGTCGGTAAAGAAAAACCCGCTAGATAGCCATAACTCAGTGCCACTAGCATGCTAAGTCCGATAGCAAAATAGCGAATATTCACTACTTGAAATTGCTGGCTGTTTAATAAAAATTTTAATGGCAACACACGTACCAGCAACATAATGAAGAAATAACTTCCTGTTGCCACTAAACCAATATGTAAACCAGAAATAGCAATAAGATGCCCTGTGCCCGTGGCTTGTAATACTTGCCATAGTTCTGGAGTTAATTCACTACGCGAGCCAAAGCCTAATGCCAATAATAACGGTGTTAATTTATACTCGGGCTTATAATCAGACTTATAGTCAGGTATGTAATTAGCTTTATAGTCAGTCTTATAATTAGACTCATAACTAGGCTTATAACTAGGCTTATAACTAGATAAGAGTTTTTGATATTGACTAAAGAGTTTTTGGCGCACCGTACGTTGAGTAGTTAATAATTGATTATCTTTATGATTAAGCACATAACCAGTACCGCTTATATTTTTACTATTAAGCCAAGTTTGATAGCTAAAGCTACCTAAATTAGCCAAACCATGGGCTGGCTTAAATTTCACTTTTAGCAGCACTGTTTGTCCTTGTTGCAAAAGCAATGAAGCATTTTTCCAACTTAAACGTAACTGTATTGCTGTTGTTAATTTCTGCTGATCAAGATGAGTAACGCTGAAATTAAAACGTAAAGCTTGGTGAGCTGGTTTTTCTTTATTTGCATCAATATCAGCTTGCTTTTGAGGTGAGTGCAAACTGAGTACTTGCCCTTGTAGCCAATGGCTTTTAGCCGACAACTCCAGCACATTAATATTATTTTCTTGCCATAAATGCTGAAAATCAGCCGCCATAAACAACATCCACGTCGCACCAAACAATAAACCAGAGCTGAAACGTAAAGGCTTAAAAGATGAACTTAAGGTTAAACGTAAACGCAAAGGATAATAAAAAAGGATGATTGAGAGTAAAAGAAGTGAAAATAGCAGAAAAAGTTCTGGCACTATGGGTAAAAATAGTGACAATAGAGCACCAAGAAAAAAACTAGCTAGCCACCAATCCATAGCGAATGAAATACTTCCAGTATTGTTTAAAGTGTGAGTTTGAAAAACATATCTAAATTTGGATAAATATAAGTATATGCCAAAAAAAATAATTAAGCGCTTAATGCCAAGCCCTCAAAGTATTAAAGAGAATAAATACTTAAAAATTTTTGGTAGCTTATTACACAATCCACACTTATGGCACATGAATCGTCATTCAGTCGCTAAGGCTTTTGCCGTTGGTTTATTCTTCGCTTTTATTCCAGTGCCCTTTCAAATGGTATTAGCGGCAGGCACCGCCATATTAGTACATTCAAATTTACCTCTTTCAATCGCTCTAGTGTGGTTAACAAACCCACTCACCATGCCCGCTATTTTTTACGCTTGTTATGCAGTGGGTACTTGGATAATTGGTGCTCCTGAGCAAGCGTTTAATTTTGAAGCCAGTTGGCAGTGGATTATCGATAGTGTATCAACCATAGGACCCGCATTTTTATTAGGTTGCGGCGTGTTAGGAATAATTTTTGCAATTATCGGTTATGTCGGCATTCAAGCTTTATGGCGCTACAGCGTAATTAAAGCATGGCACAAGCGCCAAAAACGGTAGATATGCCCTCGTTTGAGTTCGTTGGTTGGTATTTATTCAGCTTAAAATGCTTAACCACAGAGAACACTACACTAGGAAGAATATAGCCTCGGTGTAGGCTCGAAGAGCCCTCTATAGAGCATCGCGGCTCGGTGGTGAATAATGACGTTGTTTTAAGGCGCTTGTGCGCATATTTTAGATATAGCGCGAATAAATTCCCGCCTACGGACACATCATTGCCATGTTAAGCTTCAGGGCGAGTAATTGAAAAGTGCTGGTAAGCTCTATCGGTGGCAATTCTGCCACGTGGTGTTCGTTGTAAAAAACCTTGTTGAATGAGAAATGGCTCAAGCACGTCTTCAATGGTTTCACGTTCTTCACCAATGGCAGCTGCTACATTATCAAGGCCAACTGGGCCGCCCATAAATTTATCAATAATGGCATGTAATAGTTTTCTATCCATAATATCAAAACCTTCCGTGTCAACTTCTAGCATATCAAGTGCTGCAGCGGCTGTTGCTTTATTTACTAATCCATGAGCTTTAATATCGGCATAATCTCGTACACGGCGTAGTAATCTGTTCGCTATTCGCGGCGTACCACGAGCGCGTTTAGCAACTTCAAACGCCCCTTGTTCATCAATAGTTAAGTTTAAAAAATGCGCTGAACGTTTAACTATAGTCGTTAAGTCTTGCACATTATAAAACTCTAACCGTTGCACAATACCAAATCGGTCTCGTAGTGGCGACGTTAACGCCCCAGCGCGAGTGGTAGCACCAATTAAGGTAAAAGCGGGTAAATCTAATTTAATTGACCGAGCGGCAGGCCCTTCGCCAATCATAATATCGAGTTGATAATCTTCCATTGCAGGATAAAGCACTTCTTCAACCACAGGGCTTAAGCGATGAATTTCATCAATAAATAAAATATCATTTTCTTCTAAATTGGTGAGTAACGCTGCTAAATCGCCCGCTTTTTCTAAAACAGGCCCTGAAGTGGTACGAATATTTACCCCCATTTCATTGGCGACAATATTCGCAAGTGTGGTTTTACCTAAACCTGGAGGACCAAAAATAAGCAAGTGATCAAGTGGCTCGCCACGCTTTTTTGCCGCTGGAATAAAAATTTCCATTTGCGCTTTTACATGCGCTTGACCGGTATAATCCGCCAGCATTTTAGGACGAATAGCGCGATCTACACCTTCATCTTCAATACTCGCGACGGGTTCAATTAAGCGATCTGCTTCTATCATTTTTATTCCTGAGTATTTTCACGTAATTGACAGGCTAAAGCCTGATCTACAATTTATTTATTCGGTTAACTTTACAGCATTGATTTTAAAGAAAGCCTGATGGCGTCTTCACTGGACATGCCCTCGCTATAAACTAACTTAACCGCTTTATCTGCTTGTGCCTGTTTATACCCTAAAGAAATAAGTGCATTAATCGCATCGCCTTTATTACTGCGAAAAGGATCATTGCCCCCATTAATAAAGGTTTGCTCTGTAGTTAACTGCACTGGCATAGCGTCAGTTGCTGGCGTTAATGTGGTCATTTGCCAATCTTTTAACCGATCGCGCATTTCAATCAATAAACGCTCTGCGGTTTTTTTTCCCACTCCAGGAATTTTAACAATACCTGAAACGTCATCATGGGCAACACAGCTAACAAATTGATCCGCTGACATGGCCGACAATACCGCCAAGGCGAGTTTAGGACCAACACCGTTAACTTTAATTAATAAACGAAACAGCTTTCGCTCAGTGGTATTAGCAAAACCATACAACAACTGCGCATCTTCACGCACAACAAAGTGTGTGTATATTACCGCTTGCTCATTAAGCTCTGGTAGCGCATAAATACTGGTCATTGGCATAGTAACTTCATAACCAACACCAGCACATTCAATAAGGATTTCAGGGGGGAACTTTTCAGCTAAAGTGCCAGATAAACGACCGATCACAAGTGAACCTAAAGATAATAATCAAGATGACAAAATCATACCACTAGATATTTATACAGTAAAGAACAGTTTAGAATAACTCGAGCTTCAACACTCGAATCTCGTAACTCGCTTCTCGAAACCCGAAACTCGTAACTCGAAGCTTATCTCAACCTGCCACGGACTATTTTTTTTGCTTGCCCGGCAAGTTTTGCTAAACTTTCATGACTATGAGCATGACATAACGCTACCGCTAGGGCATCAGCAGCATCGGCTTGTGGTGTGCTAGGCAGTTTAAGAATAGTTTTCACCATCTGTTGAACTTGGCTTTTATCGGCGCCGCCAGTACCAACCACCGCTTGTTTAATTTGCCGAGCAGAGTACTCAGCAATGACTAAATCATTATTCGTCGCGGCGACAATAGCAGCACCGCGAGCTTGACCCAGTTTAAGCGCTGAATCAGGGTTTTTCGCCATAAATACTTGCTCAATGGCAAACATGTCAGGCTTAAATTGTAGAATTATTTCAGAAACACCAGCAAAGATGGTTTGTAAGCGCGAGCCAAGATCTTCACCTTGACTAAGCGCTTTGATACAACCACTACCAAGGTAGGTAAGGCTGCGACCTTGCTGTTTAATAACCCCATAGCCAGTAAAGCGTGAGCCGGGGTCTATACCGAGAATAATATTCATATTAAGATTGTAGGAACGGTTTTAACCGTGAGCTCTAATGTTTAAAAACAAAATTTTAAAATAAAAGAGCTCGGGGATAAATCCCCTCCTACAGCTTTTCTTCGTTAATGGTAGCTATACCCAACTCAGCTAACTGGGCTGGATTGGCATTACCTGGTGCATTCGTTAACGGACATGCTGCAGTATTCGTTTTAGGGAATGCCATCACTTCACGAATTGAGCTTGCCCCCGTCATTAGCATGACTAATCGGTCTAAACCAAAAGCAAGGCCTGCATGCGGTGGAGCGCCATATTGTAGTGCTTCAAGTAAGAAACCAAATTTCTCTTGGGCTTCTTCTTCTTCAATACCTAAAATTCTAAAAGCTGCTGACTGCATGCCTTGATTATGAATACGCACTGAGCCACCACCTAATTCACAGCCGTTTAAAACCATGTCATAAGCATCAGATAATGCGCCTAATGGATTGGCTTCAAGCTGCTCAGGGGTTAAGCCTGTTGGTGCAGTGAACGGGTGATGAAGTGCATGCATACGACCATCAATTTCTTCAAACATGGGGAAGTCAACAACCCATAAAGGTTTCCATTCACCTTCAAGTAGCTCTAAATCTTCACCTAGTTTTAAGCGTAAAGCGCCTAATGCTTCGGTGACTACCGTGTTGGTATCTGAGCCAAAGAAAATAATATCGCCCGACTTAGCATTAACACGCGTTAACAATGCAACAACAACCTCTTCAGACAAAAACTTTAAGATAGGTGATTGTAAACCTGCCATGCCTTTGTCGATGTCATTTACTTTTAACCATGGCATGCCTTTAGCGCCATAAATGCCAACAAATTTAGTTAATTCATCAAGGCCTTTACGTGAGTATGCTTTCGCGCCGCCTGGTGCACAAATTACCGCAACTCGGCCATTTTCATCATTAGCAGGGCCAGCGAATACTTTAAACTCAACTTCTTTTAATAAGTCGGCAACGTCTACTAATTCTAAAGGGTTACGTAAATCAGGTTTGTCTGAGCCGAAACGCGCCATTGCTTCAGAAAATGGCATACGTGGGAAATCGCCCAAATCAACATCTAACATTTCTTTGAATAATTCACGGATCATGGTTTCAGTAACTTCCATGACCTGATCACTAGACATAAACGAGGTTTCAATATCTATTTGGGTAAATTCAGGTTGTCTGTCGGCACGTAAGTCTTCATCACGGAAGCATTTTACAATTTGGTAATAACGCTCCATGCCAGACATCATCAGCAATTGTTTAAACAACTGTGGCGATTGTGGCAAAGCAAAGAACTTACCATTATGCGTACGACTTGGTACTAAATAATCGCGGGCACCTTCAGGTGTTGCGGCGGTCAGAATAGGTGTTTCAATATCTAAAAAGCCTAATGCTTCTAACGAACTACGTACTTTTGACGTGACTTTCGCGCGAAAACGCATGCGTTCAGTCATCTCAACGCGGCGTAAATCAAGGTAACGATATTTTAAACGCTGCTCTTCTGAATTAACTTGGTTTGAATCAAGCGGCAAAGGTGCTGATTTATTTAAAATAGTAAGCTCTAAGCCTAGAACTTCAATAGCGCCCGTTTTCATGTCTTTATTTACTTGGCCTTCAGGACGTGCACGCACTTTACCTTTTAACTGGACACAAAATTCATTACGTAAGGTGTTCGCTTTAGCGAGTACTTCGGGTAAGTCAGGATCATAAACAACTTGTACTAACCCTTCACGGTCACGAAGATCTAAAAAGATAACCGCACCCAAGTCACGACGACGGTTTACCCAACCACAAAGAGTGACCTCTTGACCAATATGAGATTCATTAACCTCACCACAATAAAGACTGCGCATAGTTTTTGCCTTGATAATAATATGAACTATTGCCTGTCAGTACTTAACTTATTTGTGATAAGTACTAAGACAAGCCTATAAATGCCGCATATTATAAAGCAAAGATTACTAAAGTCACCCTAGCTCACTTTAATAATGCTTATTAAGTAAATAATAATTTCTCCCACTGACTTTACCTGCTTTATTTACCTAAAAAGTATTTATTCAGCTCAAAAATATTTACCACAGAGATAACCGAGGCAGGTTATATGCTCCATGCATAACCTAAGTGACCTACATCTATGTAGGCCTTGCTGCGCACTACACCGAGCATAACAAAGCCTCTGTGTAGGCTCGAAGAGCCCTCCCTGAAGCGTAGCGGCTCGGTGGTGAATAGTTACCCTAAAACAACGAGTAGAGGCAATGGTCAAAGTCTATATTGGCTCAGCAGATGGATATTCCTAAATCACGGCAAATTACAACAAATGACTAAAGCTAAGCTTGACGGCAATTTTCAGTCAGTGTTTTATCAAAATAGGGTTATTTATCTCCCTTAATATCAGTTAAAATAAGTCAACATTGCTAAATAATGATTTTCCATGCACAACTCTGATACCAATTTAACTAATACCGACTTGATATACTCAAACCCTAAAGCCCAAGTAAAAGACTTTGCTTTTGATGCGCAAGTTGTTGAAGTTTTCCCTGATATGATTTCACGCTCTGTGCCCGGTTATAATACTATTATTGACACTATAGGCCGCCTTAGCCAGCAATTTGTACAGGAGCACACCACAGTTTACGACTTAGGCTGTTCGCTAGGTGCTGCAACATTGGCTATGCGTAAAGGCATTAAAACCTCAGCAAATAATATTATCGCCGTTGATAACTCTAGCGCTATGGTTGAGCGCTGTAAAATGCATATTAATGCTTTTAAAGGCGATACGCCTGTTGACGTTATTGAAGGAAATATTCAAGATATAAAAATTGAAAATGCATCTATGGTGGTACTTAATTTCACCCTGCAATTTATTGATAAGGCCGAGCGCCAATCGTTGATAAACAACATCGCTAGCGGTATTAATTCTGGCGGTATTTTAATTATTTCAGAAAAGATATCCCATGGAAACCCTGTAATTGATGAACACTTAATTGACTTGCATCACGATTTTAAACGAGCCAATGGTTATAGTGAATTAGAGGTTGCACAAAAACGAACAGCATTAGAAAAAGTCATGCGCACCGACTCTATAGAACAGCATATTACTCGTTTAACCAATGCCGGTTTTAACCACGTTTCACCTTGGTTTCAGTGCTTTAACTTTGTATCTTTTATCGCAATAAAATAATTCCTTAAGCACAGCAGAGTAAAGCTATGTTCGACAACACTATATTAAATTGAAAATTCTATGACAAATTTCAGTACGTTTTATCAGAAAATTGCCACTAATCGCCTCGGTCATTGGCTAAATACCTTGCCTGCACAATTAACCCATTGGCAAGAAAATAACTTGCACGGTGATTATAAACATTGGCAGAAAACATTAGAGGCGTTGCCTAAAGCAAAATCATCCAATGTAGACTTAACCAGTAGCGTGACTGTTGGCTGTAAAGATGACTTCAATGAAGGAGAGCATAAACGCTTAGAAAACCTACTGAAAAAGTTCAAACCCTGGCGTAAAGGGCCATATCATATTCATGGTTTACACATAGACACCGAATGGCGTAGTGATTTCAAATGGGAAAGGTTAGCTGAACATATTAGTGATTTGTCTAATAAATATGTGTTAGATATTGGTTGTG
>MAAC01018365.1_pt1 | contig 31070 bp, 28 predicted proteins | sample 1115981 | NCBI WGS metagenome assembly MAAC01 (sample SAMN04961126, study PRJNA320927) | seawater metagenome | isolation source: sample BD02T64 sea water enriched with oil for 64 days | place: USA:Gulf of Mexico | collected 2013-07-27 | reverse complement strand
GTGATCACATCTTTGCAAAGTTCTTGCTCAAAGTTCAAACCGGAACCCAAATCTTCCAGCACAACATCGCAATATTGGCTGAGGTATTTAGCTTGGGTGACTAAATCTTTTTTCTGATCATGGGAACTAACTCGGGCATAACCAACTTTGATTTTCTCGGATTCGTTGAGTTTATAACGACGGTGATTGCCTAACGTTCGGCTATGCGAATTCAGTTTGTTATTGCGATCCCAGCGCCTCATAATTTCGACTGAAACACTATAATGCTTTGCGGCCTCGCCTATACTCACTAAATCGAAGACTAAAGTTTTCATAATCACCACCTCATGATCAGGTTTAGGCAATTATTCGCTAACTAGCAAGAACCCTACTATGGTGATAATCGTTGGCTTAGGTTTTGGTGTGTTGTTTGAACAATATCCGTTTGTTCATCACATCATAAAAGTGTTGGGTATCACTTATCTGTTGTATCTATCATTACAGCAAGAGAAATATCAGCGCAGATTTAATGTGACTATGGCATTACTGCTAGTCTTATCGATTGTTCCAGTATTATTAGAGTATATTAATTAGTTATCACCTTAGAGTTCTTCAGCGGTAAGGTTACGATGATTTCGCGATTGTCTGAATTTGCTGATTCTCTATCACTGTAAAAGCCGCACAATTTTTAGGCTGATTAGCGACTGTTATCATTGCCTTTGCTACATCGGCGGCCTTAATTGGTTTAAAAGCTGCCAACGGGCCGATAAACATAAAACCGATCAGTTTGAACAGCAGCGCACTCATTCGTTCTGCTAAACGAAACTCTTCCCGCTCGCCCAATAACAAACTCGGTCTAAACACATAAGTTTTAGTGATGTTGAAGTTTATCACCTGCTGTTAAAGCTTTGGATGATGTAAGGCAACCCTTTCCCTACGGCAATGATCACACAATGGTAATTGTGGTTATTTAACAGATGCATTAAACAAGCCTTACCGGTTAAACCGCTAGCACCAAAAATTAACGCTGTCTTCATCTAAACCTATTCTTTTTATACCAATAAGTAGTAAAGATTAGCATTTTCATGCAAAAAAATATAAGGAAAATAAAATATCGAAAATATCGAAAATATTTAAAAAAGTGCTTGCAAAAAATCAGGGCAATAAGAATAAGGGGTGTAAAAAGTTATCCACCGATTCTGTGCAAAACTTTTAAATTTCCAATTATGTAGAGTGTAATAAAACTGTAACCGCCATGTAATCTTGCATAATTCTGTAATTGTAAACCATCACTTTCCCTACAATGCTTAATACATATGGGGTTACAATATTGCTCACAGACTTATCCACAGACTGGTTGAGCAGTTATAACAGCATGAAAACACAAAATATGAATGGCCGATATAGCCAAAAGAGACTGTCAATCGTTTTTATCTCGTTTCAATTTTAGCGCTGACAACAAAATTAACGATAAAAAATTGGCATAGATTTTTATTTAGGTGAGTTATCCGACAATATGCTGTATGCCTCTACAGGTCTTTAGTGTTAGGCTCTACAGCAAAGTTGTACAATTTTAATATTACCAAGAAGCTAGTTATTTGTAATAAATAGCTAAGAGGTGAGGAGAAAGCCAGATAACCTAAGGGCTTGATTGGTAATAATGACTTAGTTGTACTTAAAAACAATAAATCGAAGTGAAACCAATAACTCAGTAATTAAACCGTGGTTGTTAGATGTCCACGTAGTCAACTTATCAACAGCAGTCATTTGCTGAAAATAAAATGGAAAGTTATCGTTTTTTCACCTTCTGAGCCAGTAACATGCCAACCACCATAAGCAAAATAAACACCAATATCTTTTCATTTCCTGTCGTTATATTTGCAATGGCAGGACCCGGACAAATGCCAGCAATGCCCCAGCCAATGCCAAAAATTGTTGAACCAATAATTAGTTTTTGATCAATAACGGTATTGGTTGGGATATTAAAATTTTCGGTCAATAAAGGTTTTTTCATCTTTTTAATAAAAAGTTGATAACCTATGATGTAAGTAATAACGCCGCCACCCATAACAAAAGCTAAACTGGCATCCCAGGAGCCGAATAGATCTAAAAAATTTAGTACTTTATTGGGGTTAACCATTTGCGCAATGGTTAAACCAAAACCAAAGACTAAGCCACATATTAGCGCAATGAAATTGTTCATTATTAAGCTCCAATAACATGACGAATAATGAAAACAGTCACTATAGCGCTAGCCATAAAGGTAACCGTGGCGGCAATTGAGCGTTTTGAAAAACGACCAATGCCGCAAATTCCATGGCCACTGGTGCAACCTGAGCCATATCGAGAACCAAAACCTACTAAAAATCCGCCAATGATAACTGCAGCCCAACTTAAATCAATGGACTGCGGAAGCGTAAAACCCAAAGGCGAGGCTAAAACAGGACCAATAATTAAGCCCAGGACAAAATACACCTGCCAGCTTAACTGTATTGGAAATTGATTCATTAGCTGGGTCAATATCCCCGAAATCCCGGCAATTTTACCGCTTAACAGCATTAATGCTAATGCCGCAAGGCCAATCAATATCCCGCCTATTAAGGCAGAGTAAGGAGTAAATTCAGTCATAAAGTGTCCTTATAATTTGGTGTGATACTATGTTTGATTTTTACTAGTAGATTAATTAAATTCACTTATACTAAGTGTAAATTAGATTTGATGGGACTATCTTAAACTATGGCGCGAAAACTACCAGCATTACATTTATTTAGTATTTTTGAGGCCGCGGCTCGGCTTGAAAGCTTCAAGCTTGCCAGTGCCGAACTGTTTATTACCCCTTCAGCGGTAAGCCATCAAATAAAAGCCTTAGAACAGTTTGTTGGCTTTGAGTTATTCATTCGAAAAACCCGCGGGGTGCAAGTTAATCCTGCCGGAAAAGTGTATCTGCAATACGTGCAACAATCTTTGGCATTACTCGAGCAAGGGATGAAAAAAATTACCAATCAATTTTCATCACCGACCTTAAAAATATCTACCTTTCCAACAATGGCATCCAATGTTATTATCCCGCAATTAGGCCTGTTTCAACAAGCCCATGCAGATATAGACATTCGTATTGAAACGGGGATGAAAGTAGCCGATTTACGCTATGAAGATTTTGACTTAGCCATACGGATAGGGGACGGAAAATGGGAAGGAGTCGAAGTGAGAAAACTGGCCGATATCCAAATCGTGGCAATTTGCTCTGCCGACTTTGCCGAAAAATACCAGCTAAACAATATATCGCAACTCAATGATGTGCCGCTTATTGATTTGTCGAATATGGATAACATCTGGAACACCTGGGCGTTTGGTTTTGGCATTAAAGATTTCTCATCAGAGCATAAACTGACGTTCAGTAGCTACGATACTGCATTGCAAGCAGCAGAGCAGGGCTTAGGCTTAGCGTTAGCAATGTTGCCAATTGAGAATACATTACTAGAGCGCAAACTTGTGGTTAACCCGTTTAACCGCACGTTATCATTCCCGCAATCCTTGTATGCGGTATACCGCAAAGAGGATAAACAGCGTCATGACATTCATTGTTTTTTAGATTGGCTAGAAAAATCGCCGGCGCTATTAACTTAAAAATATTTAGGATAATTTAATCACTCACCATATAGGTGAGTTATATTCACCTATATGGTGAATATTATGCTTTTGTCAGCATGCATAAACTTCACTAATCTATATCTTATCGACAAACGTTAACCCGTTGTTAGGAGAGTAAGTTGATTAGTCGCAAAAACAATACCTTATACAGAGTTATTACTTCCACCATAGTGATTTCACCAATTTTTGCCATGCAGGCTTTGCCATGGACAATGATAACTAGCTTGATATATGCACCACTATTGAGTTTATTGTTAGCATCGATAGCTAAATATATTGATTTTCAGCTAGTGAAAAGCATGCTGCTGCAAGAGTCACAACCACTCGTGGCAAATATGCCGGAACTATCGACCCGCAGCAAATTTCATTCAGCTGTGGTGAAACATACAGAGAAAGGACAGCCGCAAGCGGCTTAAATGAAAAACTAATGCCGTTCGCTGTTATAAAGCTTAACGGGGTGAAAGGAGTAACAAAGCATGTTGTTGATCAATTTCAAATTGAAAATGTTTCAAGAAATTCATCCCGAGTAAGCCATCCGCCTTGTCTAAACTGGTCAAGTCCATGACCACCACTTCAAAGTCGTAAAGCACTTTATCGCCTAGCCAAAATTGTTCGATAATAATTGAGAATGCTCCTTGTTCACCGCCGGCGGTATTAATATTTAATTCTCGTTTTATTGATATTTGATCTGTAGTTATCAGTTGTTGATACAATTCGGTTGAAATAACCGTTAATGATGCCCCGGTATCAATTAACAGCGATGTCTGATGTTGTTGATTCAGCATCGCATCCACGACGAAATGCTCACCAATAGCGGTTAACTCAATGCCTTGCTCTGCGTTGGTGAAAGAGTCAATTAAGCTATGTAAACCATCAATTTGGCTGGCGTATTCGCTAGAGTATTCGACATTATCGAGATAATTAATGGCGGTAGGGAGCTCGCCTAAGTAAATGTATGCTCGAGCCAGTGCCAGTTGATAGGGCGGATAAGAGAACTCATCGGCCAGTAATGGTGTGGTGAAGTTTACCAGGTGTTGCCATGCGGTTTGATTTTGTAAGATATTACTATGCTGAACAAAAAGTTTATGTGCCTGATAACGCCATAAATCTTCTTTTTGCTGATCAAACGCATTATTGATCAATTGATAGTAGGTTTGCATCGCCAGCGCAGGTTTATTTATTGCCTTTAGCCATTCTATTTTGAGTAATTGCCAAGCTTGCTGGTGCGGGAACCTGTTCTGGTAGGCGGTGATAAAATTACGGAATACACTGTACTTGCCTTGGTTTAACCATTGCTTTGCTGCTGTTTGCCATTGCTCATTTAACAGTCGACTGTTGTAATCATCGATCTCTTGTAATTGTTCTAAGTGCTCTATGGCGCTGATAAACTGGTGCACTAAAAACAGTTGCTCGGCTTTTGCCGCCAACAAATTTGATTGATCATTTGCCCGTGGCGAAGTTTCATTTTGAGCATGACTTTTTTTGCGGTGATTTATCGAATCGTCGTTAATTTGAGTTAATTCACCAGAGTTTTTACTCGCCACTTTATTGTTAGCTGAAAGACGGCTATTGGCATCAATGCGACTAATACCTTCAGGTGTTGCCAATGAATGCTCGGTTAATTGTTTTAACAAAAACAGGTTGCTGGCAATCGATACTGCTAACAATATGGTTAAAACCCTTACCAATTTAGAATTCACCTTGCATCCTTTTACAACTATTATCTAATGGCTAATCATTATATTAGCCTAGTTTGATTAAGATTAAGCTTTTCGCTAGTCATTGTCATGGGAAAAGCCTATATTAATTTTATGAGTAAAAATCATTTACCTGTTTTTAGTTTTTTCTGTTAGGTGAAATGGAACGCGATGTTATGAAAAAAATTTACCAGGTCAATATTCTTCTGATCGTACTGTTAATAAGCAGCGGTTGCTCGTCTTTAGGGGTTGAGCCTTGGGAGAGAGATTTATTAGCTCGCAAAGAGATGGCACTAAATGCTTCCCCCATAGATGCCGCACTCGATGATCATATTTACTTCTCAAAAGAAGCTTCCAGCGGTGGCCGCAGTTTTGCCGGTGGAGGTTGTGGGTGCAATTAACTGAAAAAATTGAGTTAGCAAACCAACCAAGGTTAGCGAAAAATAAAGCTAAAAATTTGAAATCGCTGTTAACCGCTGCCACTTGTTCTTTACTCGGCACAACGGTGCCAGCCAATGGCCAAAGCCAAGCAGAAGAAAACCAATGGCAATTTGACACTGCCCTAATGTATTACGGTGAATCCGATAGAGTTACGGCCGTGGAAGGCATAATAGCCGCGACTAAAGAATTTGATGATGAGGAATTTCTCAGCCTAAAGCTAACCATAGACTCGTTAACCGGAGCTTCAGCTAATGGTGCCGTGGCTCAGCCGTATGTTCAAACCTTTGCTCGGCCATCGGGCAAAGGTACTTTTGCTGTACCCTCAGGAGAAACGCCACTCGATGATACTTTTAAAGATACCCGGCTACAGGTTAACGCGTCCTGGACGCGACCTTTAACTACTGACTACACCATAAGCACAGGGCTGCATGCATCGAAAGAGTATGATTATTTATCACTTGGCCTCAATGCCAGCCTGACAAGAGATTTCAATAAAAAAAATACCACTGTCGCGATTGGTTTCGCCGCTTTTTATGATGAAATAGAACCCGAAGGGGGCATTCCCAATCCTTTAGCGATATTACCAAACCCACAAACAACGGCTTTTGATGACAGTCATCGCATTGGCTCTAGCGATAATAAAACCACTATCGATGTGCTGCTTGGGGTTACGCAAGTGATCAATCGCCGGGCGATCATGCAGCTTAATTATTCATTCTCTATGGTAGACGGTTATTTAACCGACCCGTTTAAAATTGTATCATCGGTTGACGAATTAGGTGTAACGCAACATCAAATTTATGAAAAACGCCCCGACAGTAGACAAAAACACAGTGTATTTTGGCAAACCAAATATCATTTTACCTCAACGGTTGTCGATTTTTCTTATCGCTATTTGTGGGATGACTGGGAAATTAACTCCCACACTTTTGACGTTCGTTATCGTATTCCGTTAGGCACTGGCTATATTGAGCCGCACCTTAGGTATTACATGCAAGAGGCCGCAGAATTTTATCGACCCTTCATTAATCAAGATGACGTGTCTCCAAGTTATGTAAGTGCCGATTACCGCGTTGGTGAGATGAATGCCTATACCCTAGGTTTTAAATACGGCATGCCATTAAAAAATGGCCAGGAGCTGTCTTTTAGAATCGAATATTATCAGCAAGACCCTGAAAATCCGGGTTATGAATTACCCGGCGTTTTACAAGAGGTTGACTTGTTTGAATCGGTTGAAGCCTTGATTGCCCAGATAAGTTATTCATTTTAGTGATGAGTACAAAGTCAACTCGAAAAGTTGTAATGCAATCAACAGGTTTTGGCTTTATTACTCAATTTCACGCGATGGCAAGTCCCTGTGAGGTGCTTATCAACTCAACAGATAAGAGGCTTGCTAAGAAAGTAGGGCAGGCAATCGCCAATGAAGCGTGGCGCATAGAAGATAAGTACTCGAGGTATCTGAGTACTAGCATCTGCGCTAAAATAAATGCCAGTAATGGTAAACCTGTTAGCCTTGATGAAGAAACCTATAAATTATTAGATTTTGCCAGGCAATGTTTTCTCATGAGTGATGGCGCGTTTGATATTACTTCAGGTGTTCTTGCTAATGCATGGACGTTTGATGGTAGCGACAATATTCCTGAACAAGATAAAATACAGCCGCTACTTAAATACATTGGTTTTGATCAAATCACCTTAACGGCAAATTCTGTAACCCTTAATCAAGGTATGGCAATTGACTTTGGTGGTATAGGCAAAGAATATGCGGTAGATACCAGCTTGCTTATCGCTAAAAGCCTAACCTCATTACCGGTGTTAATCAATTTTGGTGGCGATATCGCGGCATCATCGAAGCTGCGCAATGGCAATCCTTGGCAAGTGGGTATTGAACATCCTGGTTTTGTAAATTCAACGTCTGAAAAATTACCACCATTAGTTGTCAGTATCAGTACCGGCGCGTTGGCAACCAGTGGTGATGCGAGACGATTTTTGCTCAAAGATGGCAAACGTTACTCACACGTGTTAAATCCGAAAACCGGCTACTCGATTGTTGGCGCGCCAAAATCAATCACGGTTACCGCGCCAAACTGTATCCAGGCAGGATTCATTGCCACGTTAGCCTTATTGCAAGGCAAACAAGCCGAGCAGTTTCTGCAACAACAAGACATCGGCCACTGGTGTATTTGGTAGTTTTCAATTCGATCACTAATGTTGATCATCGGCAAAGTTTAATTAATAAAATTTAACCCCCTTTCAAGGTAAAAAAATATTGAGTATTTATTCGCAAAAGAATAAGATTTCAACATATATTGAAATTTCAATTTATTGTTGAAACAGTAGCTTACATTAACAAAAATAGTGACTTATAAGGTAATTCTTCATGCTTAAAGGACAGACAAGCTTCTTTGTACTAAAACCGGTTTTATGTATATTAATGGCCTTGCTCGTATCTTGTGGAGGTGGTGGTTCATCTAAAGGAGGTTCAACTCAGCCCTCTGTTCCAGCTCCTGAACCGGTTGATATTTTCACCGAATTGAATACCCCAGAAATAGCGACTTCTATGTTGCTTTTAGGGGAAGGTATTATCGAAGTTTCAGAATTAATAGAAGCCGAGGTGTATTGGTTATATCACTCTCCAGATAATATTTTTACCAGACATTGTAAGCAAGGTGGTCACGTTGAATGGCAATTAGAATCAACCAACAAAGCGAATAACTCAGGTAAGCTAATATATCATAACTGTGTTATCGAAGAGCCTACTAGTTCTACAGCAAGTGGGGCATTACCCCAATTTAATGGCATTATTAATGTTGACTTTAATATTAAAATGACCAATGAGATTAATGAAAAAAGTCAAAAAGCTAATATCGATGGAATTCATATAATTGTTAATTCGACTAATTTAAATGTCAGTCAGGCGAATTTATCTCAAGAGTTTGGGGCGAATTTAAATTTTAATTATCAAACGCTTATAGAAAATACATGGCAAGATATTAGTGCGAAGCCGCTTGAGAGAATAGCCACGACGAAAGAAATAACCATCCACAATTTCAGCGTCCCATTTTCAAACAACCAACAAGAAAGCATTACTAATGGGCTGCTAAAGCAATACCAGGGAAATAAAGGAAACAGCGAAGGTCATTTTTATCACTTTACTCTAAATGGCAAATATAATAGCGGGCAATATAATTTTAATGCCGATTATATTATTGATGTTTTTAATGATATTGAAAATTCAACAAGGGAATTTTGGCAAAAAGAGCAAATAGATGGCTTTATAAAAATTCAACTGGATGAAGAATATATAAGAGTGGCTTTTGAACCCGGAAATTTCAAAATTATAGCTACCTCAACCAGCCTTTATGCCGGCACAGCAGATATTGATGATATGTTTGAGGACTTTATCTTTAGGTTGCCTTCGCCGTTATCTTTATATAATTTACTTGAAAGAAACACCCCTTTAGCCCTTGTTAAAGTGCTGCCTGAAAACTTAGTGCTCACAAAAGATACTACGGAATTGGAATTTTACTTTAATAAAAATATTTCTCATCTTCATAACGAACAATATATTAGGTTTAATAATTGCCATGGTTGTGGAAAGAACCTTTATATCGCTCAAAAAGTGGATAATTACTTCTCGATTAACTTAGCTGAACTTATACAACAAGGGCTAATTCAATATGAGCCTATGATGCGCTTATTGGATATAAATATAGTGATTGAACCTTTCCTATTGGGCTTTGGCAGTGAAGCAAAAAAAAATATTATATTTATTGATGAAGGGATGGGCGATATTCTCGAACTAGATAGGGAAATTAAACAAGTCGCGTATCATACAAACACATTGGTAGCCACTACAGCGACAGCAGAACGTGGTCGCACTTTAATCACCCTTGACTCAAAAGGCAAAAAGATAAAAGAAGCCTATAATATCGGCAATCCAAATTATCTTTGTACCACAAAAGAGCATATTTATATCACAGATATTGGCAATAACACTGTTGATAAATATGATACAGACCTGATGTTATTGCAGCATTCTATAGACAGCCCTTATATTATTGAAAATAGCGAGTATAACAATACCATAGGCATATCTTGTAATGATGATCATATTTTGTATTTTAGAGATCGAATGGTCAGTTACTATGACTATATAACGGATAGTTGGACCTGGTTTGAACAGCTCGCAGATCATAGTTTGATCCAACCGAAGTTAAACCCGTTTAATAAAAACCAAATTTATCATTTAGACAATTATCCTGATTGGACGTTAGATACCGTTGATTTTTCAGGATCGCCTGTTGTCGAAGCTGAATTTAAATTAGACCAGCTTAATCTTCCTGGTTTTGGAGAACTTGACTACGGCCTGGCAAAAGAACCGCTGTTTATCGATGTGATTCATAACCAGTTATTTTTTTATAACTCGGTTTTAGATTTAAGTGATAATAATAATGTGATCCATGAATTTGAAAATAATAATGTGTTTGGCAGTCCGGAATATGTCAGATACATCAATCAAGAACACCAATTAATTGTAACTACTCATGCTGTATATAAAATGGGTACTTTTGAAAAGCTGCTAGATTTACCCTATCTAGACATCATTAAAACTTCTGAGAATTGGTTTGTCGATAATGAGCTAAGAGTTAACTTTTTTTATGATGATAGCAAGCTTTACCGGACGATTAGCTTGGAAGGATTATTAAATCAATAACTGCTATGTTTTTAGCTTAGTTGTTTTGCCCTTACCTAGGGTTTTAAATTATACTTGAACACTAAGATTAAATTTCAGTTTAAATTTTACTTTATAAAGATCAGATGTTTAAGAACGCTATTGAGATAATTACGATGAAAAAAACTGTTTTACTAGGCCTGTCTGTCGCACTTCTTGCAAGTTGTGCAAAATCTCCTACCGGACGGCATCAAGTATTGCTGCATTCTCCCGGTCAGCTAAATACCATGGGTGCACAATCGTTTGAACAAATGAAAGAGCAACAAACGATCAGCTTTGATAAAAGCGTGAATGAATTTGTGCAATGTGTCGCCAATGCGATCACCCCGAATGTGGACTCGAAAGTACATAAGGGCAGTTGGGAAGTGGTAGTCTTTGACTCGGAACAAATTAATGCTTTTGCACTGCCAGGGGGCAAAATTGGCGTCTATACCGGTATTTTAAATGTGACAGAAAATGCTGGCCAACTTGCGGCGATTATTGGCCATGAAGTCGGGCATGTTATTGCTCAGCATTCCAATGAAAGATTATCATCAACGCAATTATCGCAAGTAGGCTTAGTGGTAGCCGGAGCCACAATGGCAGCTTCTGATGTTGATAATAAAGCGTTGATCTTGGCCGGGTTAGGTCTTGGTGTGCAATACGGGATATTAATGCCTTATGGTCGTGCCCATGAAACGGAAGCCGATATCATTGGTCAAAAATTGATGGCTGTATCAGGCTTTGACCCGCGTGAAAGCGTGGCACTTTGGCAGAATATGGCCAAACAAGGCAATGGTGCACCACCAGAGTTTTTTTCCACGCACCCGTCAAACCAAACACGGATTAATGGCCTGAGCAAAAATTTAGCAAGCACTGAACCGTTATATGCGCAAAGACGTATTACTCCAAACTGTAATAAGCCGAAAAGTCCAACGCCAAAAGCTAAAGACGCCACTGCCGCTAAACCGTAAATGGACCAATTATAAAACCCTGCCATCATGGCCATTGAAAAAATAGCAAATAGTCGCTGTTTTTTGCCTTAAATCGCTACTGTATTCGGGGTGAGTGTGCTAAACTTGCTGCCGAATTTTTTCCGAATAAGAACTGAAGATGTCTGAATTTACTAGTATCGAACAACGCGTAAGTTACGGCGTAGGCCGCCAATTAGGTGAGCAATTACGTAACAACCCTTTTAAAGATTTTGAAGTTTCAGCAGTACAAGCTGGTTTAGCCGATGCATTAGCTGATGCCACTAGCCAGGTTAGCCAAGAAGACTTACAAGAAGCTTTCTCTGTAGTTTCACAAAAATTGCAAGCACAAGAAGCTGAGCTTTCGAAAGAAGCGTCAGCTGCTGGCGAAGCATACTTAGCGGAAAATGCTAAACGTGAAGAGATCACCGTGACTGAATCAGGTCTTCAATTTGAAGTACTTGTGGAAGGCGACGGCGAAAAACCAACGGCAGACAGTACAGTACGTACTCATTACCACGGTACTTTTACCGACGGTAAAGTGTTCGACAGTTCTGTTGAACGTGGTCAACCTGCTGAATTCCCAGTTGGCGGTGTTATCGCTGGTTGGACTGAAGCATTACAAATGATGGCTGTTGGTTCAAAGTGGCGTTTACACGTACCATATAACCTAGCGTACGGTGAGCGTGGCTCACAGGGTGCAATCCCTCCGTATGCAACATTAGTATTTGAGGTAGAGTTGTTAGCTATCGTTTAATATTTTGAAAAGCCGGGTATTCCCGGCTTTTTTGTACATATATGTACTTATACTCCCGGACCATGGATGGTGGATAGGGAGTGTTTGTGATTAAACGACGAGCAATGAGCAACTGGCTACGAGCAGTATATTGGCACAGATGAGTATATTAAAGTATTCACAATCTGCCCGAAACTAGAAGCCGAAGCTATTAGCAGAAAGCGTTATATTTGCACTATATTAATCGATTAACACTGACTGCCCGAAGCCCGAAGCTTTAAACACTTTTACCATAACAACTCGCCGAGTTGCGATCATAAAAATGTTTAACTAATTTAAGAGAACAAAAAAATGACAAAAGTTGCCATATTAGGCTGTGGTGGTCGTATGGGCCGTAACTTATTACAAGCGGCATTAGAGCACGACAGTATCGAACTTGTTGGCGGTTTCGTCCGTGAATCTTCCAGTTTAAACGGGGTAGATGCCGGTGAACTTTGCGGGTTAGGGCACAAAGGTTGTCTAGTCACCGCGAATTTAGACGATTTGGTTAGTGCCGATGTGTTTATTGATTTTACCTCGATTGAGTCAACCAAAGCCCATGTTGCCTGGTGTAATGCCAACAATAAATCCATCGTTATTGGTACCACGGGTTTTAATGATGATGAAGTTAATGAGCTGCAACAACTTGGCGCAGCTATCCCTGTGGTATTAGCACCGAATACCAGCGTGGGGGTGAATTTATTATTTAAACTGTTGGAAATCACCGCCAAAGCCATTGGCAATGATACCGACATCGAAATTTTTGAAGCGCATCATCGCTTTAAAAAAGATGCGCCGTCGGGCACGGCAATGAAAATGGGTCAGGTTATTGCCGATACGTTAAACCGCGACTTAAACAAAGTGGCGGTTTATGGTCGTGAAGGCATCACCGAAGAACGCCGTAAAGACACTATAGGGTTTGCCACCGTACGCGCCGGCGATATTATTGGTGAGCATACCGCGTTTTTTGCCGATCTTGGTGAACGTTTAGAAATCACCCATAAAGCAACCTCAAGAATGACCTTTGCGTTGGGCGCAATGCGCGCCGCAAGCTGGCTTAAAAAAGCACCAAAAGGATTTTATGACATGCAAGATGTGCTTGGATTGAAATAGATAACTATTGGTTTTAACTGCTTAATCCTATTTTAACGATTAATCGCAGTTAAGTTATAAAATTGTTTGAAATTGTTATAGACGAAATACGCTGTAACACGTAAAATACGCGGAATTTGCCGGAAATACAGTTTTGGCACTTAAATCACATAATAATGACTAATTGTTCGCTGCTTCGGCATTGATTGTTAGTACTTATTGATACTTTTATTGGTTATGGAGGTTAAATTGACTAAATCTGCCATCTTGGTACTGGAAGACGGTACTATTTTTAAAGGCACTGCAATTGGCGCAGAAGGTGTATCTATTGGTGAGGTGGTATTTAATACTGCCATGACTGGTTATCAAGAGATATTAACAGACCCATCTTATGCGGAGCAAATAGTCACTTTGACTTACCCACATATCGGTAACACCGGTACCAATACGGAAGATGCGGAATCTGCTAACGTTTGGGCGAAAGGCCTGATCATTCGCGATTTACCGCTACTTGCCAGTAACTTCCGTAACGAACAAAGCTTAAGCGAATACTTAATTGCCAATAACATTTTAGGCATTAGCGAGATCGATACTCGTAAGCTAACCCGTATTCTTCGTGAAAAAGGTGCTCAAAACGGCTGTATCATCGCCGGTGACAACCTCAACGTAGAAGACGCTTTAGCGCAAGCAAAAGCATTCCCCGGCTTAAAGGGCATGGATTTAGCGAAAGTGGTTTCTACCAAAGAAGCATACACTTGGACTGAAGGCAGCTGGCAGCTAGGTAAAGGCCATGTAACGCCAGATGAGTTTCCCCATCACGTAGTGGCTTATGATTTTGGTGCCAAACGTAACATCTTGCGCATGTTAGCTGACCGCGGTTGTAAATTAACCGTAGTACCGGCACAAACTCCAGCAAGCGAAGTGTTAGCGTTAAACCCAGACGGTATTTTCTTATCAAATGGCCCGGGCGACCCAGAGCCGTGTGATTACGCCATTGCCGCAATTAAAGAATTTTTAGAAACCGATATTCCTGTGTTTGGTATCTGTTTAGGTCACCAGTTACTTGGTTTGGCCAGTGGTGCACAAACCATTAAGATGAAGTTTGGCCATCATGGCGCGAACCATCCGGTGAAAGATATTGAACGTGATGTGGTCATGATCACTTCACAAAACCACGGTTTTGCGGTTGATGAAAGCAACTTGCCAGCAAACTTAACGGCAACGCACAAATCATTGTTTGATGGTTCATTACAAGGTATTCATCGTAATGACAAGCCGGCGTTTAGTTTCCAGGGCCACCCTGAAGCAAGCCCAGGTCCACACGATGCCGCACCGTTATTTAATCATTTCATTGATTTAATTAACGCCCGAAAAGCCCAATAACCCAATAGATAGAGTAGAAATAATGCCAAAACGTACTGACATAAAAAGTATTCTTATATTAGGTGCCGGACCAATTGTAATTGGCCAGGCCTGTGAGTTTGACTATTCAGGTGCACAAGCGTGTAAAGCGCTGCGCGAAGAAGGGTACCGAGTTATCCTGGTTAACTCTAACCCTGCCACCATCATGACCGACCCGGAAATGGCCGATGCCACTTACATCGAACCAATCCATTGGGAAGTGGTGCGTAACATCATTGAAAAAGAACGCCCAGATGCGGTGTTACCCACCATGGGTGGCCAAACGGCATTAAACTGTGCGCTTGAGCTTGAAGCAAAAGGTGTACTCGCCGAATTTAACGTCGAAATGATTGGTGCAACGGCGGATGCTATCGATAAAGCCGAAGATCGTAGCCGTTTCGATAAAGCGATGAAAAGCATTGGTTTAGACACGCCACGTGCCAAAATTGTGCACAACATGGAAGAAGCGATAGCCGCTGCTGAATTCTTAGGGTTCCCATGTATCATTCGCCCATCATTTACCATGGGTGGCTCGGGTGGCGGTATCGCTTATAACCGTGAAGAATTTGAAACCATCTGTACTCGTGGTTTAGATTTATCACCAACCAGCGAATTATTGATTGATGAATCATTAATTGGCTGGAAAGAATATGAGATGGAAGTGGTTCGTGACAAAAACGACAACTGTATCATCATCTGTGCCATTGAAAACTTTGACCCTATGGGCATTCACACCGGTGATTCGATCACCGTAGCCCCGGCGCAAACGTTAACCGATAAAGAATACCAAATCATGCGTAACGCCTCCCTTGCGGTATTGCGTGAAATCGGCGTAGAAACGGGTGGTTCCAACGTACAGTTTGGTATCTGTCCAGATACTGGCCGTATGGTTATCATTGAGATGAACCCTCGTGTTTCACGTTCATCGGCATTAGCATCAAAAGCAACCGGTTTCCCAATTGCAAAAGTCGCCGCCAAATTAGCGGTGGGTTACACTCTTGATGAGTTATCAAACGATATCACCGGTGACGTAACGCCAGCATCGTTCGAACCGACTATCGATTACGTCGTGACAAAAATACCTCGCTTTAACTTCGAGAAATTTGCCGGTGCAGAAGACAGATTAACCACGCAAATGAAGTCGGTTGGTGAAGTGATGGCGATTGGCCGTAACCAACAAGAATCATTGCAAAAAGCATTGCGTGGACTCGAAGTTGGCATGAACGGCTTCGACTCTATTGTGGATGTAACCAAGCCGGGTGCGAAAACCACAATCATGCACGAGTTGCAAGAAGCTGGCTGCGACCGTATTTGGTATATTGGCGATGCTTTCCGACTAGGCCTAACGGTAGATGATGTCTTTCGCTTAACTAACATTGATCGCTGGTTCCTGGTCCAAATTGAAGACATCATCAAGCATGAACAGAACGTTTCTGCCGGCGGTTTATCCTGTTTAACGCCAGAATATCTACGTCAGCTAAAACGTAAAGGTTTCTCTGATCACCGTCTTGCTGACGTGATTGGTGTGAGCGAGTCTGAAATTCGCAAGAAACGTCACAACGCCGGAATTTTCCCAGTGTACAAACGTGTTGATACCTGTGCCGCAGAGTTTAGCTCAGATACGGCTTACATGTACTCAACGTACGACGAAGAATGTGAAGCCAATCCAACCGATAATGACAAAATCATGATCATTGGTGGTGGACCTAACCGTATCGGTCAAGGTATTGAATTTGATTACTGTTGTGTTCACGCAGCACTTGCTTTACGTGAAGACGGTTACGAAACCATCATGGTAAACTGTAACCCGGAAACGGTTTCTACCGATTACGACACGTCTGACCGGTTATACTTTGAACCAGTAACGTTTGAAGACGTATTAGAAATTGTCCGTATTGAAAAACCAAAAGGCGTTATCGTCCAATACGGTGGTCAAACGCCGTTGAAATTAGCACGTGCGTTAGAAGCCGCTGGCGTACCAATTATTGGTACCTCACCAGATGCAATCGACAGAGCCGAAGACAGAGAGCGTTTCCAACAAGCGGTTGACCGTTTAGGCTTATTACAACCAGAAAACGCAACGGTAACGTCAATAGAAGAAGCGATGGCGAAAGCGGAATCCATTGGCTTCCCATTAGTGGTACGTCCATCGTATGTTCTTGGTGGCAGGGCAATGGAAATTGTTTACGACTTAGACGATTTACGTCGATACATGACCGAAGCGGTAAGTGTATCGAACGACTCTCCGGTACTTCTGGATTTATTCTTAGACGATGCCATTGAAGTCGATATTGATGTGATTTGTGACGGCACCGATGTGGTTATTGGCGGTATCATGCAACACATCGAGCAAGCCGGAGTTCACTCTGGTGACTCAGCCTGTTCATTACCGTGCTATAGCTTAAGCCAGGAAGTTCAAGACGTAATGCGAGAGCAAGTAACCAAACTTGCCTTCGAGTTAGGTGTTGTTGGCTTAATGAATACCCAAATGGCGGTAAAAGATGGCGACGTTTATTTAATTGAAGTGAATCCGCGTGCAGCACGTACGGTACCATTTGTTTCAAAAGCGACCAGCGTGCCACTAGCAAAAATTGCCGCTCGTGTGATGGCCGGAACGTCATTAAAAGAGCAGGGCATCACTACCGAAGTGATCCCAGATTACTTCTCGGTGAAAGAAGTGGTGATCCCATTTGACAAGTTCCACGGTTCAGATCCTTTAATTGGCCCTGAAATGCGCTCAACCGGTGAAGTGATGGGTACCGGTGACACCTTTGAAGAAGCTTATGCAAAAGCGAACTTAGGTGCTGGCGTGTCATTGCCTAAAACCGGTCGTGCGTTAATCTCGGTACGTAACTCTGATAAAGAACGTGTGGTCGAGTTAGCCCGTCAATTAGTTGACTTAGGCTTTAAGGTTGATGCCACTCACGGCACTGCGGTTATTTTAGGCGAAGCAGACATACCAGTACGTTTGGTAAACAAAGTACACGAAGGTAGACCACACATTGTCGATAGAATTAAAAATGGTGAATACAGTTACATTATTAACACCACCGAAGGTCGTAAAGCGATCGAAGATTCTAAACAAATTCGTGGTGCGGCATTACGTTATAAAGCAAATTATACCACCACGTTAAATGCGGGATTTGCTGCTTGTATGGCGCATTCTGCAGATGACAGAAAAACCGTAACGTCTATTCAAGAATTACATAAGAGGTGTCAATAATGAGTCAGTACCCTATGACTGTTCAGGGCGCCGATGCGTTACGTGAAGAGTTAGTGTATTTAAAGCAAACCAAACGTCCAGAAATTGTGGCATCTATTGCGGAAGCGCGTGAACACGGCGATTTAAAAGAAAACGCTGAATATCATGCCGCTCGCGAAGAGCAGGGATTTTGTGAAGGCCGTATTCAAGATATCGAAGGCAAATTAGGTAACGCACAAGTTATTGATGTCACCAAAATTCCAAATGCGCACAAAGTAATCTTTGGTGTTACGGTGACCTTACTTAACATTGATACTGACGTTGAAGTGACTTACCAAATCGTTGGTGACGATGAAGCGGATATCAAAAATAACCGCATCAGTATTAATTCACCAATCGCGCGTGGCTTAATTGGTAAAACCGTTGATTCAGAAGTGGAAGTAAAAACCCCAGGCGGCACCGTTGAATACGAAATCATCTCGGTTGAACATAAATAAATCGAAATGATTAAAAACTAAAAAAACGTGGCAATGCCACGTTTTTTTAGTTTTATTATTCAGGTACGAAGTACCTGAATTTATATTTTTGGAATGGTCATTTTCTTTTCGTCTGATTGACGGAAGATTACTAACGTTTTCCCTATGGTTTGTACTTTAATTGAGTTGGTTTCTCTCACAATCGCATCGACAATAAGCTGTTTCACTTCTTTGTCGTCGGTAGGGATTTTGACTTTAATTAATTCGTGATGACCAAGGGCGTAATCAATTTCTGCAACAACGGCTTCTGTAAGACCATTATTGCCTAACATTACCACTGGTTTTAACGAGTGCGCGACACCTTTTAGGTGCTGAATTTGTTTTTTAGATAGATTCATTTAAAAAATTTCGGTTAAGTGACTTGAATTAGCTACATTTTAACGCCATCTTGTCCTTATTACTAATTTATCTCAGTTATTTTATGTCTAAACCGAATAAATCCAGAACCGTTAGCTCACAGCGCTGGATGAAAGAGCACTTCGACGATGAGTATGTTAAAAAAGCGCAAAAGCTAGGTTTACGCTCGCGCGCGGTATTTAAAATTGAAGAAATCAACAACAAAGACAAGCTGATCAAAAAAGGCATGACCGTTGTCGATTTAGGCGCAGCCCCTGGTGGCTGGTCTGAATACGCCGTTAAGGTGTTAGGGGATAATGGTCAGGTAATTGCCTGTGACATTTTACCGATGGAATCGTTACCCGGCGTTGCCTTTTTACAAGGCGATTTTCGTGAAGAGACCGTATTGAATACCTTGTTAAGCAAAATTGACGGTCGCAACGTAGATGTGGTGATGTCAGATATGGCACAAAACTTGAGTGGTAATGAAGCAACCGATCAGCCTAAAAACATGTATTTAGTCGAACTCGCTTTAGATATGTGTCATCAAGTGTTGAAGAAAAATGGCAGCTTTGTGGTCAAAGTTTTTCAGGGCGCTGGCTTTGAGCAATACATGAAAGATGTAAAAGCATGTTTCAATGTGGTCAGAACCCGCAAACCAGAGTCCTCTCGAGCACGATCTAGAGAGGTGTATATAGTGGCGACAGGTTACAAACTGTAGTAGAGTTAAGTAATAAAATCTTTATAATAACGGTCATTATAATTATGTTGTAAAACATGCATTATAAATCATCGCAGAATTATTTTAACAAGAGGTCCTCAAGTTGAGTGATATGGTAAAAAATCTTATTTTATGGTTAGTGATAGCCATTGTCTTAATGTCAGTTTTTCAAAGTTTTACCCCAGGTAATACGGCGGATGCGAAACTCGATTACACTAAATTTATTAATGAAATCCATCAGGGGCAAATTAGTGAAGTTAGAATTGAAACCGATGGTGTTATCAACGGTACCAAAAGTAATGGTCAATCTTTTACTACCTTAATTCCTACCGCTTATGACAAAGATTTATTAAGCGATTTAATTGCCAACAACGTAAAAGTTGAAGGCGTACCACCAGAAGAGCCTAGCTTGCTCGCCAGCATCTTTGTTAACTGGTTCCCAATGTTACTGCTGATTGGTATTTGGATATTCTTCATGCGCCAAATGCAAGGCGGTGGCGGCAAGGGCGCAATGAGCTTTGGTAAAAGCAAGGCGCGCTTGTTATCGGATGACCAAATTAAAACCACCTTTGCCGATGTTGCCGGTTGTGATGAAGCGAAAGAAGAAGTGGCGGAATTAGTCGATTATTTGCGTGAACCGTCAAAATTTCAAAAGCTGGGTGGACGTATTCCATCGGGTATTTTAATGGTTGGCCAACCAGGTACGGGTAAAACCTTATTAGCCAAAGCGATTGCCGGTGAAGCAAAAGTGCCATTTTTCGCGATTTCAGGTTCCGATTTTGTTGAAATGTTTGTCGGTGTTGGTGCCTCACGGGTACGTGACATGTTCGAACAAGCGAAAAAATCAGCGCCATGTATCATCTTTATCGATGAAATTGATGCCGTAGGTCGCCAACGTGGCGCCGGTTTAGGCGGTGGTCATGATGAGCGTGAGCAAACGTTGAACCAAATGCTAGTGGAAATGGATGGCTTTGAAGGTAATGAAGGCGTTATTGTTATTGCTGCTACTAACCGTCCAGACGTATTAGATCCGGCGTTACTTCGTCCAGGTCGTTTTGACCGTCAGGTAACGGTTGGTTTGCCAGATATTCGTGGTCGTGAACAAATTTTGAAAGTACATATGCGCAAAGTTCCGCTTAGTGATGATGTAGATGCGGCAGTGATTGCCCGTGGTACTCCGGGTTTCTCTGGTGCCGACCTTGCTAACCTGGTTAACGAAGCGGCATTATTTGCTGCCCGTACTAGTCGTCGCGTTGTGTCTATGGTGGAATTTGATAAAGCCAAAGATAAAATCATGATGGGTGCTGAACGTCGCTCTATGGTGATGAGCGAAGAAGAAAAAGAAATGACTGCCTATCACGAAGCAGGCCACGCCATTGTTGGTCGTTTAGTGCCAGATCATGATCCAGTGTATAAAGTAAGTATCATTCCTCGTGGTCGTGCCTTGGGTGTCACTATGTACTTGCCAGAAAAAGATAGAATAAGTCATTCTAAATTGCATCTTGAAAGTATGATCTCCTCTTTGTACGGTGGTCGTATAGCTGAAGAAGTCATCTACGGCAGTGAGCGAGTGTCTACCGGTGCATCGAACGACATCGAACGTGCAACTGAAATCGCTCGTAAAATGGTAACCCAATGGGGTTTATCTGAAAAAATGGGCCCTATGCTATACGCCGAAGAACAAGGCGAAGTATTCTTAGGCCGAAGTGCCGCCCAGCAAAAACATATGTCGGATGACACCGCCAAAGAAATTGATGATGAAGTTCGCTGTTTTATTGAGCGTAACTATAAACGTGCAGAAGATATCTTAAAAACCAATATGGATATTCTGCATTCGATGAAAGATGCGCTAATGACTTATGAGACTATCGATCAATGGCAAATTGATGACTTGATGGCTCGTACCACGGTGCGTGCACCAAAAGGTTACGGTGATGAAGGTTCGTCTGGCACTCCGCCGACAAACACTTCAGCGCCTAAACCGGATGTGACTAAACCGGCTGATGAATCAACGAGCTAGTTGTTAATTAAATAGTTATTAACCATATATATACAAAGTCCCAGACCGAAAGGTTTGGGATTTTTTTGTATATGGACATACTTATACTCCTGAACCAGAGATGAGGAAAAAGGAAAGACTGAAGTCCCGCAAACTAGAAACCGTAATCTATGGTTGGCGGGGTTTCAACCTCGCATAATTGCCGCAGGCAAATTAGAATGGCTACTATAGACCACTCATTGAAATCCCCGACAATTGCTTCCGGCATTACTCTTCTAATTCGCTTTTATTCTCATTCCTGAGAAAAATCAACATAGCTAATCTTATATAAAACACGGTATCAAAACGAGCAAGCTGAAACGTTTATCGTAGCCATTGTGAATATCTAGACTATAGTTACTGACTGGAATCGTGAATATTTTTTGTAATAAAGGCAGGGATTGAATGATGAAAAAACACAGAGCTCTATTAGGAATTGCCGCCACGGTTAGCGCTGGTTTACTTGGACAAACTGCACACGCAGTAGAGGATAAGGTTTATTCGCCGTTTGTCGTTGGTGAAAATGCCAGCCAGGTGTTTTGGGGCGATACCCATTTACATACATCATATTCGGCCGACGCTGGAATGGTGGGCAATACCTTAGGCCCAGAAGTCGCTTATCGGTTTGCCTTAGGGCATGAAATAACCACCAGCAGCGGCCAACGTGCTCGCTTAATTCGGCCTTTGGATTTTTTAGTGATATCTGATCATGCTGAAAATTTGGGACTTGCGCCATTGATCGCCAATTCTGATGCTGAATTGTTAAAAACTAAATACGGTAAAATATTGCATGACCTGGTTAAGGACGGTAAAGGTCATGATGCCTTTTTACTTTGGATCAAAGATGGCATGTCGAAAAACACTGACTTGATCGATAACCCGGTGATGGGCAAAAGTGTCTGGGAAAGTTCCGTGGATTATGCCGAAAAATATAATGATCCAGGTCACTTCACCGCCTTTATTGGTTTTGAATGGACATCGTTAAATACCCCACAAGTGCCAAGTAATTTGCATCGTGTAGTTATTTTTAAAGATGATGGCGATAAAACCAAACAAGTAATGCCTTATTCTGCTTTTGATTCTTACGATCCCGAAGATTTGTGGACATACATGGAACGCTATGAACAGAAAACCGGCGGTGATGTATTAGCGATTGCTCACAACGGCAATTTGTCCAATGGCATTATGTTTGCCACAGAACGTTTAAATGGTGAACCCATCGATAAAGCCTATGCTGAGCGTCGAATGAAATGGGAGCCTATCTATGAGGTCACGCAAATTAAAGGCGATGGTGAAGCGCATCCGCTTATTTCGCCAAACGATGAATTTGCCGATTACGGCACCTGGGATCTGGCGGATATTGCCGGACTTCATCCGAAAAAACCGGAAATGCTGCCCTACGAGTATGCCCGTACCGCCTTGCAAGTAGGTTTGCAACAAGAAGATAAGCTAGGGGTAAATCCGTTTAAAGTCGGGTTTGTCGGCAGCACGGATTCACACACCTCCATGGTATCAACCCGTGAAGATAACTACTGGGGTAAAACGCCAAGAGGTGAAGCGGCTGCCGATCGTTATAAACATAAAATATTGGGCACCGTAGAGGAATTATCCACCTATGAATCGGATACCATATCCTCGGGTTTGGCGGCGGTGTGGGCACGTGAAAATACCCGAGCCGATCTTTATGATGCCATGGCCAATAAAGAAACGTATGCAACAACCGGTACACGCATCACGGTGCGTTTCTTTGGTGGTTGGGATTATCAAAACGACGATGTTTACCAAGCACAAATGGCTGACATTGGTTACCAAAAAGGCGTTCCTATGGGCAGTGACTTGTCGAAACCAACGGCTGCTAATAAAGCGCCGGTGTTTATGGTTGCGGCGATGAAAGATCCCAATGCGGCTAATTTAGACCGAGTACAAATTGTCAAAGGTTGGGTGGATAGTGAAGGCGAACGGCAAGAACGAATTTATGATGTTGCGGTATCGGGCGGTCGCAAAATTGACAACGATGGTCGCTGTAAAACACCAGTAGGTGATACGGTAAATATAACTGAAGCCACATACTCAAACTCGATTGGTGACACTGAATTAAGAGCGGTGTGGACAGACCCCGATTTTAACCCCGCACTTTCTGCTGTTTATTACGTCAGAGTCTTGGAGATACCAACCCCTACATGGCAAGCCCATGATCAGAAATTCTACGGCATGACAATGCCAGATGGTATTCCACTAAAACATCAAGAACGTGCCTATACTTCGCCAATTTGGTATGGCGAATAAACGTTTAACTGAACACTAGCCTTGTTCATTTTGAGCAAGGCTTTAGATAACTTAATCACAATTGCGATGGTGAAAGTATCTTCTTCTATATTTTAGTGACAAGCTTCTTTATAATACCGCAATAAATCAACAGTTTTGATGAACACACCTTCAAATATCATGCAATTTGGCGCTAAATTTCTCGACCTGTCAACTCCAAATATTATGGGGATTTTAAACGTTACCCCAGATTCTTTTTCCGATGGCGGCAACTTTAACCTCATTGATAATGCCTTAAAGCAGGTAGAGATGATGATAGCGGCTGGCGCCAGCATGATTGATGTCGGTGGTGAATCTACTCGTCCTGGTGCCAAAGATGTTGAGTTACAGGAAGAATTAGCCAGAGTTATCCCAGTTATTGAGGCGATCAAACAGCGCTTTGACGTAGTGATTTCTATTGATACCAGCAAAGCCGAAGTGATGCAGGCGGCAATCGATAGTGGCGCTGGCTTAATCAATGATGTCAGGGCTTTGCAAAATCAAGGTTGTGTTGATGTCGTCGCCAATTCAGATTTGCCTGTGTGTTTAATGCACATGCAAGGCATGCCAAGGACGATGCAAACCAACCCACAATACAACAATATTGTTGACGATGTGAAATGCTTCTTCGAGCAGCGTATTCAGGTGTGTCAGCAAGCCGGTATTGATAAAAATCGTATTATTATCGATCCGGGTTATGGCTTTGGCAAATCATTAGAGCAAAACTATCAGTTGCTGGCCAATCAGCAAGAATTGTTAACACTTGGCACCCCGATACTTGCCGGGATCTCTAGAAAATCGATGATTGGCAATCTGCTCGATGCCCCGGTAGAACAACGTTTAGCCGGCAGTTTGTCCGCCGCAGTGCTCGCTTGTTTACATGGTGCTAAAATCATTCGAGTGCATGATGTTAAAGAAACCATTGATGCCATTAAAGTGTTAAGCGCAACATTAGCGCAGCAAACGCCTTAGAATAAAGAATTAAATAATAATCCCAATTTGATTAAAAATGAGTAGATATTTAATCAACTTGGTATAATCCCATTTTATGAAAATGGCTTTACAGAAATATACACGCAGGGAGTAATGTTACGTGTCGACGAGAAAATATTTTGGTACCGATGGTATCCGTGGTTTGGTAGGCAAAACACCTATTTCACCAGAGTTTGTGATGAAACTAGGCTGGGCCGCAGGCAAGGTACTTGCTACCCGTGGCACCAAAAAGGTATTAATCGGTAAGGATACCCGTATTTCAGGTTATATGCTTGAATCGGCACTTGAAGCAGGGTTTTCTGCGGCAGGTATCGATATCGGTTTAATGGGACCAATGCCAACACCAGCGGTGGCCTATTTAACCAAAACATTCCGAGCGGAGGCGGGCATAGTGATCAGTGCATCGCACAATCCTTTTTATGATAATGGCATCAAGTTCTTTTCAACTACCGGTGAAAAGTTGCCTGATGAGGTCGAATTGGCGATTGAAGCAATGCTCGATGAAGACATGGATTGCGTGCATTCGGCCAAGCTGGGTAAAGCGGTGCGCATCGACGATGCCGCCGGGCGTTATATCGAATTTTGTAAGAGTAACTTCCCATCAGAATATTCATTAAATGGCTTGAAAATTGTGGTCGATTGTGCCCATGGAGCAACGTATCACATCGCCCCAAGTGTGTTCCGCGAGCTTGGCGCTGAAGTCATTGAATTCGCCTGTGAGCCTAATGGCACCAATATCAATGATGATTGTGGTGCTACCTCAATGACCAACATTGCCAAACTGGTATTACAAGAGCAAGCCGATTTAGGTATCGCTCTGGACGGTGATGGCGACCGATTAATGATGGTTGACCAAAATGGTGATGTGGTTGACGGTGATGAAATTATTTTCATCATCGCTAAAAATGCCCAGCAGCACAGTAAGCTTAAAGGCGGGGTGGTTGGCACGTTAATGAGCAATATGGGCCTTGAGCTCGCATTAAAAGATTTAGCCATTGATTTTAGTCGGGCCAAAGTTGGCGATCGTTATGTGATGGAGCAACTTAAAGAAAAAGGCTGGAAACTTGGCGCTGAAAATTCAGGCCATGTGATCAACTTAAACTGTACTTCAACCGGTGATGGCATCATTGCCGCGTTAAATGTGTTAGAAGCCATTTGTCAATCTGGAAAGTCGTTAACCCAGTTACGGCAGGGCATGACAATGTTGCCGCAAATATTGGTGAATGTACGCTTTAGTGGCAAAACCGACCCGTTAAACGACGATGCGGTGAAACAAAGTGTTATCGATGTCGAACAAGAGCTTGCCGGTACGGGTCGAGTATTATTGCGTAAATCGGGTACCGAGCCACTGATTCGAGTCATGGTAGAAGGTCCTGATTTAACAGAGGTTAGCCGCTTAGCCAACATCATTGCCGAGCAAGTAAAATCCGTTGATGCCGAGCATTAATACCAAAACATCGATAAATTGACGTTAAAGTAATCAATTAAACGGCTTAGGTATTTAATCGCTTGTAACTTAGCTATGAGTTCGATAATATCTCGCCGTTATAATAACCATAAGTATGGAAAGATGAGTAGACAAACAATAGTTGCCGCTAATTGGAAAATGAATGGTAATAGTGATTTAGTTGCAGAGATTTTATCTGGATTAAATGTTGAAAGCTTTAGTGATAATCATCAAGTTGTTATTTGTCCTCCTGCACCTTATTTAGCTGCTGTACAATCGGCGATAACAAACTCGAAAATTGCCACTGGCGCCCAAAATATTAATGAAAATGAAAAAGGTGCTTATACTGGTGAAATTTCAGCTTTAATGCTGAATGATTTACAGGTACAATATGCGATTCTAGGGCACTCTGAGCGTCGTGCTATGTTTGATGATAGTTCAGAAATTGTTGCCGAAAAAGTGGCTTTCGCTTTAGCAAGTGGTTTGAAACCTATACTTTGTATTGGTGAAACCGAAGAAGAGCGTGAAGCTGGTGAGACTGAGTCAAGACTGACTTCTCAACTTGCTCCGGTTATTGCTAAAGTTGGTATAGAAAAATTTAAAGACGTAGTTGTAGCCTACGAGCCTGTATGGGCGATAGGCACTGGTAAAACTGCCTCTGCTGAAATTGCTCAGCAAACCCATGAATTTATTCGTGGTTATTTGGCATCGTTTGATGCTGATGTGGCGCAAACAGTACCGCTGTTATATGGTGGTAGTGTTAACGCAAAAAATTGTGAAGAATTATTTGCTCAAGCTGATATTGACGGTGGTTTAATCGGCGGTGCGAGTTTGAAAATTGAAGAATTTAAGAAAATCTGCCAAGCAGTATAGGGTCTATAGAGAATGTTGTATCAAATTTTAATCGTTTCTTTTTTACTTGTTGCCATCATTTTAGTTGGCTTTATTCTGATCCAACAAGGCAAGGGCGCAGACATGGGCGCTTCTTTTGGCGCAGGCTCATCAGCAACTATCTTTGGTTCAAGCGGTTCAGGTAACTTCATGACCAAAACGACCGGTATTCTAGCAACGCTATTTTTCGTACTTAGCTTGTTCTTAGGTAACCTTACTGCCCAACGCACTAAGCAAACTGAAGAGTGGAGCAATTTAGGCGCAGAGCAAACCCAAAGCGTAACGCCAGCAACTGACGTACCACAAAGCGAAGAGCAAAAAGAAAGCGACGTACCAAACTAAACCATCGCTGCTCTAAAGAATTAGCGGGTATGGTGGAATTGGTAGACACGCAGCCTTGAGGGGGCTGTGCTTAACAGCGTGAGAGTTCGAGTCTCTCTATCCGCACCAATACAAGGTCCAACGAGGACCTATAAAGACCGGAAGTTCCTGATAAATAAGGGCTTCCGGTTTTTTTATGTCCGAACTAGTCCAATGCCTGCCCGTGACATCCGGAAGTTTTAGTGGTGTTTTTAGTGGTGTAGGTACACTAACTAAAAAAGCGACACCACTAAAATGGCTAGAACAACCAATCCACTCACCAATACTCAGGTTAAACAGACTAAACCTACAGACAAGCGACAAAAGCTGTCTGACGGTGATGGACTCCAGCTTTGGATAAATCCAAATGGCTCTAAGTCATGGATGTTAGATTACCGTCACCCAATCACTAAAAAACGTTCTTCAATGAGTTTTGGACTTTATCCAGCAGTGTCGCTTGCTGATGCTCGCAAGAAAAGAGTAGAGGCTAAAGAGAACCTGGCTAATGGGATTGACCCAAAAGAGTGGAGAGAGGATTTAAAACGAGAAAAACAATTAGCCGCCAGCAACACCTTTGAAAAAGTTACTATTGATTGGTTTGCTATTAAAAAGACAAAAATCGCTGAAACCACCGCAAGAAGCTTGTGGCGTAATTTTGAAAATCATATTTTTCCTAAATTAGGACATAGACCAATTGATAAAATTCTAGCACCTGAAGCCATTGACGTATTAAAGCCGTTAGCGGCAAAAGGAAGTCTTGAAACTACAAGTAAACTTGTAGGTTATTTAAATGAAGTAATGCGTCATGCGGTTAATACAGGGCTATTACACCACAATTCATTAGCAGGTATTCGCAGTGCATTTGAAACACCTAAAGTTACTCACATGCCAACTTTAAAACCTGAAGAATTACCAGAGTTAATGAAGGCGATTAATTACGCCAGTATTAAATTAGTTACTCGCTGTTTAATCGAGTGGCAATTGCATACTATGGTACGCCCAAGAGAGGCTGCAGAAGCTAAGTGGTGTGAAATAGACTTTGAAAATTCTTTATGGATTATTCCTGCTGAGCGTATGAAAATGAAAGTAGAGCACATTGTGCCATTAACACCGCAAGTCTTGGCCATATTAGAAATTATTAAACCTGTTAGTTCCCATCGAGAGTACATATTCCCATCTGATAGGCATCCTGCTAAGCCAAGCAACCCTGAAACCGCCAATAAAGCATTACAACGTATGGGCTTTAAAGGAAGGTTAGTTGCTCATGGTATGCGCTCTATCGCCAGTACCACATTAAATGAACAAGGTTTTGATGGTGATCTTATTGAATCAGCGTTAGCGCATCAAGAGCAGAATGAAGTTCGAAGGGCCTATAACCGTGCGCAGTACCTAGAACGTAGAAAATCCTTGATGTATTGGTGGTCAGAACGTATTGAAAACTGTGTAAAATCTAGCTTGAGTGCTATTGCTAATATTAGCTAAACAATTTCAGTATTGAATAAATGAATTTAGCTAATTTTCCTCATCTATGGTTTCTAATTGAATATCAACTTTCCGCTTAATAGCATACCCCGGAGAAATAACCATAGAAGACACATCTTTTAAGTCGTATAAATTGAGTAATTGGTATTGGAAATAATACGGATCTAATGACGAATCTTCTGAGCAATCTACTGCCCATTCAGATAAAAGGAAACCCGCTAATGCATCTGTAGTCTGAAGATTAAATAGCGGTTTTTTATCTAAACCTAAATCACGTTTTAGGCCTTTTGAAAAACCATGTTTGGGGTGAGGGCCTAGCGTTAATATTACCGGGGCTTTCCATTTTACATCCTCGGGAATAGATATATTACCAATACTTTTCGAAGTTATAACTTTGTTAACTCTATTTATTTTAAAGTTTTTGTAGCTGTTATCCTCTAGGACGCATACTCGCACATACCAACGATTGCGACTTTCAAAAATTGCAGTCGGTACAATTTCTCTAATTTCATTGTCGGAATTTGACGATAAGTAATGTATTAATAATCGGCTAGATGAGTAGATTGCTCTTGTTAGTATAGATGATATTTCTTTAGATAGCTGATGGCCGCAGTTATGCTTTTGGTCTAGACCAATTGTATTTGAATACCGAGAGGGCTCAATTTTTCTCCCATATGCAATCAATGCTAATGCAGATTCTACGTTGAAATCAAAACCAGGATTAAATGTAGAGGATTTTTCATACCTTTTATTTCCAACTTCGTAATTAATATTGTCAGGGTAGCGCTCCCTGTATGTTTTGAATGTACGGGTAGCAGTAGCTATCGACATACCAGTAAGCTCCATCAACTGCTTTCTATTAATAGAGCCCGTATACATTAGCAATACATCTATAAGTAATAAATTATCTGAAAAGTTCATTTTGATTCCTGTAATCATTTTAAACTGTATAAATACACTCTATCACATCATTTGATTCTGGTGTAGTATTATGTCATCAAAAATAACAACAAAGATATTATCGAATTTAATGGTGTTTTCTATAACCAAATTAATTCGATAATAAGTACAGGAGCTTACTTGTCACACTTAAATCGTATTATTGCGGTAGACAATATTAGTAGAGGTCAGTTTGTAGAGATCCCTACAATTGAACATACTAATTTCAATGGCGTAATTCGCGCAGGTAAAACAACAACACTTCGAGCTGCATTGCTTTTTTATGGCACACGCCCAGGTGATATTGCAAAAGCTAAAGGAGATGCATTTGAAGGATTTGCGACATTTTATTTCCCTCGCCCGAGTAGTTTTTTAGTTTATGAGTATATCAAAGGTGATAAGACGTATTGTGTAGTTTGTTCAGGCAAGAAAAACCAAGTGCAATACCAGTTTTTAGATACAGCTTTTGAACAGTCTTATTTCCTACATAACTCGCAAGGCATAACGACCATTGTCGATACGGCGCAGCTGAGAGTGTTTCTTGAAGCAAAGGGGTTTGAGCTTACAGCAAAAATTGGCTCAGAAACTTATGCGAAGGTAATTCAGTCAAATAAGCGTTATAGAGGAAAAGGGGCAAATGCTGAGCAGATCAGAAGACTCCGCCCTAAGTACTCATTGCCTGCTAATGGTGGTTCTATTGAGAATATTGACCGAGTGTTATCGAATATATTTTCGAGTAAAGCATCCGTTGCGAATATACGAAGTGCTCTGACTAATATCTTAGTTCAAGAGGGGTTAATCTCGTCTCGCACATTAACGTTAGATGAGCACGCAGGTCAAATTGGTGATTGGTTCGATTCTAGAGAAGCGTGGATGGATCTAGAAAATCGTCGTGAGGTAGTATTTTCCTTGGCAGAAACGGCTGCTGGTTATCAGGGAGTCACTAATAATCTGTCTGGTTTGATGGGGCGTTGTAATGATATTGGACTACGCTAGAGGATTTGAATACACAAGCCAAGCAATGGTGTGTCAGTACAAGCCGCAACCGAAAATGTCCCAAACAACTGGATATGAGTGTGGGCGAGGCTTTTCAACAAGAG
>MAAC01010625.1_pt1 | contig 31103 bp, 17 predicted proteins | sample 1115981 | NCBI WGS metagenome assembly MAAC01 (sample SAMN04961126, study PRJNA320927) | seawater metagenome | isolation source: sample BD02T64 sea water enriched with oil for 64 days | place: USA:Gulf of Mexico | collected 2013-07-27 | reverse complement strand
CATTAGAACTGGCTTTGTTATTTGCATTTGAAAAACTTAAAATATCTTCCAACGATTGAATACTCATTATTTGCTGGGTAGTCAATGTTGTGTTGGTTGCTTTTTCTACCTCTAATACTAAGGTCAAATGCCCCAGTGAGTCCCAGCCTGGGGTCTCTCCGGCTTTTGACTGCATAGACAGTAGCGAATGATCGATATTAAAAGTGTTAGCGGCGATGTTAAGCAGGATTTTCTCATTGATTATTGATGACGAATCGATCTCTTCAGAATCATAAGCTTGGAGCTGTTGCGTTAACTTAGGTATATTTACCTTACCTGCATCACCTTTAGGTAATTGTTTAACAAAATAGATGCGACGAGGTGTTTTTTTCGGCTCAAGCCACTGGCGACAATGACTAATTAGTGTCTTTGCGTCTACACTATCTTGTGCGATGAGAACAACGACACTGACAATGATCTCCTGCCAATGAGGATCCGGTAATCCTAGAGTGGCGACTTCTGCGACATGCTGATGGCGAAGAATAGCTTCATTTACTTCACCTGGGTGAACATTCACCCCACCGCTAATAATTAACTCCTTAAGTCGACCGCAAATTTTGACAAAACCTTGATCATCTTGGCTGGCGATATCTCCTGTTTTAAACCAATCTTGCTCAAAGGCACTGTTGGTCGCCTCGAAATTATCAAAATAGCCGGTAAATACACTCGACCCTTTTAGCCACAGTTCACCCTGCTCATTGACGGCACAAACACTGTTGTTTTTATCGACGATGCGTATAGATAAATCCACAGGCTTTCCGATGGTTGCGTGGCAGAAGCTGTCGTCACTTGGCCCACAAAACAAGCCTCCAGCCACTGTTTCGGTCAAACCGTAAATATTGTTAATGCGGATAGCAAAACGCTCTTCAAGACGTTTCCAAACGTTGGTGTCCAACATGCCAGCCACAGAGATTAAATGGCAAAAGTGATCATTGTCAAAATAATCCTGGTACTGTGCGAAGCGATCAATAAAACCTAATACTGTAGGGACAGTAATTAAATGGGTGATATGTTGGCTGTAAATGGTATTTAGAAATGCCTCTATATGCTGAGCTTCCATGCTACAGGGTCTAAACAAACTACAAGTGTTATAGATAGCCAGTAGCGGCCCCTGAAACAAGCCATCTACATGGGTCAGCATCATGTTATTTAACAGCTTGCTCTGTGGTGAATATGAAAAAACAGTTTGTAGAGTCTCTAAATGGCATAATAAATTTCGGTAAGTAAGTTGAACGCCTTTAGGACTGCTAGTGGTGCCAGAGGTAAATACAATAAAACAATCACTGTCCAAATCATCAGGTAAATAGGGCTGTTGAGACGGGAACTGGAGTATCGTTTCCTGCCAGCTAGTTTGAGATTTCTTAAAAAAGCGTTTCATTAAAGGACTTGCCTTTTTTTCATTACCACAAACTTGATAGATAGAAAAATTCCCCGCAAGTTGCCATGCAGATTGTTGTTTACTGTCCAGTAATACCAGAGCGGGTTTTATCTGTTCAATAGTGGATTTAATCAGGGGTACAGGTGTATCAGTTGCTAAAACAGTGCAACATATACCATTAAAAAATGCAGCAAGTACTGCGTTGATAACAAAACTCTCTTGTGAGCTACAAATAACAATCCGCTGTTTATCTTCGACATTGAACTCAGCATATAATCCGCCTAAATGTTCAATATTTGATTGTAACTGTTTATAGGTGACAGACTCATTCTGCAATGTAAGAAAGATTTTTGTACTGGAGCTATTGATACTATTATATATCTCGTTTAACGATTTCATTTGTTCTCCAATAAATTCCAATTTACTTTAGACAAACTTGTTCTCTCAATCTCGTTAACAACCTTCCAGTCAATTTCCTTATAGACGTTACCCAAATCTTCAAGCAGCCTAGTGCTTATACTTGTCAATGAATGATCTTTGATAACAACGAAGCAAACAATCTGTAGATTTTTAGTTTTAAGGGCAAAATCTTCAACGTCACTTGCATTACTCAACCATTGCTCAATAGCATGCGGATGCAACCACATAGTGGATGAGGATTTGAAACTCTGATCAGACCTACCGAGGAAATATATCTGTCGATCAGCAGCAATTCTCACTAGATCACCGGTATCAAAAAAAGGTCGTACAGTGAGTGTTTCCCCCCAATAACCTAAAAATATTCCAGGACTGTATATACGTAACATGCCTTCGCCACAAACTAGTTCGTGATCCCGGCTGTCTACCACCGCAGCAGTGATGTCCTTACAGGGGAACCCAAGTGAGTCATTCAGGGGATCATAGCTATCAGGTCGTTCGGCAATCACCAGACCGCATGTCTCTGTTAAGCCATAGTAGTTATATACGGGGATGTTAATTTGTTGCCAAAGCGATATTTTTATCTCGGTGGCTAGTGGTGCTCCGGTGGTCAAAATCATGCGCAAACTTTTTAAACCATCAATTCTTTTTGCAATAGCGCATATGGTCTCTATTAATTTTGGCCCCGAGATAAAAACTGTGTAGGTTTGATCAGTCAATTGTTCAATGACTGACTTTAAATCCCCCAATACGGGATTAATATTAGTGTCACATTGACAGATAAGGGGTAAAAAGACCGAGCAACGTAGGCCACTCATTGTGTGTAAGGGCGCTATATTTAAAATTTTATCGTCATCGGCAATTTGAAACTGTTCTTGGAACAATAACGCTGAAAATAATAAGTTCTGAAGACTGTGGCATACACCTTTAGGTGTACCGGTTGAGCCAGAGGTAAAGAGAATAACGGCACCCTCAGTCGGATTCCACTGATAGGCGCTTTGATCAACAGATGAGTGACTATTTTCTGATATAATATCCTCAAGCACTGCGCTATCTTCATCATCTGCTAGATTTAAATATAGAACATCATTGGGAAAAGTGGACTTGGAGGGCTCAGTTGATATCCAGCAGGCGGGGTTTAGTTTATTTATTATAGTTTTTTGCTGAATCCCGGTGATGTCTGGGTCGATAAAAGCCACAGCTCGACCTAAAGCCCATGCGCTAAGTGCAAATGAAATACTAAGGTCAAGAGGAAGGTTAGAAAGGACTATCGGGGCATTAGTATTTAGTTGCCTGATAAAGTTTGTGCATTGTCTGGAGAAGACAATAGCATCCCTCAGCCACAAATTGCTCCGATTAATATGGGGAGTATTTAAAGAGACTGACAGAGTGGAGTTCTCTCCCTCAATAAAAACTTCAGAGTTCAATAAAGACCCCTTCGGATAAATGTACTCATTATGCTGCCTTGTATTTAGGGTGAAACTAAAACCATTGTCACTTGTTATTTCCATTATAAAAAAGCGATATTCCTATATTTTAGTAGGGGGATATAGATTCTCTATCAAACTCTTCGATAATTAAGTTAACCAGAACGGCTTTAATTGCTTGGATTAGTCTATTACTTCAGTATAGCTTAGTTGATTTTGTTTGGAGTGTTGGGGCATGAAATGACGAAAAGAGGAGTTACTGAGCCGGTCTGTCCACAGTGGATGTCGTCGAAAAAGTACCCGACAGCGTCCAATAGACCGCAATGGCGGTGTTATATTTCATTTGAGCCTACAAGTATAAAAACGAAGGGTACTGGACAACAGAGAGGGCAGGGGTGTTCGATTTTGTAAATTACCTAGAAGCGGATGCAATAGAATTTATAAATGCAGTGACAAACTAAATATCAAAGTAGTGTAGAAGCAATTTTGTGACCATTTTAAACTTGTTACAACGGGATAATTACGTTCACCTCTTTGTTTTTCATCGTTAAACTTCGATAAGTTAATAATGCCTAAGGAGCATGTTAATAAGTACGGCAACTTCACAGGTTTACAGAGCAAATTAAACGCAAGGTTTCTAGTGATGTGCCAGCAACTTTTCTTGCTTATCATTGCATAAAAACTGCTATTATTGCGGTTCAAAAATTGCTCTTTGAGCATGTTTTGTCTTCGTATTAATGACTTAAATAAAGAATTGTCTACCAACACAGGAAATTATGCATGACCCTTGCAAACTACCCGGTTCACACAATTGTTGATGACTTTGTGGCACCGGTCTGCGCAGAGTTTGTGCATATCCTATATCAAAATGACGATATCTTATTGATCAATAAACCCAGTGGTCTGCTTAGTTTATCAGGCAAGAATCCCCTTAACTGGGATTCGGTACACTACCGTTTAGTGCATGGACAAGAGGGGGTGAGCCCTGCATTTCCCCAGGCAAAATTAGTGCACAGATTAGATTATGGGACATCCGGTATTATGGTGGTGGGGCTAACTGCGGATTCGACAAAACACCTCAATAAGCAATTTCAAGCGCGTACGATTAAAAAGCGTTACCTGGCCCAACTGGAGGGTTGGGTTGGCGAGGATCAAGGGCAAATTACAGGGCCTATAGCAAAAGATAAACTGCTTTTTCCCAGGGTGAAAATTTGTCACAGCACCGGCAAAGCCGCCAAAAGTGAATACAAGGTAATAGATCGTTTAGCGCAACCGCATAGCACTTTGGTGCAATTTACCCCTGTTACGGGGCGCACACACCAGTTACGTATTCATAGTCAGGCGATAGGTCACCCAATTCTTGGCTGTGATCTGTATAAAAGTGAGCGTAGTCAACAGATGGCAGATCGTTTGTTATTACACGCCAGTGACTTGTTTTTCGAACATCCTACTAACGGTGAGCCATTCCATGGGCACTGTCCCTGTCCGTTTTGATCACAATCAGCAAGCTATGCGGTAGAAAACGTATATATGGCCGGCTGGCAATGGACTCCAGACAGATTATGCGCTGAATAACTAAATTGACATTCTCTTGTTTGCGGGAATATTACTGCTGTCCAGCCATTGCGGGTTTGGGTTGTAGTTATCTAACCAATCGGGTATCTCGGCTGCTGGCATTGGACGGGCTATGCCATAACCTTGTGCTGCGTTACAGCCCATTTCCAGTAACATCAACCCGTGTTCGGTAGTTTCAACGCCTTCAGCAATGACCTTGCGGTTAAAAGACCTCGCTAGTGCAAGCACACCATCGACAATGGCATAATCATCGGGGTCATTGAGCATATTTATAACAAAACTCTGGTCAATTTTGATTGTACCAGCAGGCAAATTTCGCAAGTGGGTAAGTGAGGAGTAACCCGTGCCGAAATCATCCAGAGCGACATTTACCCCCAATACATCGCGGCAAGTATTTAGAATAAGACGGATCGCATCGAGGTCACCCAGAGCACTGCTTTCCAGTATTTCCAGTTGCAAATATTTGGCTGTGTGATTGGGGTGACTTGCCAGGTTTTTTTCAAGTCTTTTTAAAAATGAAGGTGAGCGCAAGTGATAAGAAGAAATATTGACACTGACTTCAAAAAATATGCCCTGCTTTTGCCATGCAACAATTTGTTTAAGTGCTTGATTAATCACCCAGTCTCCGATAACGATTTCTAGCTCAGTGCCTTCGATAACCGGTAAGAATTGAATCGGAGGGATCAATCCTTTTTGCGGGTGCAACCTACGTATCAAAGCTTCAGCACCAAATACTTCTCCGGTCTTCATATCGACTTTAGGTTGGTAAAATAAGGTAAATTGATTACTTGCAAAAGCTTGTTGTAACTCTTCGATTTGATGGTGCCTTTGAATGATTTGCTGGTCTTGTTCAGGATTAAATAAGTGCGAGCGATCTTTGCCCGCTAGTTTTGCCTGATACATCGAATAGTCAGCGTGGCGTAGCAAGGTATCTAAATCGGCATTATCATCAGGATATAGCGTTACTCCGATCGAAACACTGATATTAAATATCTGCCCGGAAATTTCATAGGGCTGAGCGAGCACATAATGCAATTGATGCAATTTCTCGTCACAGTGCTGAGCAGATTGTATATCACCAAGAAGCAGCACAAATTCATCGCCACCTTGACGAGAAGCGGTATCTTGGTCTCTGATAGTGGTTTGGATGCGTTGCGCTACCCCAATAAGTAATTGGTCGCCTACATCATGGCCATAGCTATCATTGACCGGTTTGAAGTTGTCCATGTCAAGAAAACAAACGGCAAGCAGAGTGTCCGTCTCTTTGCTGTGCGCAATGGAAGATGTAAAGCGCTCGGCGAGCAAGGTTCGATTTGGCAACTGCGTCAGCTCATCATAGTGTGCCATAAATTCTAGTTTTTGCTGCTGTTGTTTGCTCCGGGTTACATCAGAGAATATACAGACGTATTGTAGCGTGACGCCATCTTCATTGGTGAGTGTGGACATAGAGAGACGGGCGGCAAAGTGTTGGCCGTCTTTCTTCGTGCCCCAGATTTCACCCTGCCAGTGGCCATGTTCTATAAGCTGCTGCCACATACTCTCAAAGAACGCAGGACTGTTTTTGTTAGATCTGAGAATGCTGGTCTTCTGGCCTAATATTTCACTGCGATTGTATCCGGTGAGGCTTGCAAAAGCGGGGTTAACATCAATAAAGACCCTTGTTACATCAGTAATATATATGCCTTCATTGGTATGGCTAAATACTCGCGAAGACAGGCGCTGCTTTTCATCTGAAAGGTATCGCTCAATGGCTATAACACTTAGTTGAACGGCAAACTCTAGCAGTTTGAAGTCGTCTTCTGTCGGGGTACTCGGTTTGCGCTGGTAGATCGCGAAGGTGCCAAGTAGTTGATTTTGAGAACCAATAATAGGTTCTGACCAACAAGCGGCTAGCTGTGCTTTGGCGGCGAGCCCCTTGGCCCTCTGCCAATAGGGGTGAGTTTGAATGTTCTCAACAATCACCCTCTTCTTGGTAAAAGCTGCTGTGCCGCAACTTCCCACACCATCGCCAATGTTTGTGCCATCTATGGCTTTAATAAAGTAATCAGGTAGCGTCAAAGAAACACCAGAATGCAATTTTGTACCTTGGGTATTGGCCAGCAAAACACTGCACAAGGCGCCGGGCTTTTCCTGTTCTATGAATGTACCTATTTGCTGCAGAATATGTCGTATGCTGGTGCCTCTTAACAGGCTCTCCAGCACCGCATTACGCGCATTGTCCCGAAATTCTATCCGCTTTCGTTGAGATATGTCGGTATGGATCCCCGTGCAGTGGATTGGATTATGATGTTTATCCCAATTAATGAATTCACCAGCAGAATGCAGCCAAATCCAGTTTTCATCTATTGTCTTTATCCGGTATTCAAACTCAAACACAGAACCTTTTTTCAGGCATTCTTTATACAAGCTGAAGGTAGATTTTCGGTCATCTGGATGGATACGCTGCAGCCATTCTTTCAGGCTTGTTGTAAAGCGGTTTGGGTCATATCCCAACAGTTTGGCAAAACCATCGCTAATTAGCAGTTCGCCGCTGAGAGTGTTTAGTTCAAACCAGCCCTGCCTGGCAGAACCTAGAGCCAAATTTAAACGTTTTAGATTACTGTCTAATGACTCAATACGTTCGGAGACGGGTGCTTTCTGCGATTGCAAATTATCTTTCACACGGAAAAACAATATAGCTGAAAAGGTAGTTAAGCTAGTTACAATAATCCCCAGTAGAGACATGAATACAATTGAACTGTAGTTAAGCCAAGTATGTATGGGGGAGACTTCCAACAGCCACGTGGTATTGGCGACGTGTATTTCTTTTGCTACAGGGTTTGCAATGATAGGTTCTGCTGAGTTCGCAAAAACTTGAATCTCACCACTGTCCGGCTGAATACGCGATAACTGATAGGCAAATCCAGCCTCAGCAAGGGCAGCTAGATTTAGTGTTTCTAATACTTGTGGGAAACGTATTGATACTGCAACGAAGCCCCAAAAGTATTGATCGCCAGTGGACCCTTGCAAATAAACAGGTAGCCGTCCGACCGCTCCATAGCCATGCTGGGCCAGATCAAAAGGGCCAGCCAAGGTTAGTTTTCCGCTATCTCTTGCAGCAAAAGCTTCTTTATTGCGATAGGGAGACGTGAGTAAATTATGACCAATGAGTTCTTCATTGCCTGCTGAGGGTACAACGTATTTAATAACACCTGCGGGAGCAAGCTGCACAGATGTGACTCCCGGATACGAAGGTAACATATCGGTAGCGAGCAAGGTAAAGCCAGAGGAGTCACCTTGTTGGCTGCGGATCAAAGAGGCAAGTGGAGATGTGGCAGATAATGCCCGATTAATATTTCGTGCAATTAAATTGACATAACTACCTGTGATATTTTCAATGGCTGTCAGCTGCTGCTGTTGTTTGTAGCTATGAGCGTAGCCAATGGTGATAATGGAAACAGCGATTGAGGATATGAAGATAAGTTGTATGGCTACGGATTTTTTTAATTCTTTTAACATGCAATTTCCTAAGGTTACTACATCGGAGTTTAACCTTTTGCTGATATAAAAATATAATCACTCTTTGATTGCATTTTGTCCAGTTCATTAGGTTACTAATTTCAGTTATCTAAATATTAAATGAATATTTAGGATAAGTGTGAGCTTAAGGTTTTTGCATGTTTTGTTTTTAAGCTCTATGAAAGGTGATATAAATGCTGCACCCAAACTTAATTGATAGTCGAATATTAAAGTTGGAAGTTGGAAGTTGGAAGTTGGAAGTTAAAAGTTAAAATAAAGTCTGCGAAACAAATGAGGCCAGCAGTGCATACGAGCTTTACAGAATGAGTACTCTAGTCGCTGGCAAGTGCGCAGTGGGAGGCTCAAGCCAATCAGGAAGGCCAATCAGGATTAACCAGCTACTCTTTGACCGCGCTGGCTCATACATGTGATCACGCAACTGTTGCGTCATTCAGCGTTTTTCAATGCGCGAGACTCACTACCAATAAGGCTGCCCCAAGTACACCGTTAGTCATATAAGAACTGTCTACGCCAGAGTCTGATAGCAGTCCTAGTGTGCCTGCAATTAGTGCACTGATTTTACGTCTCCATTTAGGTACTCTCGCCGGCGCAAGATCCTGAGAAGCGATCAGATCTTTTTCGGGTTAGGGGAGAGTTCGCCGTCAATAATCGGTTGGTAGTGTTGGCACACCTTGCGAGTGAGGTCGGCGCGGCGGTACATGCTATGGGTTGCATACTCTCCATTGGATGATCTGCATTGTCTCTCTCATCCATCTAGGTAACTACGCTCAGGATTGTCAGCAGCTGTTAGTTAAAGTGATCTTAGCGCATTCCTACAATAAACTCTGTCGCACTATTGTACTCTGATCGTATACAGTCGTTGTTTGTTTGGTGAACAGCTTTGCGAAAATTAAATAACCTATAACACAGAATTACAAATTTGACGTGTGTCCATACACAGGCTTACAAAAACAAGACTGTATATCCAATGGCAGTTGATTAATATTGGGGAAAATTAAAGAGGATATTATTATGCCGTTGAAATTCAATATTAGTGTTCTATTACTGTGTTTGAGTATCTTTAATCAGCAAATGTTGTTTGCCGCAGATAAAAACAGCACAGACCTGACTGTGCATGTTAATAGTGCCAGCAGTGATGAAGGCGTGATTAGGGTTTTCTTGCTTAATTCTAAAGTGCAATTTGAGCAACTGGATGGTCATTACAAAACATGTACTAAAGCAGTCAATAAACTCAGAACTCGTTGTCGCTTTGCTGATATCCCGTATGCCGATTATGTGATTTTCAGTTACCACGATAAAAACTCGGATGCAGATTTAAATTTTAGCTTGCTTGGATCCCCACTTGAAAAAATGGCCATTAGTAATATAGACCTTGCCGATAACGATGATCCGACTTTTGAGCAAAGTAAATTCACATTAGACGCAGTCAGCGCACAAGTGTTTATCAACCTGCAATAAGGTTTACCCTATGGGTTGGTTCGCCTGGCCAGTGCTAGAAACTTGCTGCTGATGAATGCCCGGGTAAAAAGGAAGATATTATGACAATTGATTACTTGGGCTCTCTTTTTGAAACCCATCCAATTATGTGGACTGTAGCGATGCTTTTTTTGCTTAATGTCGGTCTTAGTGGTTTTGAAATTGTAATAGATTTACTAACAAAAAAGCAACGGCGATGGAAAGATACTTTGGCAAATTGTCTGATTCTTGTGTCACATCAGCTGGTTGAGAAAACGGCCTACGCGTCCCTTGGCTTTGTGGCTTTACTGCCGTTTTATCTGATTACCCCCTGGCACATTCCCATGACTATGTGGACTTGGTTGATTGCTTTGCTGGTGGCTGATTTTACCTATTACTGGATGCACCGTTTAGAGCACCAACATCGCATCCTCTGGGCAAGCCATAGCGTTCATCACAGTTCAAAAGACTATAATTTGACCGTCGGCTTTCGTCTTAGTCTAATCGAAGGTCTGTTCGAGTGGATATTCCTTGTGCCGATGATTTTACTAGGTTTCAATCCATTTCAGGCGATTGTCGCATTGGTGCTGATCGCTCAGTACCAGCACTGGATTCATACCGAGCACATCGGAAAGTTGGGCTGGCTGGATGAGGTTTTTAACACGCCTTCTGTGCACCGTGTACACCACGGCTCCAACAACCAATATCTGGATAAAAATTACGGCGGCATTCTGATGCTCTGGGATAAGATGTTTGGTACTTACCAGCGCGAGGAGGCAACGGTTATTTACGGTTTAACGCGAAACATTAACACCAATAATGTGCTGAAAATTTTATTCGTAGAGTTTACGCGTATAGGCAGTGATTTTAATAAGTGCCGAAACAGTCGGGATAGATTAAAAATTGTCTTCGGGGGGCTAAGTTGGCGTCCTCTTTATTTCGACACAACAAAAAAATAGTCTTTTGTCGTTTTCTTATAACAGACAATGAATCGCACTAATCCATTGCCTGACTCTGGTGATAGCCGAGCGTTAGTAGCCGATTACCAAACCGCTATCAGTGAAGCGCATAGGCTAAATGTGGATATTGAGAAGAATATAACGCCCTACATCGATTAGTGAATAAACAAGTGCATCCAGCGAGTGGGTGCCCTGGCAGGAATATCAGAGGCAAAGCGAATTCCATTGAGTTTATTCAGCTTCACTGGAATCTACCCGCTTAGATCAACTGCCTACTATTGCTGTTAAATGCGCTTTAGTAAATCAAGTAATTGATCAATCTCTAATGGTTTAGCTAAGTAATGATTGGCTCCAGCTTCCAGGCATTTTTCCTTATCACCGGGCATTACGTTTGCTGTGAGGGCAATAATAGTGGTTTCCTGGCAGCGTTGAATTTGTCGTATCAAAGCAATGGCTTGATAGCCATCCATTTCAGGCATCATGATATCCATTAATATCACGTCAATATCAGCGTGCTCTTCTAACAGTTGTAAACTCTGCTGACCGGAGGAGGCAATCCTCACTTCGTAGCCATATTTGCGCAGAACCTTTGCCAGTGAGAATAAATTGCGCATGTCATCGTCGACCAGCAGAATATTGGCTTTAGGCTTAAGCTCTGAGTCGTCTGGCTGTACCTGCGAGGCTGAAGGTGTGCGAGTGGTAGAGAGGGAGAGGGAGGTTGGGAATTGCTTTGTTGTATCGGAGTTAGGCTTAGATTCAATGTCTGGCTCAGACTGTATTTCCGCCTTAGTTACCGCTCTACTATTGAACTCGAAGTCTGTTGTTTCGGCTGGAGGCTGTGAATCTATCAGATTTTTAACCCCAGAGTGTGCACTTAACTGATTAGCAAACTCAGTCACAGCTGTTAGTAACTCCTCATGGGAGTGGTCTGATTTTAGAATAATTTTCCCGCTAAAGGGCGCAAGCTTTTTCTGTTGTTTGGCAGAGAGCTCCATACCAGAATGTATGATGATAAATATGGATAAGTCCACGGATTCATCGGCAGATAATTTATCCAAAAGCGCAAACCCGGATATGTCAGGAAGGCCAAGATCCAATATTACAACATCGAAACTTTTCTGATGGATGATGTCAAATGCAGCTTGGCCGGTATTAACACCTGTAATATCAACATCTAATGATTTTAGTAGTTTCTTGATAGCAAACAGCGCGGCACTATCATCCTCTACGATTAACACCGCTGGCAAATGTTGTTTGTTTTCGGTCAATAAATGGATTATCGATTTTAATTTATCACTACTAACGGGCTTACTGGACTGACCTGCCGCGCCTAATTCACGCATATTTCTGAGATTATCCAGAGCACTAATCAAATGCACAGGGATATGTTTTGTTTTCGGGTTAGCTTTTAATTTGGCTAACACGCCAGCGCCATCTAGTCCGGGTAACATGTAATCAAGAATAATGCCGCTAAAATCGTGTTCAGTGGATAGCTGTACCCCCGTTTCCCCATCTGATGCGACTATTGCCTGACAGTTTTGCGAGTGACAAGTGTCATAGAGAATTTTTGCAAAGTGTCTGTCATCTTCAACGATCAACAATAGTTTTGTGCCTGTTTTCAATTGATCTCTATCATCGACAAAGGGAGGGAATGAATGGCCAGTGAGCAACTTTTCAGTAACCGGATGGTCCTGCTCAAAGGTAAGTGCCACAGGTGTATCCTGAGCTTGTATTTCCTTTAACTGGCCTTGTGCATAGGGCTTGTCGTTCTGATTCGAATGGCTTACAGCTGCATCATCTTGTTCCTCGCGTACCGGTAAAATCAGCTTAAATATAGACCCTTCGCCTAAACGACTCTCCAAGTGTAAATCGCCACCGAGGAAGTGAGCAAAGCGCAATGAAATTGATAATCCCAGACCTGTGCCACCGTGCTCTCGACTGGTTGAACCATCGGCCTGTTTAAAGGCCTCGAAAACATGGCTCTGCTTTGACTCTTCAATGCCTATACCGGTATCTTGTACGGCAAAGATAAAGATATCTTCAGTATCATCCAGTAAACCTGCTTGCGAATGCGCGCTGATGTCTAAGGTGACTGAACCTTGCTTGGTAAATTTAATCGCATTACTGAGCAAGTTAGTAACGATCTGCCCTAATTTCATGCTATCTGTGAGGATAAATTCCGGTAAATTTTCTGCAAGCGCGATGTTAAAGTCAATCGATTTATCTTCTGCCATATGCCTGAATCGACTTGCCATTCCATGTGCGAACTCAGTTATCGTCACCTGTTCCTGGTGAAATTGCATTTGTCCGGCTTCGACTTTGGACAAGTCTAAAATATCATTAATTAAGCCTAACAAGTGACGCCCACTATCATGAATTACTTGCGCCGATTCAACATCATCTTCGGATAGGTTTCCATCGGGATTTTCAGCCAGTAACCGCGCTAAGATCAACAAACTATTTAAGGGTGTTCTCAGCTCATGGGACATATTGGCCAAAAATTCGGATTTGTATTGGCTAGCTTGCGCAAGTTCTTCTGCTGATAATTTGAGTTCCTCTTTCTGAATCTGCAGTTCTGTTGATTTGCGTTGCGAATCATTGAGTAAAAGGTTTAATTGCATTCTATCTTGAGAAGATTGCAGAGAAATCGCAATAGTGTCCGAGACTAAGTCCAGCAATTCGAGTTTGTTCTCAGGGAAGTCGCAGAGCGAACCTATCTCTAAAAGTGCTTTGACTGAGCTGCCGATACTAAAAGGGCAGAGCAAGATTTGTTTGGGTTGGGCATTGCCCATAGTGGTTCCGATCCTTACATAGGCCTGGGGAATATCAGAAATCATTATTTTTTTATTTTCTAATACAGCCTGGCCCAAGAGTCCTTCGCCCTTTTTAAAGGAATGAATCAAAATGTCTTTTGAATTCACGGCGTAACGGCCCCTTAAGTGGAACACCTTCGAGTTAGTATCATAGACATATAGAAAACTGAGCGGACTACCCAGGTAACTTGAAAGAAAAGTAGTGACACGGGAGGCGAGTTCATCGACCTCCAATTGGCCGCGAATCTTCTCGTAAAGTATATTTTGACCTGACTTCGACCACTGCTGTTGCTCGTTATCAGATGAAGATTTTTTCAACTGCTGGGTCATGTTTAGTAGGGCTATCGACAATTGATCCTTATCTGTACGCGGGTGAATGTCGTCACTGAAATCACCATTGGCAATGCCGGTAGCGATTTTTGCAATATCAGCTAAAGAGCGAGTCATATCATTAAATAACTCGGCAAGTTGCACTAGCTCATCATCACCATCAATTGGTATTTGGTAATCTAAGGCACCTTGTTGTACCGCTAATGCCCCTTTTCTGATGTTGGCAATTCGATTAAGTATTAGCCGAGAAATACTGATGTGTAGGACGAAAAAAATAAGGGCGGCAATGATCAAAAATAAAACTAACATCAAACGTGATGCTTTTTTTACAAAGCTAAAAACTTCTTCGCGATTAAACTCAAGCACAATTTTCAGACCACTTTCAATAGCGCCGATATCTCTGCTTGCGGACAAAATATCGATGTCACTCAATGGTTTATCTTGTAATGCACTCTCAAGTAGCAACTGCTCAGTGTCATGTATTTGCAAACCCACTATGGGCATACCGGCTAGCTGTATGTTTTTACCGCTGGCATCCAATAACTTCATTACTTGCGCTTCCCAATCGTAAGAAACCAAGACCCAACCAATGACTTCGTCTTGATACTTTACTGGGGAGATGAACCATTGGGTACGAGATAAAGGTAAGCCCAACTGGGTAAGCCAAGAATCTTCTAAGGGCATAACCGTGCTGATTTGTTCATGCATATTGTCTGCAAGTTGTGGGGTATCACTAGTGCTAGTCCCCAATAGGTTCTCACCGGGAATTCGATTACCTTGGTTATCGCGGGTTGTTACTGCGAAAACTTCACCGTCTTTGTCAATTAAAATAACGTAGTGAAAAAACGGATAAATTGACACCAGTCGATTTATCGCCTGAGAGATACCACGGCTTGAATATTGGTTAAGTGAGCGGGTGATTGTGGGCTCGCTAGAAATTATCGAGCCAATATTTTCAATTTCTTGATGTTTGGTCTCAAGTTGTATAACAACAGAATCAAGCTGATTTTGTAAATCTAATTGAGCTCGATTGGATACATAGTCTTCAAAATATGATGTGACCAGCCAAAAAAGAAAGCCAAAAGAAATCAGAATAACTGACAATATTAGCGCATTTATTCTAACGCTGAGCCGGTTGAATTTAGCTATTTTCATAACAGACTGCTTAATCAATCAATATATTTAATGTTAGCAATACTGGATGGTATTTGTATGCCCAGCAATTCAAGGCTTCCCCTGTTCACCAGAATCATCGGTGGCTGGTGCAGTTTGCTTTGCATTTTTGTTGGTTTCACCTTATTGACCAGGATTTCAACGGCCATTTTGCCAGACATGTATCCCAGTGTATAAAAATCGGCGACAGGTCCAAAGGTAGAGCCAGCTTCTACGCCGCTTTTATTGGAACTTAAAATAGGAACTTGCAGTTTTTGGGCAACTTTAATTAGCATTGCTTCGCCACCGCCTTGCATTAATGTATCAGTGGTAGTGACAAATGCATCAATCTTGCCTGCAAGTGCCTCGGCCATCTTTTGAGCTTCCAGTACATCTTTGGGCTGTTGATCAATAACTTCTAATCCCTTTTTACGCAGCAGTCTACTCAAGTTAACGGCTTGTATTTGCGAATTTGGCTCCCCTTTGCGATGAAAAATAGCAACGCGTTTAGCATTGGGAAGTACCGTGGTTAATAAATCAACATATAAATGAAAAGGCACAAAGTTACTTGTCCCCACCAAATTATTACCAGAGTAGTCAAAAGAGTCGATAAGTCCGCTATCGGCCGGGTAGGTGACTATTGAAAAAACAATTGGCGTAGAGATTGGCATAATATCTTTAACGATACTGGTGCCGGGAGTTGTGAGAGTGTAGACAAGGTCGACTTGCTGTTGCTTAAAAGATTCAGCAATGTCTTTCTGTTTTAGTTTGTCACCTGCGCTTTTTCCATAAATGATGGTTAAGTTTTTGCCTTCAATAACACCAGATTCTGCAAGTGCATCTTTAAAACCTTTTACATTGTTTGGGTAACCACTCCAGACAGAGACACCAATTGTATGTTCGGTGGCCTGTTCTGCCGCAAAGATTAGGGTACTGCTAAAACCAGCCAATACGACGCTGCTAATGAACAGTTGCTTGCATTTCATTTTCATTATTTAAATCCTTTTAAAACAATAAATAAGTGTTGGACGTTGCTAGCTAAACCACTGCGGTGTTATGCATATAGTAAAGTATAGTATAGATTTTGATTTTTTAAGTTATCAACCAAGTTTCAGTTTTAACTACATATTTAACTACAGAATAAAAAATTATAAGCGCGATTTTTTGATTTGGGATTCTGGAGAAATTGCAAAAATAAATACAGTGAATCCGATCGGTGTATTTCCATAAATAGTGAGCCACTTTTAAGGTGGTTCAAAGTAGCTCAGCTATGCAAGCTTGTGCCGCTTGACAGTAGCCCACACTCAGATTTTAGCGCCAGCTTGTAGTTGCTATAGAGGTAAGGCAGTAAATACGAACTACACTTGTATTACTCCTCTACTCGAATGAGTATCCTAAGAGCGAAATCATCGAATCCAAAATACATCATTAATGGTTTTTATGCATGAGTGATAATTTACGTCCCGCGATACTGATTGTGGACGATATGTCCGCCAATAGAGTTGCGTTAAAACGCCTGCTTAAACATATGGATACTGACCTGATAGAAGCTGAGTCAGGTCAGGAGGCGCTGTGTAAAGCCTTGGATTTAAAAAGGCTGTCTCTGATATTACTCGATGTGCAAATGCCGGAGATGGACGGTTACGAAACAGCGGAGTTCCTGCGCGAAGAAAAACTCACCCGGCATATCCCGATCATCTTTGTTACAGCCGTTCACCGTGATAAGTCCCATATTCTTAAAGGGTATACCTCTGGGGCTATTGACTATATTACTAAGCCTATAGAGCCAGAGATCTTAGTAGCTAAAGTCTCATTATTGCTGGAGTTATGGCGGCTCAGGTTTGGTCTGGAACAAGAGATAAAAGTACGAAGTGCATTAGAGGCGAAAAATAGATTTCTTGCTGAACACGATGCACTTACCAAACTGCCTAATCGACGTTTTTTATTTAGCAAAATAGAGACAGCGATATCGATAGCTAACCGAAAGAATAATGAATTTGCGCTGCTATTTATCGATTTAGACGGATTCAAATCTGTCAATGATAGCTGCGGACAAAAATACGGTGACAAGGTGCTGATCACTATCGCCGAGCGCTTTGGTAAACTGATCCGAAAAAGTGATACCGTTGCGCGTATCGGTGGGGATGAGTTTGTCATTTTATTCACCGACATATCTGATGCAGGCCTTTTAACAACACGTATAAATCAGGTGCTTATAGCGGCAAAAAAGAAGATAGTCATGCAAAATACCATTGTCAATCTCAGTGCCTGTATAGGTATCAGTGTCTATCCAGATAAAAATGACGATGCCGAAAAATTGCTGTACTTTGCTGAAGTAGCTATGGGTAAAGCGAAGGAGGCGGGTAAAAATACCTTCAGGTTCTTTTCTGAAGAGATGGATGTAGCTGCCCATAGGCGGGCTCAAGTGGAGAGATTACTGCAGTATGCAATAATAAATAATGAGTTGAGTATACATTTTCAACCGCTTATTGACCTCAAAACAACGTTACCTATTGGGGCGGAGGTATTGCTGCGCTGGAACAACCCAGAATTGGGATCAATTTCACCTGAATATTTTATCCCTATCGCCGAATCAACCGGGATTATTTATGAAATAGGTGCCTGGGTCATAGAGCAATCAATAAGTCACTTTGAAGAAATACGCAAATTACCCTTTTGTGATAACAAGATGAAATTCAGGGTCGCAATTAACGCATCAGCGATACAATTTAAAAATGATGACTTATACCAGACACTGCAATCTGCTATCGACAATGAAAGAATAGCACCGCAGCAAATAGAAATTGAAATTACCGAGGGTCTGTTGCTCGATGATACAGAAGAGGTTAGAAAGCAGTTACAGTTAATATCTGAGCTTGGTGTCGGCCTTTCAGTTGATGATTTTGGCACAGGCTATTCATCATTAAGTTATTTAAAGCGCTGCCCAATCAAAACAGTCAAGATTGATCGCAGTTTTATATCGGGAATTCCTGAAATCAAGGAAGATAAAATTTTAGTACGCACTATTATTGCCATGGCACATGGTCTGGAGTTTGATGTCATTGCTGAAGGTATAGAAACAAAAGAGCAGCTCGAATATTTAAAAACTGAAGGTTGTGAAGTGGGGCAGGGCTATTACATCAGTAAACCAGTCCCCTTTGATAAGTTTAAAAAATGGTTGTCTGAAAATCTTACAAGCCAATAGCAATGTTTAGGTTAACAGTGTTCATTCACTCTTCAAAAGAGTCGAGACTTAAGTGTGGGTCATGCTGCTGCATCCTGTTACCGCCCGAGCGTTTTGCACCGTACATTGCCTTGTCGGCATGGCTTAATAATTCATTGATTTCACTGCCATCTCTCGGATATTCTGCAATACCAATACTTAAGCCAATCTGGATCCGTTGATTGTTAAATTCAATAGGGGCGGATACTTTTTCGATGAGGTCCTGAATTTTTTTCTCAAATATTTGTGGGTCATGCATATCGGCCATTAAAATAACAAACTCATCTCCGCCAGCGCGTGCCAGAGTGTCATAGTTTCGGATGACTGTACTCAATCTAGATGAAACCTCAATCAGTGTGACATCACCTGCTTCATGGCCAAGGTTATCATTTACTGCTTTAAAGCCATCCAGATCAATCATCAATACTTTGAGTACCGTGTTGGTGCGCGATGCGCGATTGAGCTCGCCAGCGAACAGTTCCATTAACGCACGTCTGTTATGTAAATTTGTTAATTCATCGTGACGGGCTAAGTGATAGCTTTTTTCCTCGGCCTCAACTCGTCGTTCTATTTCTTGTTGCAAGCTTGCTCTCATCCTCCATAATTTTAAAAAGATGCTTATTTTTGATCTGAGGATATCTGGGTCTATAGGTTTTGGAATGTAATCAACAGCACCCGAGGAGTAACCTTTAAGTACATGGCTCTCATCACGATGAACAGCGGTTATAAAAATGATCGGAATATGATTTGTATGCTCTTCTTCTCTAAGAATTTCAGCCACTTCATAACCATCCATCCCCGGCATCTGAACATCTAACAATATAAGCGCCAAGTTTTTCAAGTTCACAGCATTTTTAAGCGCTTCCACACCTGAATCAGCCTCGACTAATTCTACATCATAGTCTCTGAGGATCTTCCTGAGTGCGATTCGATTTGCGGCTACATCATCGACGATCAAAATTTCAGGTACATTTATTGGCACAGTTGTCCCCAGTTATTTCAAATGACTACTGTTAAATATAGTACAAATATGAGTAAGGCAGACAAACTTTAACTGATAAGTACAGCAAACAGCTCACTTAATTGAAAATTGAATCTCAAGAGCTTTTGGGAGAGCTGCACAGTGAGTAAATATCACTTAGGCACAGCATCGAAAGGATGTTATGAATGTGAAGCCTACTGTCTGAGAAATGGGACTAGGCACTCAAAGTATCTCAATCGATTGTTTCTTGCATTGTCAGAGCTTTTGGCGGCAAGCTAATTTGGGTCATCTACCTAGTTACTGGTCTGTTGTAACTGCGTGTTAAGCCATTTATAGGCCTCTGTTTTGTCAGTGAAGAACTCACAGGGGATATCCTGTTGACGGTAAAAACTGCTGATTTTGTCTCTGATTAGAAACATGGCCGTGTGATCGGTAAAGACTAAGGCGATAGTCTTTAACCCTAGTTCTTTGCGCAGTTTAGTAAACCTTTGCATTTCCTCTTCTGCCTCAGGAGTGTAGAGACAATTGTGATGCATAAAAATGATCTGCCCCCAAGGGTTGGAAATTTGTCTAACAGCCTCGACAACAGCTTCTTCATAGCATTTAACGGCCTCTAGATTAAAAGGCCCAGATGCTTGCACTTCGATGATATTGTCTTTATAAGAAATTATAAATTTTCCATGTGAATCAAACATAAGCCCCTCCCAAGACGGATGATTAACTACAGTTTTTTTTCATCAATTCTCATTTACTGACATGAACCTAGCCCCCCCCCCAAAATTTCCCTTGCAGCATCACATTATTCAGCTAATGCAGCGAAACAAGTAACCGTGTGGGAATGTTTTGTTAAATCTATTGGATTGGCACGCCAAAATAGCTATCAATAATCTGTTGAACCTTGCCACTCAACTTCAGGTTAATTACTGCCTGTTGCAGTTTGCTGCGCTCACCTTTTGTAAGCTTAAAACTGCAAGCCAGATACATATCCTTTTCAATAAGAATCAGCGGTCGATCAAAAAATTGAGCAGTTAATCCCCCTTGAATGGCTATATATAAGTATTGAGATAGCCCCGGCAACCGCATCTACAGGGCGGCTTTGATCAGATAAATTAGTGTGGTTGCGTTCAAACACACCTAGATATAGCAACTGGAAAGGAACTGTCTGTTTAAAACACAGCATCTAGTTTTGCATTGGTTATGACAAAAGGTTCTGCTCAAATTGGCATTTTCCCCGGCATCACTGGCTACAACACCCAGCTTTGCAAAGAGCAATAATGAAACAAATAGGTGCTCTGTGCTATGCGTAAAAATGTTATTTGGATGAGCATGTAGGCACTTTTTCCAAAGTTAGTCCCTGGTATATCTATAGGGACCTAGCTATGTGTATTTATACAGGCTGTATGCTTGATCAGTACTTGTGATAAGAGTATATTTACTCACTCACTCTTGGATAATCAGAGTTGCTTAACTGCTCCGGCCCGGGCTAAAAATCGTTCAATCATTGCTGGTGATTTATTTCTGGCCAGCATAATTTCAAAAGTAACGAAACAAACAACTAACCGCGTTTAAAGGAATAAATTTATGATAAAAATATCAGTAAGTATTGATGTCTCAAATTTGAAACAAGCAGAGATTTTTTATATTGAAGCACTTGGCTGCAAGAAGCTGCGCGACCAAGGTTCTATGGCTGTTTTGAGTGTAGAAAACTGTGATATTTATCTACAAGAAAAAGCAGCGGGGACTAGACCTATGAAATCGGACAGTGTTGTGCGTGATTATGGGCGCCATTGGACACCTATCCACTTAGATTTCCTCTGCGAAAATGTCGATGAGGTAGTGGAAAAAATATTAAAATTGGGTGGCTCACACGAGGGGGGAGAAAGCGCTGAATGGGGTGCCATTGCACATTGTGCTGACCCTTTTGGCAATGGCTTTTGTTTGATCAATGAATAAATAGTATTTATCCTAATCTCGTGAATCTGGCTGCCCAAATAGATAAACTCAGGGCAACTGAAAGAGTGGAGGTACTTGGCGATTAAATGCAATGCCACACTGGCATCTACAAACGTCAGTGTATGACTCAATGACAGGACGTCCTGAACGCAGTGAACACAACCAGAAGAACACTGCTTCTTCAAGGCAAGCTGGAAGCAGCTACAGTACCTAAAAAGTCAGCTGGTGGGCGCTGTATTGGTGAAGCACAGCTGAAGATATTTCGCTGTAATCAGTGCACGATAACGTTATTTTCTCAGTCCTATGGACCTTCAGTCACGAGCCTTGTGAACTTATGGAGTTTGCTGCTGTGATCTATTTGGGCAAGTATCTTATAGTGCCTAAACTTAAAATGGCAAGTACCTTCCATAATCGCGTGGATTTGAATTCGGGCTGAGCTGATGCAGTTAAGTATGTTGGCACAAATACCTTAAGCTCACGAAAAAGCCCGCTATGAGAGCGGGCTGTGACTATTTTCATGACAGTGTTTTCGCAAAAAAACTTTAACCTCCTCCAGGGCGGTAAATACTAAAATCCCTTTTTCCTCTTACACTGGTCTTCCTTGTCGCCGCCTACCATGTTTACTGCATCAGGTGTTGGGCTCGGCATATTCTCCTTACATTGGAGATTGCCACCGATTGTGTTTCCAGAGACAAGCGAACGGCTATTGTTTTTAAAAAGTTGTAAATCGCCGCCTATCTCTGTATCAGATACATCCTGAGGGTTATTATTCTCCTCCAACTGGACGTTACCACCGACTTCCCCTCTGATAATATTACCCCTACGACGCTGCTCGGTCTGGCTATTCTTGATCTGAATATCTCCTTCTACAATAGTGTTACCGTTCATTCTAATCCAACCGGCCCCATCACCTTGGATATTACCGCCAAATGTTGATCCTCGGATAGCGACAGTAGCGAGGTTCTCTACTTTTAAATTACCCTCGACTGTCGCGCCAAATAGACGGCAATGTCCTGCATCCGCAATGACATTTTCATAAGTGCCAGATAAAACGCCGCCCCCTGAAGGTGGACAATTCGTATCGCCTGCTACAACGTAGGTCGTCGGTGCGAACACAAGCGCGCAAGCCAAGGCCGTTGTACCAATTAGTGTTTTCATAGCATTCTCCTTTTTCTTTCCCTGTACTGATATTCGTATTCAAACAATACAATAGAACGAATATCTCTGGTGGTGGCAATTACGACAGATGTGTAAACGTTAGTAAGGATTTCCCCTGCGTCACTATGACTTAAATTCTTTTGAACGGCTTGACGTCAAGCATTGGATTTCTTGTGTAAGTGACGTGCTAGGAAGCGCAATTGACTAACTAATAGTGAACCTCAATTAAGACTCTGTATACGCCATATTTTTGGATCTAGAGTTTTTCTTATCTCAAAAAACAATTTGCAACAATTAAATAAAAGCAGTGCTTTTCTTAGTCTTTATGTTGGGAAAGTCATTGTTGGTTAAGAGGTTGATTATAAAAAAACCACCAAGTTATTTTCAGGGTCAGTATGAAAACATTAATCTAATACTGAAATATTTTGAATAACTTGGCATGAAAACATGTCGGCGAATACGCATTGAATTTAATTTTGTTAAGTTGTGAGTTAAATTGGACAAAGAATTGTTTAGAATGAATAAGCATATAAATAGACGTTTTTTGCATAATATATTTTGGCTACTTTACGGTACCAAATTACTGCTACATTGTTAGTTGTCTTGGCTTTATGCTTATGAGAAAAAACAAGTAAAAATAATAAGTATATATAAATCAAATCTATATGTTGTGGTGATCGGCTAGGAATGCTCCAGGCTGTAGCTATTAGACAAACCTTTTCATCTGGCTATTAAACCCAAAGAGATAGTGATCAGGGTATTTGTTGTTTTTAAATATAATCATGAGTTCCATAATCTTGTTAAGTGATTAAATAGAAAGCTGTTCATGTTATATGAATATTAAACTTAGTGTCGGCAAAAGAATGTTGTCAAGAGTAATTTTTATTCGAAGAAATAATGGGATTGAACCAATGTAATATACTACTTAAAAAATATGGCCTTAATGAGTTTGTGTTTCTATTGGTAATGATACTAGTAAACCTTAGTCTATGATTAAAATTAATAACATAAATGGTTATAAATCTCAGTATTGAAATTATGGATAAAACACTTTCTTCATTCCCCGATTCAACTTGGCACGTATAAGATGTTAACAAACACTTTGGTGGTCAAAAGCATGTCTAAAAGATGTTGAAGTGTATTCTAGGTTTATAGATTCCTATACGCCGATGGCCGCTTAGCCTAGCTTACTCTCAAGCTAATGTGGTAATACTGCGTGCATGTCCATTATGGCATCAGTACGCAAAAGTATTATGAGTGCATTATTAGGTATTACAGGAGACAGGGAAGCTATCGTTAGATCAGACACTGAATGATCTGAAAATCAATGATCAGAGGAAACTCACGGCAACTGAAAAACTGGCGATGCTTAGTGAGCTTTTATAATGCAGCTCTGGTATCTATCTCTGGCAGTTTACGATACGAGGGCAGGGGAGGGATATATATCGTGGATCGCTACACAGAAGAGCTCTCCACGGGCATATTCCTGAACTATTTATATTACTACGCCAGTGGCTACACTGGTCAGCTTGTTTTCTCCGACTTAAGCCTTGTTATCGCACTCACCGTGGCAAATCTTAATAATGGTATCAGCCATGTACAATGGGGAAGTTCCACAGTCATCATGGCTGCTGTTTACGCATGGGCAAACAAACGAAATTTTCGAAAGATACAGATTGTATACTATTAACACCCTCTGTTCAGTTTAACTTAACCCTTTGAGCTACATAATTCCCTAGATAGTTTAATAAATAATCAAGTTAATCAGTTTGTTATGTTAACAGTTCAAATTATCCATAATGTATTAAGAAGGGCCTGCTTAGGAAATCTGTTCTTACTCATACATAAGCTTGATAGCAAACCGCGGATATGTAAATTACTCTTTTGAATTGAGTGAGCCGGTGCACGTGGTTCTAGCGCATATCCCAATAATGGATGTTAATCAGAAGTTTTGGGCAATAAGTAACATAAAAGCTATTGATAGCTATTCTTAAGTCACATAATTGTTTTTGGAAAGTCATTTACTCAAGGATGAGAAAGCATGCTGCAACAAGTCGTGGGTTTCGTTAAAGCCTCATATAAACTGCCATTGCATATCCATACAGCGACCATGTTTACGCTTATAACGCTAGTTTTAGGGGGCGCCCAAATTTGGTTTAACTATCAAAAAAATACTGAATTAATCGCTGAGAACTCTAAGGTGCTGTATGAGAAAGTCATGCAAAACGCATTTATGGATCTAAAAGCGGTACACAATCTGGCGACTAATAGCTTAGAAATAATGGCTCATGGCGAAATAGCCAACGCGCACACACTTGAAGAAAGGCTTAGCTACCTGCCTGTTTTGAGTAAAATTCTACAGGCCAACAAGTCAGTTAGCGGCTTTGAGGTAGGTTATGCCAGCGGTGATTTTTTTATACTGCGCGCGGTATCCAACAATTATCTGCGTGAGCAATTTAAAGCCCCCATAGGCACTGTATATATGGTAGATAATATACAGAGATTGCCTGAGGGAGAGAAATATGCCCAGCGAATCTACCTCGATAAGACCCTCAATGAAACGGCCCGTATTCCCTTAGATAATATAGACTATGACCCCCGAACCCGGCCTTGGTATAAATTGGCCATAAATTCGCAGGGTCCTACTACAACTCCCCCATACTTGTATTTTTTTGTTAAGAAAGTCGGGATCACTGTAACCTTAGAGTCGAAGTATCCAGGCACAGTCATTGCCGCAGACATCTCACTGGATGATATTTCTAGCATTTTGAAAAACAACATCATCACCCCCTCCTCTGAATTAGTCGCCTTTGATACGCAAGGCAAAGTGATTGCCTACAAAGAACCGGATAAATTGATAGTAGAAAGAAGCAATGGTAGTAGTCATATTGCCCGTTTAGACGAGTTGCAGAGTCCGGTACTGTCTGAAAATGCGCAGAAAATTGAACCCAAAGAACAGCTGCTACAGTTTGAATATGCTGGAGATGTATGGGGGGGAGCGGTTAAAAAATTCGAAATAAACGATAACTTTATATTGTACTTCTCTTTCCTGGCGCCTAACCACGAACTTTTTTCCAAAGCCATTGCTATACGCTGGCAATCCAGCCTGATTGCATTTTCATTGATAGTAATAGCGTTATTTATCTCAGCCTATTGCGCCTATATGATTTCAAAACCTCTGCGACATTTAACCCTGAATGCTCGTAAAATTCGTAAATTCGACTTCACGTCGCAGCCGTTTCCCTCGTCATCAGTAAAAGAAATAGATATATTGGCCAAAGATATGGCGGCTATGATGGACACCATTGGCCACTTCTTAAGTATGATCAAAACGTTATCGGGGGAAAAAAACTTAGATTCACTGTTAGAGACGATTACCAAACAAACGTTAGATATTAGCCGCGCCGATGCAACCGTTCTGTATTTGCTAGATGAGCAGGAGACCGTTCTCGCCCCTATGAGCGTAAAGCTGGCGAACACTGTCAGTACTGACATTAAACTGAGTAGTTTTAAAATGGCCAGCAGTAGCAATTTCATAATTGACTCTTTAAAGCAGCGTGTTGCAAAAGTATATAGATTTAAATGTCGCGGCGCCGACGAAGATAAAAGGGATGTATTAACCCCTTTCTTTGAGAAATTGGATACGCAAAATTTACAAATTCTGACTTTTCCACTCAATAACCGTTCCGGAGAAACGACCGGAATCTTATGTGTTATCAACGATATTGATCATAAAGAAAGTGAAGATTTAGATAATGAAGAGAGAATTGGTTTTATAGAAACGCTGTCCGGATTTGCCGCTGTCTCTATGGAGAGCCGGCATTTATTAAAGACCCAAAAAGAGCTGCTATCGTCCTTTATTAAATTAATCGCAAAAGCTATTGATGCCAAGTCTCGTCACACAGCGGGACACTGTCTGAGAGTACCGGAATTAACTAAGATGATTGCCGAGGCAGCAGTGGAGCAGACCAGTGGAGAGTTTAAAGATTTCTCGTTGTCAAAAGATCAATGGGAAGAGCTGGATATTGCCGCCTGGCTACATGACTGTGGAAAAGTCACTACCCCAGAATATGTCGTTGATAAGGCGACTAAACTCGAGACAATTTACGATCGAATTCACGAGGTGAGGATGCGCTTCGAAGTACTTAAACGCGATGCGCAAATCGATTATTGGAAACAACTCAACGGTGGTGGCGATGTCGCGCTGTTAAAAAATACATTATTGGCTCAAGAATTGAAGCTGGATCAAGACTTTGCCTTTGTTGCGCAGTGCAATTTAGGCAGCGAATTTATGCCGCACACTGCACAACAGAAACTTATAGAACTGGCCAATATCACCTGGCAAAGAACGATCGATGACCGCATTGGTATTTCCTGGGAAGAGCAACTGCGCAAGGAGAAAATCAGCCAACAAACCTTGCCCGTTACTGAAAAACTCCTGGATGACAAGGTTGAACATATTATTGAAAGGCACCCAAAAGACGTATTGGCGACGAATAATAAATGGGGCTTTAACATGCAGACCCCGGCGCATTTGTACAATAGAGGTGAGCTATATAACCTGTGTATTGCCAAAGGTACGTTAAGTGCGGAGGAGCGTTATAAAATTAATGAACACATCATCCAGACCATTATTATGTTAGATGGACTCAAGTTTCCAAAGCACCTGTCTAATGTATTGGAGATAGCCGGTGGGCACCATGAGAAAATGGATGGCACTGGATATCCAAAACGGCTTCGTGGAGAGGAGATGTCAACCGCTGCAAAAATGATGGCAATTGCCGACATCTTTGAAGCCTTAACAGCCAGTGACCGGCCGTACAAAAAAGCCAAGAAACTCAGTGAAGCTATTAATATTATGAATTACATGAAAAAGGATCAGCATATTGATGGTGCCTTATTTGACCTTTTTCTTAGTAGCGGAATATATTTGACCTATGCACACCAATTTCTCTCACCTGAACAAATAGATCAAGTTGATATACAACAGTACTTAAAGAGGGGTATGAAGCCACCCTTAGCTTTAGTGACAGTAAATAAAACGTAAAATGATCGGCAGCAGGGAAGATAGTGTTAGCTCAATATCAATGCAAACGTTCAGTAGCGCTGTATCTAAGAAATTTGCTAAGCGACATGCTGTAGGGCGAAAAATCTGACAACGAGGGGGGTAAGCTTGTCTTATTGTAAGTTTGCTGACCCCTTAGCAATTCCTCCCCAGGTGCATATTTAACTAATCTCTGCGTTGAAACAACAAAGCTCTGAACAAACTTTTTAAAGATAACTCAAATCGATACTTCCTGTGCAGCCTCCCATTTAGTGAATAGTAGTACATGCATTGATGTCTTTGTTCGATAAACTTATGCCTGAAAGAAATTAGCTGTATGTCCTGATTTTTGTAAAGTTTTTGTTGTAGTGCTAGAGAAATTTGGACAGCCTGACAGTCAATCACTGGAAAATAACCCATATTGAGTAGCCTTAATCTGTTGGTGATTTAAGGGGTAAATATGCTTGAGCATCAAATGTCAAAAAGGCTTCTGGGGGTTGGCCTGTGGCTGCTGTTGTTAGTTTTTATTATTTCTATTCCCTTTATGCCATTAACACTCGATAAAGGTCTGAAGCCTTCATTTTTGGATGCTGATGGCAATGCCAACGCCGTCGTATTTTTTGGCTTTCGCGGCTGTAGTGATGTCTGTCCTACGACGCTGGTAATACTCAAGCAATTATTTGATTCGCAACAAAATACATCGAAGTGGCCGCAAGTCGTTTTTGTCGATATTGACGCCCACAGTGATTCAGCTCAAGCATCTTCTTTTGCCAAACAATTCCACTCCTCGTTTGTTGGCGTACACCTGCGTGCTAAAGAGCTCACTCAGGTCTCTGCTAAGTTCGGATTAAACATCAAACAGCAAGACGATAAAATTCTACATTTAGGAAAAATCTATTTATTAGAGCGTAAGGCCCAACAGTGGAGTTTAGTAAAGGTCTATAACCCCAACAGCTATTCAGTACAAACACTGCAAAATGAATTATTCAATATTAGTCATTAATGATAATAGCTATGCATGACAGCTAACCCAAGGGCTGAGTCTATCTTTAGCAGGAGAGTAAAATGTTTCAAACGTTATTTGTCTATTACGACAAGAGAATGTCGCAGGAACTAAAACAAATGTTCGAGTCCGACTTCAAAATAGCTGACAAGATATTACTGATATCAGTGATCATTTTTTCAATTACAGTCGCTTTTGTCACCTCCTGGCAGCACGGCTATTTTGTCTTAGGTATTGTAGGGGGGCTGATAATGACAATTACCTGCACTATTGCCTACAAGAGTATGCCGGGAACAGTGATGTGTCGAGTTATCATGGCGACTGCTCTTACGGGCTTGTTGGCAATAACGGTACAGCAATCTAACGGCTTAGGCGAAGGTCACTTTTTGTTTTTTCTAGGTTTCACTATCTTGATCCGCTACCGGGATATTCTGCCCCTGTTAATCTTTGTAAGTTTGACAGTAGTCCACCACTTGAGCTTTACCTACTGCCAAAGTATTGGTGCTGAATTGTGGGGGCAAGCTATAACAATATTTTCCTGGGGAGAAAATAGCGGGTGGGGGTTATTAGCCCCTTTGGTTTATCATGTGATTTTTGCTGTTTTGTCCTTGATCGTCTCTACTTATTATATTTTTGAAGGTAACAAACGATTTGTAGAATCTAACTTAGTGATAGGGGCTGTTGAAAAAGCAGCACAAGGCGATTTGTCCAAGCAAATAGACAATGCAGGGGTTGATTCGTTACTCGTTGAACACATGAATGATTTTCTAACACGTCTACAAGACACATTTAGCCAAATAAACTATGTAACGGATACTTTAACAACCCAAGCGAGTGATACCAGTAGTTCAGCCCAAACACGAGTGAACCAGGCAAGTGAGCAACAAAACGAAGTGCAACAAGTCGCAGCAGCGGTGACCCAAATGTCAGATTCCACGCAAGAAATTGCTGGTAATGCAGAGCAAACGGCACTTGCATCCAGTGAGACGGTGCAAACCAGTGAAAAGGGTGGGAAGCTGGCAAATACCTGTCAGCAGTCGATTACCCAGCTTGCAGAGCAAGTCTCACAAGCATCAGAGATTATTAGAGAACTGGATCGTAACTCTCAGCAGATCAGTAGTATTGTGCAGACAATCAGCGGCATTGCTGAGCAAACCAACCTATTGGCGTTAAATGCAGCCATAGAAGCTGCCAGAGCGGGAGAGCAAGGCAGAGGTTTTGCAGTAGTGGCCGACGAAATAAGAGTTTTATCGCAACGCACCCACAGCTCAACCAAAGAGATAACTGCAATGATTTCAGTGCTTGAATCAAGTACCCAGTCTGCAGTGCAAACTATGGGGGGGTGCCATGACTTGGCAAATACTAGTGTCAACGATGCAGAAAAGGCCTCAGAGAGTTTTACCGAGATAAACGTTGCAATCCAGAATATTTCCCATATGGCCACTCAAATAGCCACCGCGGCAGAACAACAGACCTCGGTAACAAAAGAGATTAACCGTAATACCCATTCCATTAACGAAGTATCGGCACTCTTTTTAAAAGGAGCAGAAAAAGGCATTGATGAGGCAGAGCAGCTGCAGGGGCAAGCTAAAAGGATGGGGGCATTAATTAATCACTTTAATCTAGGTCAATTAGAATAATCCGATTAGCATTATAGCACTCAACATTGCTGGGATTTTAAGGCTTGGTGATAGATGAATGACAGCTATCTACGGTGGCCCTCTGGGCTGCTCTTTTACTTTGGCTAAACCCTGAACTATGTTTAATTAACCATCAGGGGAAACAAGGTTGATACAGATCTTGCATGTTACCCAAAAAGACAGCTACTGAGTGCTAAGGGAAGATGCTAAAAGTATATTCTGATTTTAATTGTCCATTTTGTTTTGCTCAGAGCCAACGTATCAGGCAGTTGGCTTTACAGCAAAAAATCCAGTGGTGCTTTATAGAGCATGCACACAATTTAAATAGCACAATATCCTCCCAATCTGACCTGCAGAATCTCAGCAATGAGTTTGATTTAGTCAGACAACGTGCCCCTGAAATCCTCGTTAATAAACCTGAGTTTTGTGTCAATACAAGGCTGGCGATTCTTTCTTATATCAGTATATCTTTAAGTCATCCTCAGCTTTGCATGAATTATCTAACAGCTATTTACCAGGCATACTGGCAACTGGGTAAAGATATTTCCGATAAAGTGGTGCTAAGGCGAATTTTGCAGGGCTTAGGTGTCGATGAATTTGATTTTAATTCTAAGGCAGAATCGATACAAAATCAGTGGCAACAAGAATGGCTAAAAGGTGGTTTTGATGAGCGCATTCCGGTTATGTCCAGCGCAAAGGATCGACTGTTACTGGGGTTACAGCATATTGATAATATCGATAACTTTGTAACGAATTCCAAAGGATTAAAGGTAGAGGCGGGGGTCGATTGTTCTTTTCGGCAGAAACGGGTCATCGCAGTATTTAGCCAGAGGCAGGAGGTTTGTAGAGAAATTCTGAACACACAAGCATTTGAATTGCATTATTACAGTTGCCTGAGTGAGCTGCCAAATTTTTGTTTGGGAAATCGGCCGGATATTATCCTGGTCGACTTTGCAATGGATAAACAAAACAACTTTAACATCATGGAGTTTCTAAAAAACACAACGGACATATCATTCGAAGAAACCCCTTTCAT
>MAAC01009397.1_pt1 | contig 31120 bp, 25 predicted proteins | sample 1115981 | NCBI WGS metagenome assembly MAAC01 (sample SAMN04961126, study PRJNA320927) | seawater metagenome | isolation source: sample BD02T64 sea water enriched with oil for 64 days | place: USA:Gulf of Mexico | collected 2013-07-27 | reverse complement strand
GCTATCAGTGGCTCTGCCCCTATAGCTGGTGCGTCAATACTATCTACTAAGGCTATTATTTCCTTGGTGGTGGCTGCTACGGTTGTGGCAACTATTGCTACCATTTCTTTAACGGATGGGGTAAAGGATAGGAATATTAACACCCCAATTGCTATTGAAAATGAAATTATTGAACGGAATACGATTTCGGATGAAAATATTGAAAATGTATTATCTGTTGAAGGGGATGACTCCAATAACCGAATTACTCCAGTTGAACCAGAAGTTTCCAATGGATCGGTTACCATGGAAAAGAAAGATTCAAATAATGATCTCATTAGGAATACTTCTAAAAATAATGAATTAGCGGAAGTGGAATCTGGAAAGGAAGAATCTCTGGTGGAAGAAGTTAATTCTCAGGAAATACGAAGTGAAGTAAGTATTTCAGATGTTAATAAGGATACCGAAATTATTAGTAATGCTCCAAAAACAATTATTGTTAAGGATCAATCACGAGTTGAGGCTTATCCATCTGGGGGTGTTGCTCCTTTATTCGTAACCTTTAGTTCAATAGCTGAGATTCAGGATATCAAATGGAAATTTGATGATGGCACGGAAAGTACAGCGTTAAATCCTACACATGAATTTACAGAACCTGGAATTTATTTTGTCACCATGTTGGCCAAATTAAAAGATGGTTCGGTGGTTATGGATAAGGCCGTAATTCAGGTGAAAGAGGATCTTAGAGAAAAAGAGAATTCTTATGCGGTTTCTGAAATAAAGGTGCATAATATTATTACTCCGAATGGAGATGGTAGTAACGATGAGTTAATTGTGGAGATGAAAGGAATTCACTCTTATTCGATCTCTATATACTCCAAAGGAGGACAATTAGTTTACCAAAGTGAAAACCCAATGCAAAACTGGGATGGGACTAATTTGAATGGAAGTAGAGTTTTGGATGGCACTTACTTTTACTTAATTAATGCGTTAGGTGAAGATCAAAAAGTATATAGTCCTAAAGGATATATTACAGTAAGAGGTTCCAGATAAGTCTAAATATAGCTCGGTGAGAAATACGGTTATTAGGGGTATGGCTGTCTAATCTGAAAAAAAAACAACCCTTTAGGATAACAAAATTATAAACCTATATCATTAATTTGATATAGGTTTTTTTTTGGCGCAACCCGAGGGTTTTAGGATGGATTAAATGGTTCGTTTACTACATGATGAGGTTAGGATGTGTTTGGAATAGGGAAGGGGATTCTCCTCTTTGTTTAGGGATCAGAGAACCGGAAAGGAAAAATAAATCTGGCCTCAAAAAAAGGGGAGGTAAATTTTACCAAAGGGTTTCTTATAAATTTGAAATAGTCCTTTGTTGGTAACAAAGGCTACCTGAAATATAATTAAACTACTGTAACAGGATCGTATTTAAATATCGTTTAGTTGGGTGTTTCGTTATGGAGGTTGCAAATGGAACCTTAGTTTTCCATCCTCTTTCTCGTGAATATTGCGACTATTGCGGTGGTCAAAACCCCCATTACCAGGGAGCCAATAAATCCTTGAACAATATAATTATTAAGTTTGAAAAAATCCTGAGCCTCTTCTTTATTCATTTCGCCACTTTCAACAGTATAGTTAATGGCATTCGTAAAATAATCGGGTGTTATAATTGTGGAAGTGATATATTGCGAAAATGGGATAAGTAGAGCAATAATTAGGGTGATAATTGATCCTGAAATAAACCCGTGTTTATAGGTCATTATTCCCCGATAATAATTTTTTCTTTTGTCGAGTAGGGCCAAAACATATATAAGAATTGCGGGTATGGCAATAAAGTTGGTATACATCGCATGTTTTGAAATATGTTCATCGTGAAGACCGAAAAGTCGTTCCATAAACATCCAAATCAAGCCCATTAGAATAAAAATGAAAGCCCACTTTATTTCAATTTTAATTTTATTCATCCTTCTTTTTTTGGGGATATATGGACCAATGTATGTGGTTCTAATCCTATTTTTATTTGGAGCTAATATAAGAGCAAAATTAAGAAGATGGTGTGTTTCCACAACTTTTGTTTTCTTGGATAGGGGGACAGGGAACGGTTCCATAGGAACAATAAACGCAACAATCTCCTTCCTTGGGTTTTACAACGGTGTTACAATGCTCACATTTATAGAAAAATTGACACGCATTAGTTGGCATTTCTTCTTCTTTTTTATATCCACATTCGGGGCAGGTAATTTCTGATTTTAGTTGGACTTTCATTCGTTTTCTTTGTTGTCGATTACTTTGTAGCCGGTAGCGTTAATGGCTTTCTCTATTTCGTTTACATTGGTTTTGGTTTTGGTTTTGTCAAATTCAATGATTACCATCTTATTTTCGTACAAAACTTGTGTGTTTACAATTCCGTTAAGTTTATTTACCGAGTGATAAATATGTTCTTCGCAACTGATACAGGTCATTCCACTGACTCTAAATAAAGTGGATTGAAGGTCTGATTTGTTAATTTCGCTTATGGCCTTTTCTGTATTTCCATAAAAATTATTGGAAAAGTATGGAAAAGCTAACATCATAATTGCCGTTGCAGTGATAATTCCTAAAAATGATTTGGATTGGAAAAAATGAGGGGTTTCATCCGTTTCACATTCACAATCCGAAATTTCAGGTGCTTTAAGTTTTTGATACCAACCAAACCCAAGAACCAAAATTGTCATTCCAATTAAATAGGGCCTGAAAGGTGCGATCCAGGAGAATGTGGAGGCTACCCCACTTGTTCCAGTAATTAGAGCCAATACGGGTGTTATACAGCATAAGGAAGCTGAAATGGCGGTAAGTAAACCGACTCCGATTAATCTCTTATCCGTTTTCATATCGATTAATAAAATACATTATTATTCAATAATAGGAAGTAATAATGTTGGAAATCCTACCATCAAGGAGTTAAAAATTGTTAGCATTCCCTTTCGCAAATTTTAGATTTCGGTCTTTCATTTGTATAGAATAGGAAGAGATGACAGAAATGTTCCGCTTAAGAACCTTACTTAATTCAAAAAGTTGAAGTTTTATTTCATCCTAAATTTGGTTTTGGATTTTAAATCCTACGCTCTTTCTTACCGTTAAAATCTAATTGTTAGATAATCAAACGATTCATTTAATTCATAAACGGTGTCTAGGCAAAGATTTATTTCATTACAACTGTTGAATCGCAAAAAGAACAAATAAAATTCCAGAACTAAATACCATAAAAAGAACGTAGGTTGCAATGGAGCGTATTATATTCATGGTTCGATTTCCTTCTGAGAAAAATTGCCAAAACACCCAAAGGGCATACGCAATAGAAATAAGGAGAGGTACTAATTCTAAATAGTCACTTTCGATGAATAATTTGAGGATGATAAATACCGAATAAAATATTGCCTGTTGACCGGTGATATAAGAGTTTAAAACGAAATGCTCTAGGTAATTTCGCCCCAATCCTTTAAATGAGAGGTAGGAAGCAAAAGAAAAAACGGGTAGAAGAAGCAAGGTTGCATACGCAAAGTTTTCAGAAATCCAAGTCAAAAACAAGGGCATTTCGAGCCTGCTTTCGGTAGAATTCGAGACCTTTGAAAACCCGGATATAAATTCATTCATCCAAGTATGTTCTCCTACTATACGAGAAATGATAAAATAGAGCGTTGAAAATGTAAGTACATAGGCTATGGGTTTAAAGTGACTTTTTCTTTTTCCGTTCAAAAAATCTCTGATGCTGGCTCCTGGTCTGACCAATAATTCAATAAGGGTGTAAACAAAACCTTTATTGACCTGAAATACGCTACCCGAAATTTCTTTCAAAAAAGTAGCCCGATTGATTTTACCAACTTTTGAATTTTGCCCACAGTAACTGCAAAAATTCCCCGCCACTATTTGTCCACAGTTTTTACAATTCATGCTTTACTAATATTTAATGCAACGGTCAGAATGGGAACCATAATCTGCCTTTGGGCATCCATTAATTAATCGCAAGGTAAATTATTTTGCAAAAGGATGAAACATTCTCTGGACCTGTCTTGATACGCTAGTAGGCCATTTCTTAGCATTCATGCCTTGGAATAGATGAGAAGCCGGCAAAAGTCTTAACATTTCTGATTGAACGGAAAAGGAGGAAACATAATCTAACGATGTAGTATCCTGTTTTGTTTTTAGACGAATAATTATATGGAGTAGGGAGGCTTGGAATTTTCAATGTGGCTCCTATACGCCTTTGATAGGATGGGGTGGTTTTTTTTAGGGATCCTGACATTCATGCCTACTTGCGGGTACAAATTCATTAAATAACCGTGTCGAAAAGCGTTGTTAATTACCGGGTGTTGAGGTCATTAACACGTGTTTTTTATTGCTGGCATCATTATTGAAATCTTGGGTCATCTATACTAATTTAAATAACTTAAATCGATGAAAACTCACCTTTTAATTTCAGCTCTAACATTATGGAGCTTTTTAGGAAGTACACAAACATGGCAATGGTCAAAATCTGAAGGGAATACTGGATCTGATCAGGCGATGAGTGTGGTTACGGATCTGAATGGAAATATTTTGATGACTGGGCAATATGGTAGCCCAACCCTTACTTTTGGAAATAATACCTTAACAAATGCAATGACTAACGGTGCTGCGGATGCATTTGTGGTTAAATATAATTCTTTGGGTAATGTACTTTGGACTCAAAATATTTCAGGTAAACTACAAGATATTGGTCATTGTATAATTACGGATGCTTTAGGGAATGTATATGTTTCTGGAAAGTTTGAAAGTGACACATTAACCATTGGCAGTACTCTGCTTTTCAATTCGCAAGGAACGGATATTTTTCTTCTTAAATTTGATTCTAATGGAAATTTACTTTGGGCAAAAAATGCGGGAGGAGCCTATCATGTAACGGGGGGGAGTTTAGCGGTTGACCCTTTAGGAAATGTGGTGATGACGGGCTCTTTCAATAGCCCTGATATTACTTTTGGAAGCACGATATTATTTAATTCTAATCCTTCTTCACATGATGTATTCATGGTGAAATATGACCCGAATGGCAATGTTACTTGGGCTAAAAGTTTTGGAGGCAAATTTGATGATTTTGTTTCCGGTAATGAAATGGATACGAATGGCAACCCTGTTATTTGTGGACATTTTAAGTATATTAATTTACCTATTGATGGGGTATCGGTCACTAATTCCGGTATGGGTACTAACGATATATTTGTCGCCAAATTTGATCCGAATGGAGATGTAATTTGGTTACGTCAAGTAGGAGGGAATCAAGAAGAATATAGTAGCAACTTAACCCTAGATAAAAACGACAATGTGATCATTTCAGGTTCTTTTCAAAGTGCTAGTATTACTATAAATGGAAGTACATTAACTAACATTGGCGGAGTTGGAATGGACGCTATTATTGTCAAATACGATGCTAACGGTGGATTTCAATGGGCACGGAATGGAGGAGGAACTTTTAATGATAATGTAAAAGACCTCGTGGAAGATGTGGATGGAAACGTTTATGTATTAGGAGATTTTACAAGTGAGTTTATCTCTTTTGATACAACAAGCTTAAGTAATGCGGGAGGAAACACACATTCGCATGATTTGTTTTTGACCAAATACGATATGCATGGAAACCTTCTTTGGACCGAAAGTTATGGTGGTACGGGTACGGAATGGGCACAAAGTATTTGTTCTAATTTAAATGGAGAGATTTTTATTTCCGGGTTTTATACGAGTCCTACGCTTCAATTTGGTCCTAATATTCCAACTATTTCAAATTTGGGATCTAGAGATATCTTTCTTTCAAAATTGGGTGATGAAATTATTGGGGGCATTGAAATTAGGAAAAAGAATAACTCCGTTATTTACCCTAACCCCTTCACAGATCAAGCCACAATTAAATTTAATGAGCGGTTGAATAATGCAACTTTTTATCTGTACAATACCATGGGCCAGAAGGTATTGGTTATCAAAAACTTCGTTGGAGACCAATACCTTTTGACTAAAAAAGATTTATTGCCAGGTACCTATCTGTTAATGGTTATTCAAGAAAATGAACTCATTGCGAAACAAAAACTTAGCATTTTATAAAATGAAATGGACCAAGGGGACCTTCGTTTAAAAAGTCATGGCAGATTGCCATGAGTAGCTAAATATATGGAGGCGAATGCCACGGGCTACTCCATGAATTTGTCTTCTGGCAAATAGGCGCTGTTTGGTCGGTGTTATTGGGGCAAAGCTCCATAGAAATGGGAGAGGCATGCTGGCGGTCATTTGATCGTCAGCTGTTTATTCCATTGGTAACTCACTACTACTCTAAACGTTCAAATTCAAAATGTAATTCATTCTCATTTCCGGTAACTAAGGCGTTCAGTTTCGCTCCATTTTTCCAATATTTAATTTTCTTAGGGAAATCATGTTTTGGGTTTTCTACAAGGAACGAATTTGAATCGTGTTCTGTCAATGTAAATTTGACTAAATCATTATTCCCAGGTGTTTTTACTTCTAATTCCCAATCCGAATCATGTAGACTTAAAATCATTTTTTCTTGCCAAATAGTGTCCGATCCTTTCAGTATAAAACCATGTCCTAAATACCTATTATTGGTTTCTTTTTTCCAGTTTTCAAAGGTGTTTTTCTCGGTATCATTATTTAGCCTTTTCCAATTTCCAACTAACCAATCAAAATTTTTAGTGCTATCCTTTAGGTTTTTAACTTCCGTCTTATCCTCTAATGATTCCGTTGTATTACTTCTTTCCGGATTACAGGACAAAATGAATATGCCGATTAAAAAAAATAATGTCTTTTTCATGAAAATTGTTTTATGTGTTACTAAGGGATAGTGAAAAATGCGTTTTACTTGGTGTCTTTATAGTTAGCTAGTTTAAATTACTGTTCCGTGTCTTTTTGCATCCGCATCTTGTCTCGCACCATACATCATTCCGAATACCATCCCAATCCCAATTCCAATAGACAGACCTAGACTCGTTCCTAGAACGGGATCAATAGCAACTCCAAGAGATAAACCGATAGCTGTTCCGACACTTATCCCATATGCCATTCCTATTTCGGTATAATATTTTTCTGTTGTAAATGAAAATTCATTTTTTAGAAATTCCTTAAACTCCGAAAGTTTTTTGGAATAGTGTTTTTTTCTGTTTTCTGTGGGTACCATTAAATTCAGGGCAGCCAGTTTTTCATTTATTAATAGCGATTGGCTTTCTGTTAAATCTTTTTCAGTCAAAGAGGATAAGGTTCGGATAAAACAGGTGTAAACTTTTTTCTCCGACTTTTTATCCGTTTGAGAGAGTAAAGAATTTAATAATTCGGTAGCTTCCTGTATGTTCATTTGATTTTGTTTTATTCGTAGTTGAAAAATTGTGTGATCACGTTAGTCCTTGAACATTCAAAATTGGTCATTATTTCTGAAAATCGTGTTTATTCTCAGGAAATTGTAATATGAATTTTTGACTCAAAATTTTAAATTTAGGACAACAAAACCATGGGGGTCTTAAAGTACGTGTTTCCTTTCCCTTAAAAAAGGAGGGATCCACGAGTCAATACTTATTTTTTTAAAAGATAACTTACTGGTTAACCAACGAGAAATGATCTATTTATTCATTTAGTCCAACCATCCGAATTATTAGAATCCTTCTTCAGTACTAAAAGCGGAGACCACTATTTTTGAAATATTTTGCCGATTCTAGCATTTTAAATTCGATGAAAACGAATATTAAGTCATTGGTTTTTTGTAATTTACGGGTAATACTCACTATTTAAATTAATAAATCATGGACAATCATATCTATAAAAAAATCGAAATCGTTGGGTCATCCGATATATCAAGCGATGATGCCGTAAAGCAAGCATTGAAAAGGGCCTCCAGCTCTATTAAAAATTTACGCTGGTTCGAAGTTGTTGAATCAAGAGGATCCATAAAGGATGGAAACATTGAAAATTGGCAAGTAACGATAAAAATCGGGTTTACAATGAAGGGTGAATAAGCGTATGAATACGACTGAAAGAATATTCCACTGCGGGTTAATTGTGCGATGTGGATTTATTTCTTGATGGAGAGTTTAGACTAAACTCCCTTCGGGTTTTGTCTGAAATTTGTATGTCTTTTTAACCACCTACCGTTCTTGTAATGTACTTGCCGGCTTACTCAAACGCAATAAATTTATTTGTTGAATTTCTTGAACCAAGAAATAGGAACAGCGGATTCCAAACCACTAAAAGGGACATTCTTAACGAAATTATTATGGATGGCAATGTGGAGCGAGATATATAAAACGGGCTTGTCCTATTGGTCAGGACTATAGTTGAAATTTACGTGCATAATTAACAACTCGATTGGAAGTTTCATTGGCTAAGGATAAATGTATTTTGATTATTGTAAATGGCAATTGCCCATGGGGTGTTTTTTGGTATTCGCACATTAAAATTTGGCTAAAAATTTGAGTTTGAAAGTTTTTACAATCGTTCTGTTTTCTTTGTTCCAACTTTCTTTGAATTTACCTTCTTCGTTCAGGCCAAATAATTGGTAGATATAGCCGCATAAAAAGCCTTTTTAAGGATTTCAAGGCGGTTATTATTGGGAACATTTAACGCTTATTGGGAAGGTGGAATTTATGTGTTTATGAGCGACCCAGGTTAATTGAGAAAATAGGAAGAACCCCATGGTACTAAAAAAGCAATCCCCTTTTGGGGTGCCACCTTTTGCATATTTCACTTTTATTATGGAAATTTTGTCGTGTTGATTTTGTCATTGTATTTAAGTGTTTATCACAGTTAAAACGGTGATTCCTCTTATATTGTGGCTAATTTTTATTTTATTGAATACTTTCAAATGCTTGGGTTAAATCGGAGATTAGGTCTTCTGGGTCTTCTAAACCAAAACTTAATCTAAATGTATTTGGAAATAATCCCATTTTTTCCTTTTCACAATCATCCATTGAAGCATGACTACCCGTATATGGCTGAGCAATCATTGAAGTAATACACGCCATTCCGGTTCCCGTGCTAAATAATTTTAAACTAGAATGAAACGCGTGGTATTTAGGCACTAAATCTTCCTCTAAATCAAAAAATATTAAGGTGGCATATTGGGTTAACTGTTTGTTTTTCAGATTAGGATAATACACTTTTTTAATCTCGGACCGAGTCTCTAAAAATTTCACTAATTTTAAAGTAGTATCCGATTGTTTCTGTATTCGAATATCTAATGTATACAAACTCCTTCGTAGTAACCAGGCACTATGTGGGTCTAAATTCGCCCCGGTATAGAATCGCTGAGATCGTAGTTTATTTTCTAGTGTGGAGTTGTTGGTTAAAATAATCCCACCCATTACATCACTATGACCAGAAATGTATTTAGTTGCACTATGAAGTGATATATCCGCATTGTGTTCGCATGGGCTTTGATAAAGGGGAGTAGCCCAAGTGTTGTCTACGACCACTACACAATTGGGATTGACCTCCTTAAAGGAATCACTTATTAGTTGAATATCTATGGAATATAGAAAAGGATTCGTTGGCGTTTCAAAGAAAATGAAATCTACAAACTCGACTAATTCGGGTTTCCAATCGCTCAAGTTTTTAACTATTAACTCTAATCCATAATGGTTGCAATACCATTGAAATAATTTATAGGTACAACCGTAAACAAAGGTGTTTACCAATACCTTTTGTCCAGGTTTTAAAAGGGAGAGCGTTAATGAGATAGCTGACATACCTGTTGTAGTAGCAATTCCGAATTTGGTTCTCTCTAGGATTTTTACTGCGGTTTCAAATTCTTCCACATTGGGATTGTTTTTCCTCGAGTAAAAAAAGTCAGATTCCGACTCAAAAGCAGAGTTTTGAAATAAGGGAGTCATTGCGGGATGAGCGTTTGAAATGTCCACCCTTGTATGTATTGATTTTGTAGTGTTGGTCATTTTAGTTTAGGTATTTGTTTGCGGATACGGAAGGGTTTTTCACGGGGAAGTGAGCTCTATCTAAAACGGGAAGGAACTCTAATGGTGAATCATTGTTGGATGAAATGACAACTTGTTCTTCCTTTGTGAAACTTTTAGAAATAATGATTCGCTCCAATCCTTCGGTTATTAAAATGTGTTCTTTACGGTTTCCTGGGCAACGTTCTATTTGCAGAATAGTACCGGTATGGTCTTTGTCAATGGTGATATGAATACTATTAATGTTTTTCTTCCATTCAATCGTTTTTTTCTGAATCTCATTAAAACGGTCTGTTTCAAATTCGTCTGAAATTCCGTCAAGAGCATATTTCACTGGAGATTGCGTTCCGCAATTCGTGCATATCCCTTTTTGGTCTAAACCAACTACCTTAATAGATAAACCAAATCTTTGAACCAGTTGAGTGTTACAACTCTTGCAGTTGGTATTACTCACATTATCTGCATATACGTTTCCTAAGTAACAATACTCTAACCCTTTTTTAAGTACAATTTTTCGCAATTTTAATAAGGTGTCTAAGGACGTACGTTCTTTGGTGTATTTGTATGCCGGATGATAGGCCACTAAATGGAGTGGAATATGGGAACCAATATTATTTACGATCCAATCGGCCGTTTTTGTGGCATCATTTCCATCGTCATTCAAATCGGTAACAATAAGCTGGCTAATTTCTAAATGTTTGTCAGATTGCCCAATTAATTTTAACCTATCTAGAACCGGCCCCAATTCGCCCTTCGTTTGTTTCTTATACATCACTGGATCCATGCCTTTTAACGAAATACTAAATATATCGATAATTTCAATAAGCTCTTTTAATGGTGCCTCTTCAATGTAAAGAGCTGATTTGTATAATGTTTTTATACCCTTTTTTTTAGCTAAAAGAGAAGTGTCAACCACAAATTCTTGCCAAACTACGGGGTCATTATAGGTCCACGAAATAATGTCGATTTTGTTTTCTAAAGCTAAATCAATCACCTCTTGAGGTGAATACACATTTACGTTTTTATCATTCAAATGTTTGACTTGAGAGGTTTGCCAATTTTGACAATACGAACACGACATCATGCAACCCACATTACCCATGCTCAGTATTTTTGTTCCCGGACTGTAATGGTTTACAGCTTCGGTTTCAATGTTTTCAATGGTGGCTTGAACAGATATACCATAATTATAGGTGTGAAGTTTACCGTTAACATTTCCTCGAACTTGACAAAACCCTTTTTGCCCTTCTTTTAATTCACAATTCCGTGGACATAAATTACACTGGATCTTATCGCCTTTCTTCTGCCAATATCTGGCAACGACTGATTCTTGTCTCCAGTTTTCTGGCTTAATTTTTTTCATGATAGATTGATTTTAATTGATGTCGTGTAAAGGGTAATTCTGAACATGAAATAGTATGCTCCAGAATGGATTGGTTTAATTGAATACTTTGTTCTAAAGGGGTGTGGTTATGTGTGATGACATTGGAGAAAATGGATTGAATTTGGGTTATTGGGTGTATTCTTTCGTTTTTATGGAACCGATCTACATACAATTTCTCAATGGTACTATTAACAACGATAAGAGTGTTTGAATTACATTTTTGAGCGTATCTCAATGCTTCCCATGGTTCTAAAGCGATAAGGATGTCAACTGCTCCTTTTGGAATTTGAGTGGAAATAATGGTATTGGGTTTCGGATTAATAACTATTCTAATTTCTGAATAAATGGCCCCCATTCTTTGAGCTCCTCCCTTAAAGGTGGCTCCTTCACAGATGTAATTAGATAAAGAAGAAAGTTGTCTCAGCCAATTACTTAAGGTGGATACTCCTTGTCCTCCAACACCACAAACTAATATATTTAAGATTCGAGTTTTCATACCTTATGTATAGTTATCGCATCATTTGGGCAGATTTCGTTGCAAACGCCACATCTAACACAACGGTTTAAATCTATTTTTAGGTTTTGATTCATATGATCTCCTAAATTAAGAATTGCCGGACAAGCCAGTTCTTCATAACATAAGGAACAAGAGTCACATTTCTCCGGGTTTATTTCTGGGTAAATTACATTTCGCCTCGATTCAATAAATTCATTTCCGTTTAAAACACAGGCGCCTTTAACCCAAAAAACGCGAACTCCCGTTTTTGGTAATTCTGATTTTAGTTTTTCAATAAAGTCATTGGGTTGATAAGGAGATACGTCAATAATTCCATCTACGCCCATCGCAGTTAAAAATCGAACATGGTCAAAAGGTTTGGAGGTAGGCGAGTCTTGATGCCCAGTCATGGCTATGGTACCATTATCAAAAACAAGATGAATTAAGTTAATCTCATTTTGAACAGCGTTCATTAAAGACAAAGCTCCGGCATGAAAGAAACTGCCATCGCCCCCTGTAGAAATGATGGTTTGCTTGTTGAGTACCTGAGCCATTCCTTGAGAAATGCCAATCCCCGAATTCATACATAATAACCAATCGGCTCTAAAGGGAGGCAGTGATGAACATCCAATGTCACCTCCAATTATGGCGTCCATATTTTTGAGAGCCATATCGATGGCGAAAAATGAGCCGGTATGTGGGCATCCTTCGCAAAAGGTACCTAGCCTTTCCGGGATATCAATTGCCGGGATGGTTTCTCCTTGAAGGATGATGTTAGGTAGGGAGAATTTTTTTTTAAAGAAATCGGAAACTTGCTCATATGATATTTCTCCGTGTTTAGGGAATATGCTTTTTCCTGTTATTTTTCGTGGAAGATGTTCGAAACACTCCATTTTTACCTGGTTTTCTACAAAACCATCTTGATCTTCAATAAAAATGATTTCACTTTTTCCAGCTGTAAATTCTTTGATCAGACCTTTATTTATGGGATAAACCAGATCTAAATTTAATAGATCAACTTCTTTTTCCAATTGATGGGTTTCAACACATTCTCTGGTAATAGAATAGGAGAGTCCACGTGTAATCACTCCAATCGATGCTTTTGAGTTGTAAAACCTTTTGGAATGGTTCTGCTGATTTCCAATTTCGGTTATTTTTTGTAGGAGTTTTTGATGGTTTTTTACTGCTTGAGCTCCTACATTTATATACTTTGAAGCATCTTTTTGGAAATATGGAATGGACCGGGATTGATCATTTTTTATTTCTATTTCTACCGGTGCGTAATTGTAAGCCAATCGACCGGGAAGAAAAACTAAAACCGGAATTTCATATTTTTCGGATAATGCATACGCTTTCAATGTGAAATCGTAGCATTCTTGTACCGTATTAGGTTCAAATAATGGAAAATTGAACTGCGGTACATACCAATGTACATCTTCCTCTCCCGTACTGGAATTGGCTCCTGGATCGGTTCCCACAATAATGACCATGCCGCCTTTTACCCCCGTATATCCAATATAATTTAGCGGATCAGCTGCAATGTTTAAACCCACATGTTTCATAATTAACAACGACCGGGCGCCACAAAAACTAGCCCCAGCTGCGGCTAATGCTGCTACATGTTCGTTTAACGAATCATTAAATTTCACATCGGTATTAAACCTATTTTTTATTTTTTTAATATGTTGCTCCACTTGATTAACCGGAGATCCAGGATAATGCGCCACCATTTTTGTTTGGGCCGAAATAGCCGCCCATGCAATTGCTTCATTACTATTAATATGTAGAGTCGATTTAAACGTCATCTTTAGTCTGATTTAAAACCAATTGCATCAGGGTGAATTCGCTAATTACCCCAATGATAAAAATTACCGCACTTACCCAGCCTAGGACCTGAATGGGCGTGAAACTGCTGGTTAAGAAAAAACCGAATCCGACAACCAAAATAATCGCAGAGGATAAAATGCTAAATTGGAGTTCTTCTAAGGGTTGTTTAAGCCAAAGTTTACGGTAAAGAATGTGGATAGTGTCATCATCTAATAAACCTAAGGAAATAACCACTGCAATGGCCGATACGATATTGATGGGTATGTGAAAAAGATAAAATAGTAGTAGGATGAATGAAATGGGAGCTAGGTTTGGAATTAAGCTGAAAAAGGCCATTTTTATACTTCGAGTAAAAAAAAGCATTATAATAAAAATCACGATTCCTGAAGTGGATAAAGATTTAATGAGAGAGGAGCTAACGCTTTTATTGACCTCATTCGTTAGAATGGCTAAACTAGAATAGGTAGTCGAAATCCCTGGGGGTGTTTCTCTTAAAATTTTGTCTAATCTGGTTTGTTGAAACGCAACAATGTCATCTGCTCTTGGGAATTCTAATTCTACCCGATATACTTTTTCTTTTTGGTTATAATACGGATTATTAGCACCCAATATTTTAAATAAATTAACCGGAAATCCAGTATTTGATAGCACCGTAAAGTTATTAGTAGCCGAATTTACGTGGACTACCGTATTTTCATTTCTGAAACGTTCACTTAGGATTTTGGTATAGGAGTATAGGTCGTTTTTGGTAGTGGTAGCAGCCCCTTTGATCAATACATCTAGCCGTAAATTAGAAGAGTAATTTTGGCATAGTTCGTTGTGAACTTCCTCTATTTGGGAATTTACAGGAAAGAAAAGTTCGTTACTTGATTTGAACTCTAGCTTTGAAATAATTAAGGGAGATATAAGTAATGTAATGACTAAGAATACGGAAATTGGATTCTTCCAGTCGGTTAAAAAAGAGGCGAAATTAATAAAGGGTTGATCATGTATCTTTTGAATATGGAGTTTATCTAATAAAAAGGGTGCCATCAGGAATGCAATAGCAAATTCTATCATTAAGGCTAGGGATGTAATTAACCCAAATTCCTGAATGAAGCTGGAGTCGTTAAAAAAGTAAAAAGATAAAAATGCAGCCGCAGTGGTTAAGGAGGAGAAAAAGGAGGGGATTAGATAATGATTAATGGTAGACTTTAATTTTTCATCCTTGGGGATTGATTCTTTGTTTTTGACATATCCAGATAACATATGTAAAGCATCTGAAAGGGCTAGAATTAGAACAATTGGAATGGCTAATATGGAGATGATATTTAATTGAAATTCAAAAATTGAAAATAGTAGAAGGGTGGCTAGAATGGAAGATATGATTAGGGTGCCAGAGAAAATAATGGCCTTTAAGCTGCGGAAAGCATACATGTTGTATGCAAAAAAGAAAAGAAGAATTAGGAATAGGATAACTTGAATATCGTGGGTAATATATTTCTCAATGGCTAGTTCAATTATGGATGGACTTATTGCTTGTGTTTTCTGAATGTATGGAGAGGCGGCCTCTATGCTGTGGATTAAGGTTTTTATTTTTTCAAGTTCAAACTGCTTTGTGTTAATGATCATTAGAAAAGACTTTTTGTCTTTCGCTATCAATTGATTTAAAATAGGGATGTCTGTTGATTTGGATAAGAAGCTTGCTAAGGAATTATCGGATGAATTCCATTGATATTTTAGGCGCTTATAAAAGGTGATGGGGCTAATAATATGTGACTCCGGAAAGTTTTTTTGAATTGAATTAGAAAGGGTTTTTACATATTTGAAAACCTGTGTTCTATTATCCGTATTTGGAGTTATGACGACAAATGTTTGTTCCCTACCTCCGAATAAAGAGTCTGTATATTGGTATTGATCAAAATGCTGATTATTCTCTAGTTTAAAGCCATTCAAATCGCCCGTTAGCGTAGGGGGAGTCAAAAAGATCCATCCAATGGCTAGGATCCCTATGGTCAAAATAAAATTTCGACTTCGATGCTTTGTTAATATGGTTAGTAATTGATTCATTTTAATTCCGCGCTCTTAACGTGTGGTTTGGTGATTTCATAATCGGTTTTTTTAATGTTTTTCGCCAAACCTATTTGTTCAAAAAAGCGAATACATACGTAACTGAAATCGAATTCATTTTTGGCTGATTTTAATTGGAAGTTACTCGGATACTTATGATGGTTGTTATGTAAGCTTTCTCCAAAAGTGAGGAGGCTTAGCCAAGGAATATTTCTGCTTTTATCCGGAGTAGAAAATCTTCGATATCCAAATTTTGATTCGTGGCAAAATGAGGCGATCAACATCCAATGAAAATTATAACTGAATAACGTTGCTAATAAACTGCCCCAAACGATGCCTCCCAGACCAAGAAAAATGAAGAGGAGTAGATTGTATATTAGGAAGGGCAAAATGAGCATTAATTTATGATCAAATATTCGATACATGGGTTTGGCTAAAAGATCTTTTGCATAGGTTTTGTTTAATTCTTCCAGAATTTCTAGGTCAATATGTGCGACCCATCCCAGATAAGCCCAAAACCGACCGTGCACCGGTGAATGTGGATCTGTTTCTGTATCGGGATGAACATGGTGATACCGGTGAATGGCAACCCATGAAATAGGGCTACCACTTAAACTTATTGCTGCGCCTGTTAGAAAAAAGTATTCTAGGATTGGGTGTAGTTCTGCCGATTTGTGGGATAGAGTACGATGAAAGTATAAGCTACTAGAAAGACCAAACCAAATAAAATTAATTAGGAATAAGCCTAGATAAATGAGCTTGAACTCTACAAGAAACACCCATATTACCGATGAAAGGAACATTAAATGAACCAAGGTTGAAAAAATATTTAGAGGTGAATTCTTGAACATGTGGAGGTTTATAATGACGTTATTTTTGATGTTTCGTTGACGGTTACGGATAGGTTTTTTAAGGTTCTTAGTTCTTGGTTTTTAAATAACTCGGCAGGGCTAATCACTCCCGAGTAGTTGTTTTTTGAGTTTGTAATCTCCTTTAAGGATAAAACTACCGCTTTTGCTGTGGTTAGATACATATCTACGGACTCCAGTAAAAGGGTATTGGATTTGCCATTATAATAATCGACTTCAATAAAGACATTGCTTTTTTGATGTTTTCTTTCCTCCGTTCTGGGCCCCTCTTTTTTTCGTAACCTAATTTCATCTAAAAGAGAAAGTGGGTTACCTGTTTTTTTTGACTTAGAGTAAAAAAGAGCCTCAGAATGTGGTAATATCAAATAACTCGCGGCCTCTTTTACATGATGGTTCCAAAATGAATAGGCTATTTCGGGAAGCGGGTATGCAATGGCGGAATAGTTATCTTGTTTGGGTAAGTTTAGTTTTTGGGGTGACTCGGTCTTATTATCGAGGACCCAATTGTGATTTTTGATTTTTAATGAATCTCTAAATTTTGATAACTTCATGGTCATTCTCGTACCTGGAGAACATTTCATTTGGTTAAATTGATAAAAAGTTTTAATGCTTCGAAGGGGGGACTTGTTTTTAGTTAATAGCTGAATACCCAAGTCGGCAATCAAGCTCTCAAATGCATTTCCGTGAAGCACTAAAGCGTTGTGGGTACAGGCAATACTGTGATATAACTCTCTAGACTTTTTCACGAATTCTACTTCCCCCGTAATGTCTAAATATGTTTTTCCAAGTAAAACGATTTGATGTAGTAAAACGGCCGATTCTTCGGTGAATGGGCCGGCACAATTAATTATGATGTCGTTTGCATTTAATACCTGCAGCACATCTTCTTTTTGTCTTATATCAATGGCTAAAGTATGGGTAATAAATGAATTTGAATTTTTAAGTTGGATTAGTTTGTGGAAGTCTCTCCCATAAACGGAGAATTTGAAACCAGAACTTTTCAGCTCCTCGCAAATCAGTTGTCCGGTATATCCATACGCACCTATTAAAGCTATTCTCATGACTTTTTGAAGTTTAGAATAATGTGGTTGGGTGGCGTTATCTCAAAATCATTTGGGACTATTCTACCCGCAGCAATAATATTTCCACCTCCCGTTTTGGATTTATGGCCATAGGCGATTCCTAGTATTTTTTGATGAGAGTCTAGTATTCCTTGAGAAGTTGGGATTTGGATGTTTTTTTGATCCAATCGGTAATCACAGTTAATCACCGCAAAACACGCACTGTTCTTTCCAAAAATAGATGCTTGATAAGGTCCATGAATAAGGAAAACGTTTGGATAGGTAACACAGTTACCAATAAAATTACTGTTAGCTATGTAGGTCTCTTCTCCTAAAACAGAGTTGATTACGGTAACATGTTCTGCAACGGTTACCTTAGCGCTAATTACAGATAACCTTATAATGGCAAAGGCGCCAATGGTTACGTTATCTCCAATAATAGAACCTTCAATTAAAGCCGTAGGATGGATGTTACAGTTATTGCCGATTTTATTCAGCCTTTTAAGACCACGAAAAAATAATGGACTGTTAAGTCTTCCGAATCTACTTCTTAAAAATTCAGGAATTAGTTTTTGTAATTTTACGGTCCGATAAAGGTTAAATGCAATATTTATTTGAAGTAAATGAAAAGGAGAAATGATATGTCCGGCAAACGTATCGGATTGATGCATATGGAATTTTTTGCCTTCAATTATTTGTTCTGGTAAATCTACAGATGCAAAAAATATTTTTTGACGGATCATTTCAATGGTCCAAGGACCGGGTTCGTAATGATATTTTAAATTAAATATTATTTGGTGTTCGTTATCCAAGTTAGTGGGTAAAATGTAACGTTCATTAAAGGTGTTCTTATTTACCGCAAATTGAATATTCTCTTTCTTTGTTTTTATTAGGTCTAGGCATTTTTTCAAAAAAGGTTGGGTAAAGAATAAATTTTCGTCAAATACAAAATAGGGAACCTGGTTTGAAATTTCAGATTCCGAATGAATGGAAATAATTTCTCCTCCTAAAGAATTAATTATTTGTTCTTGATGTTCACTCAAAGTTTGGTTCACTATTGGAACCTTTCCTATAGGATCGTTGAATGAATAAAGAGGTGTATTTGTCGTTAATTTATAGAATATCATGCTTCCGAATTAATTGCTTCTAATCTGTAAATGACTAATTTACATAATGAATGTACTGAAAAAAGCTGGACAAGTTTGTGAACCGTAAGTCCGTCTTTAATCTGGTTGGTATCAATTTCATTCATGAATTCCTTAATAGCATTTATTCCCATAGGTGTGATCACGCCATCTTTTTCGTAGGGTACGTTTCCAAGTTCCTGTTTTACCCGAGCCTCGATGTCACTTACTTTAAGCTCTACATCGTAGCTTGTTTCCAATTCATATAAAATATCTACTAAATCAATGGAGTCCACCCCTAAATCATCAAATAGAGTGGAGTCCATATTTATTTCTTCTTTTGGTTTTCCAATAGAGTGGTGAATGACATCTTGAACGACCGTGAATACTTCTTTTATTTCCATTATTTTTAATATAATCCTCCGTCAATATTTATACACTCTCCTGTTAGATAGGAAGATGCTTGGCTAGAGGCCATGAATAGTACCATATTTGAAATTTCGTTTGGGGTTCCGGGTCTATTTAAGCTAGTGGTGCTTTTTATGGTTTCACCCATTCGGTCCCTAACCCCTTTACTCATATTTGTTTCGATTATTCCCGGGCGAATACAATTTACACGGATGTTTTTTCGGCCCACCTCAATAGCGAGGGTTCGAGTAAAAGCATCCAAACCAGCTTTAGCTGATGCATATACCGCAATTCCTCTCCCTTTTTTTACGGAGCTTACCGAAGAGATATTGATAATGCTTCCTTCTTTGTTTTTGTACATGTATTTCAAAACCGCTTGACAGAGTAAAATGGGTGATTTGAAATTTAAATTGATCAACGAATCAATCTGAGATTCATTGATAAGTGCAAATGGATACTCTAGTGCAAATCCAGCACAATTAACGAGTACATCAATTCGTTTTAAATCTTTTGAGATCTGGAGCATAGTGAATTTTATATTTTCGTAATCCATCAAATCACAGGAATAAGAATGCAATTCAGAAGTCGGAACTTGTTGTTGGTTAAGAGCGACTTTTAGTTTCTCCATTTTGGTTGGATTTCGTACTAAACATACAACTATTGCCCGCTCATTTAAAAAATCAGTCACAATCTGCGAACCGATACCTCCTGTTCCACCCGTAATTATGACTACCTTATTTTTTAGTCCTAAATTCATAAGATTTCATTTTTTACAGCTAAAACCGTGTTAATGCCACCAAAAGCAAAATTGGATGTAAGTGCGTATTTTATTTTTTTGGATTGTGTTTCTCGAACCAGATTGGCTTCCTCATTGTTAGGGGAAGTAAGGTTGACATTTGCCGGTAGGATATCGTTTTCTAAACAATTCATTAATACACAAAACTCTTGAATACCAGCCGCAGCAATTGCATGACCGTGTTGTCCTTTTGTGGACGAAATCGGGATTCCTGAAAAGGAATTACCAAACACCTGTTGGTAACACTTAAGCTCTAAATCATCGTTATGTTTTGTCCCTGTTCCATGCGCATTTATGTAGTCAATCATGCTCGGTTCAATATTTGAATTTTTTAAGGCGTGTGAAATGGCCTTCGAAATTGACTTGCCAGATGGGTCTGGAGCCGTTATTTTATACCCATCCAAAGTATTTCCATACCCTAATATTTGAGCTATAGGTTTTATGTTGTTGCTTTCAATAAATTTGGAGGAGGCTATAATAGTGAAGCCTGCACACTCCCCAGCAAGAGTTCCATTTCTATTAATATCAAACGGTTTACAGCTAAATTCGCTTGAGGAGGAAGGAATAATTCCCAATTTGCCAAATGAAATCATGGCTAACATGTTTATTATTGAATCTGTACCTCCAGCTATTACAACATCTACTTCGCCAGAGGCAATAGTGTCATAGGCTAAACCAATGGCCTGGGTAGACGAAACACAGGCAGTTAATATCGATTTTTGAAAAGCGCCAGCATTAAATTTATTAGCCAAATAAATGGCGTAAATATCATAGGGGTTTCCAACAATATTTGCGCGAGAATTATTATGATTCATTTCGGTAAATAATCCAGCCATTGGGTTTTGATGGGTAATGATATATTGAGATAATTCCGTCTCAAAAAATTCAAATGGAGTCACATCTGCTCCAACTCCTAGAATAACACCCGTTCGACTTGGGTTTAACTTGGAGATTAAAGGTTTTAATCGGTTCTTTGCCAACCCATAACAAGAAGCAAGTAATTCTAATTTTCGATCATAGCTGCAAATTCGTTTTATTAAGTCGGATTCATTGGAGTATAACGGGGTTAAATCTTTGTTTATTTCCGCTCCGTTTTTAAAAGGAATGCCTGCTACTGGAAACCGGGTAATTGTTTTTTCTGCGCATTCACCATTAATTATGGAATCCTTTAACTGATGAGCACCTGTACTTATGGGACTAACCACCTCATAGTCTATGACAAAAACTTTTTCTTTTAGCATCGTTCTATTCGTATTAGGGACTCACGACCAAAAACATCTCTATCTAAAACATCTATTATTTGATGGTCCTTATTAATTAATTGAATAGCCTTTATGACCGAAAGAATAATATTTGACGCTCCTAAATTTCCATATTCTGGATAGTATGAAAATGATTTTTTGCAAATTTGATTGCAGTACTGAAGATCTTGTAAGTATTGGTCCTTGGTAAATGCACCCGAAAATATTAAATAATTGGCTTTATTATCGGGTATTAAATATCTCCAATTCATTCGGATTTTATTTTCTTCTAGGCTAGGGACCTTATTACTTGTAATTATTTTGGTGATTTGAGCGATTGCTTCCTTCGGTTTCGATTCCGTGTTCTTGACAATTAAGCACCCTACAGCCATACTTTCTTTCCAATTTTCTCGATTTGAAAATAAGGAAGAGTTGGATAAATAGGATTGATCACCCGAACAATTGGAGGAAATCAGAAAAGAGGTTGGATTATTACATAAATTCTTCTTGGCTTCATTTAACAAATGAACCCCTGAAATTGAAGTGTTACCTATAGTGAAATTATGACTTTTAAAACCTGTATATTGAGCAATATAGCTCATGGTAGAATTGGTTAGGGTTTCTAAAGCTAATAAGGGCGGGATGGATTTGTATATTTTTGATTGCTTTTCTTCTATATTCATTTGGGGTTGAAGCGCTCTATAAGCGTTAGTGATACGCTCAAAAGATTTTTGGTTGTCCTCCACAAAGGACCCGTTGGATACAAAGAGGTTGTAATTTTCAATTCCTGGCTTTAAATCCAGATCTTCGATTAACGTATTAATGGCAATAATTGAAGCAATGACATCCGTTCGCATAACTCTTTCGTCACTACGACTAGGATAGAATTTTGAATCTCGGTCTAGAGTGAGGTAACCCCAGCAATAACTAGCTTGTGGCGTTTTTAACAATTCTCTTTTTTGAAATGATTCCGGTAAAACAGAAGTGTGATTTAAAATAAATAAACCCATTATTTCTCCGTTTTAGGTAAGATGTTATGATAGTATTCGTCTTGTCTTTTTAGGAATGGGTTTGCTTGGGTGTCCGTGGAATGGCCAACGATAAAGGATAATTCGGCGGAACATACCTCTTCCTCTGAAACATAAGTTTTTACGGTTAAATTACCTCGTCCACGGTCGATGGATTTTAGAGTAGCCTGTAGGATACATTGATCTCCTGGTTCAACAAATTTTTTGAATTTGGCCTTTTGAATAATACTCAAAATAGGGAAAACTTTTTCCTTATTTCCAAATTCTTCGTAGTAACTTTTTTCGAGTAAAATACCGGCCAGTTGTGCCATCGATTCCGTAAGAAGTACTCCTGGGGTGGTAGGGAATCCAGGGAAATGGTCCTGGAAGATAGGATTGTCTAAACTCCAACATTTAACTCCTGTAGCCGATTTTCCAGGGGTAATTGTTTTGATTTTATCGATTAAAAAGAAGCGCATAATTTAGTTGTTTAAGGATTGGTTTTTTGTATCCGTAACCTCAAATAGTTTACCCCAAAAGAGGATGAAATACTACCGATGAGTACGATGAAGAATTTGTAAATGGCATTCATTTCTACATCTGAACATATATAAATCCATATAAGGATAAAGGGTAAATGAATCAGATAAACAAAATAGGAGGACTTGGAAATGAAAAGAATAAATGGGGTTGTTTGTTGAAAATAGGTTTGTGCCAACCATATAATTGAAAGGGATAGACATATAGAAGCCGTTGCAAATGAAAAGGACATTATCATGTTATATTCGGTTGGGTTTATTGAATTTTGCATCGCCTTATACCCCGATATATTATTAATAGTTAGGAAAACTAAACCAATAATTAATAATGGCCACTTCATGGTGCTAAAGGTGGCGTTATTGGATTGGTATTGAAATAGAAAAATCCCTATTAAATAAAAAATACCAAAACCCATTAAAGAGTAAATAGATGGCAAAAGGGAATAGCTTCCTAACAGAGTGTTTGAGTTTTCAAGGTGTAAAATACCGGTAAGTAAAAGCATAAGGACTATTAAAATACCGGCTAAATGAACGTGGGTTTTGGGTTTTAAATAAATGGATATTTTGGTAATTTCTTTGAGAAATTGCAGTTGTATAATACTAAATATTATGAGGTAGTATAAAAACCAAACATGTCCAGTGGAAAAACTCCAGTGGTAACGAGCGAAAGAATTTTCTATAGCGGAGAATAAGGTGTGTGAGGAATCATCATTGAGAATTTCTCCAATAAAATCGGATAGCGGAATAATGGTTAGAAAGGTTAGAATAAAAGGACGTAATATTCGGTTTGTCCTCTTGTAAATTACTTCGGATTTTGAATAGGAACTCATGGATTTTTGCGTGAAATATCCGGTTATTAGGAAGTAAATGGGCATTAAAACAACGGTTGTAACACTAGCTACGCCATCAAAAATAATGCTCTGTTGATGGTCTGAATAATACCACAAGTTGCCGATATCGTTCTTCAAATAGGACAGGGATACGTGTCCTATAAATAACATAAACAATAAGGAAGCCCTTAGGTTCTCAAATGCAAAATCTATTTTATTTGACTTGTTCGTTCCGTAACGAATGGTTTCAAAAATGGTTTTTTGATGTGTTAACAAATATATCGTATTAAATGACTTCACGAAAATAGACTCTAGAAGGTGGCAAAAAAATGAACCCGGGTTAACAAAAGTCCTGGGATTATTTCAAGTAATAAAACAGAATAAATTCCTTAAGATACGCAGGATTAGTTAGAAAATAAATTTTTTAACATAAACCACGGCTACACCTCCCTTTTGTTTGATAGAATCCGAGATAAGAAAACGTTTTATTTTTATTGGTTAGTGTTTCTTTCACAGGGTAAAAGGAGTTCTCTTCCGTCCACTGTTTTTCATTCTATTCAAATGCTAGAATTGTACTTTTGGCTGCCTTTTTTAGGATGGGTAAAAATGGGAGTCAACGTTACGTTTTGTTTAGAGCGTTTACCAAAAGAAAAACGTTCGGATAAGCAGAAGCAATAAAACGTTTGGTTTTTTGCTATTTTCGTTAGTGATTGCTTTCAAAGGTACTCAAGAATCCCCTTCGATCAGTTAATTTACATTCGGTTAAAAAACTAAAATTATACTTTACGTTTAACGAACTACAAGGATCATTTTTAGTTGGAGTAGACCGTTAAATATAGCTTTTGTGAGTTGCTTTAGAATGTTTTATAACACAAATCCAATGGCAACCTTAACCATATCGAAATCTTTGAAATTTGTCGTGTTCGCCTTCTGGTAATTATAAATTAAATCAATATACATTCTTGCATTTCCTATTATTTTCTTTTCTATTCCAACTTGTAGTCCATGTGAACTTGAATAAATTTCATGAAAAGATTCATTTATAGTTGAATGACTATATCCAAACCTTGTTGTTACATACATGGAATGGCGCTTAATTATAGGAACCTGTATCCCGCCAACAAATTGTCTGTCTGATAGGGTATGGTCCGAAAATTGATTGTTTGAAAGCTCTACACGGAAATCAAAGGAGGAAAATGTAAGCTGAGCAAAGGGAATTATTTTACTCCTCTCAGGGTGTCCAAATTGTAATCCTAAACCCCAATAGTACTTGGTATTGGTCTGATAATCTTGTTTTAATTGTTCATTCTGTATAAAATCTATCCCATTTTCAAAATAGGGTCGTAAAAGTAGTTTAGGTTTTTGATTTTGTTCTTGGGCGACAAGGGAGACGTAAAGGAACACAATAGATAAAGTAAAAAGAGTTTTTTTTATGTTTTTTGGTTTGTAAAGTATATGCAATAATTAAGTGGATTCCATTGCAGCTAAAGTTACCCTACTTAAACACTTCGGCTCCGGGCTATACTGAGCCTGCCGAAGTACTCAGTACATAGCAATGCATGCCGCTCCGCACAACTATGGTTAGTACCGGTAACTTTTATTAGTGGTGCTAAACTAATGTTTTTTGAGGAGCTTAGACTTTTTAGGACTACTGAATCCAAATCTCCCCGACATGAATGCAATGGGACATTTTGGGTACAGATAACCTGGAGCAAAACTTATGGAGCCAAATCTATTATTTTTTTAGATCCCCCGAAGCCCTGATTCTGTGCAGAATTAACTAAAGAGATTGTTGGGTGTAGTTTTAATCCGTACACTCACAATCCTTACATTCCTCAAGTGATTCAAATGGAACAGTTCCTTCACAACCACCCCAGATAAACTCTTTACATTTTCCTTCGTCTTTGTCGAAATAATATTTAGGAAAATAGGCTTTGCAACTTCCTGAGTCATATTCTAAATCACAATTACTACTCTTATTACAATCTTTTCTGCACGATGATTGAGCTAATAAAAATAGTAGCATTATTGGACTAAATATTATCATGGATTTCATAAGGCAATTTGTTTTATTGGGTTAAACAAAAATCGTTCTTTTTTGTTCTCAACGATGTTTTCTAAAAGTTATTGGATTACTTCCCCTAAATGTGTAATTGAACACAACGGTTTATGTATGAGCAGTAGCGGATTAAATGAATTGATTTTTGAAATAGCAAGATATTAAATGGAAACAAATAGCGGTCTGAGTTTCACTCGAACAGCTATTGCTAATGTGCTTATTTCAGCCGTCCATTCAATGCAGTTTTTCGAGATTCGAATTATTTATTAGCGTGATCGCTATGGTCTGCTGAATTTCTTCCTTCTCTTGATGCAAGTTTCGGTTTTGCTTATCAAATAGTTCTTTTGAAAGTTCCTCGTCAAAAGTTATCTGTCTAACGGTTATATCTTATGATTCAGCTTCGTTAAATTATTTTTATAATCCCCTACTATTTATTAATAGCTTTAATTTGTCGAAACTACTATAAAATAATACTTTGGGTATAAATCAAAAAATAGTAACCCTTTACTGGAGTCTGCTGTTTATTACCATGTCTAATTTGAATGGACAATCTTTTCCCGATTCAAATAGGTATGTAGCTGATATTCAGCACTTCACCACATCGGATGGTTTGTCAGATCGCAGTGTAAGATGTATGTTTCAGGACCGTGACGATTTAATATGGATAGGTACTGATAACGGTTTAAACCGATTTGATGGTTATCATTTCAAGCATTGGCTAGGTAAGAACCATGGCGTGGATTTGAGGTATATACACGATATCATTCAAGATGATGCAGGTTGGCTTTGGATATTAACCGATGAATCTATTGTTTTTTTCAATCCTATAACAGAAAAATTTCAAACAATTACAGAAAAATTTGGGGAGGATTGTATCCTATTAAACAAACGATTTTACTGGTATTTAACAACACAAAAGCTTATTACAGATAAGCAGGGGAGAATCTTCTTTTACACTTATATTAATGATTTACAGGATAGAGAATTATATAGCTATTATTCCACCGAAGGTTTTAAAAATATTAAAACGCCATCCATATTAGAAAACAAATATTATTGGATTGGATTTATTTCCGACTCTGGAGAATTTCTTTTTACGTATCAGGGTACCGATTCAAAGTATTATGACATCGTCTTATCCCTGGAGGAGGATTCTTTGGTTTTTCTTCGGAATAGAAATAGGAAGACTGAATTCCCGTATGTGGACACACAAAACCATCGAAATCATCAGGATTGGATTTATGATGCCGATAATGCTACCCTAAAAGTGTTTACTAAAAATCAAGGGCTAATAATGTCTTTAGCAGATATAAATAATTTTGAAGAACTCTTTTTTGATAAAAAAAATAGGGCTTGGGCAAGTTCCGCCTTCGGTTTTTACCTGATTGAACTCAAGAAAAATAAGTTTTCCTTTTTTGAAAATCCTCAATATCATTACGGTAAACCATTGCCTGTTCGTGGTATCGAAGTGGATTCCAATGAAATGACAGTGACTTTGGAATACAAAGATATTGGGAAGTATAATTTTAAAACAACGCAATGGTCTAATATTAAAGTTCCAGGTAATAGCAAGCGGCCCATTTATGCATCAAGAGATGGTCTGTGGATGGGAGGAATAGGGCGTGTGGCTCTTTTTGGTAATAGGCAACTTTCTAGTTATGATCTTGTTACTACTAAAGGTGTGACTTTTGCGGATGTTATATGGTCCATTTTTCCGTCCAATATTTCTTCAAATAAATTATGGCTTGGAACGGAAAAGAACTTATTCATTTTTAATACCGATTCAAAAAAAACACAATTAATTGCAAATCCTTTGATCAAAGGAGATTATCATATCCAAACCATTATTAGAGATAAAAAGAATCAAAATTGGTTGTGGTTATGTTCCAATAAAGGATTGATTTTATTGGATGAAAAAAAGAATCGATTTTTAAGTATTTACAATATTGAACAATCAGAAAATCAGTTCTTACCCACCGATAATGTGCAGCATTTGTATCAAGATGGAGCAGGCATTTATTGGTTAGCCACAGTCGATGGCGTTATTCGTTGGGATAAATCAAAAAATGAATATCAACAGTTAACGGTTGCTGATGGTTTGCCTAATAATGTGATCTATGCCATATATCCAGATGATTACGGGAACCTTTGGATGAGTAGTGATTATGGGATTATCCGAATGAATAAAACCACTTTTGCCATTGAAAATTTTTTGCCTAAAGATGGGGTTGGTCAAAAAGAGTTTAATCGGATTTCACATTTTAGTTATCGAGATAAAGAAAACGTTCAACGTTTGTTTTTTGGCGGATTAGGTGGGGTTACTGCTTTTTATCCGAAAGACTTTCAGGCCAATAAACAAGAAATAAAACCCGTTCTTACGATACTGAAATATGAACAATTTGATGGAAATAAGAAAACTATAGTGGATCAAACCGCATTCGCTATTGCGAATAAAAAGATAGTGATTCAACCCAATGATTATATTCATTCATTTGAAGTCGGTTTACTTAACTATCAAAATGTGGATAATAACCAATACCGTTACCAGCTAAAAATAAAAGGACAATCCTTGGATTGGATCACACAAAAAAACCGTTTTATTCAATTCGGGCAATTGCCTTACGGTAATCATCAATTAATTGTAACAGCGAATACCTTGAATAATGTGCACGCTAAAAATGACTTAATCATAGATATTATTGTTCTTCGCCCGTTCTATCTGACCTGGTGGTTTATTCTTTTCTCTATCGGAACATTTGTAGGAAGTGCGTCTTATTTTTATAAGACTAAAAGCCGAAGGTTACTAGCCAAACAAATAGAATTAGAAGGTTTGGTGAAGGAACGAACCGAACAGGTAGAACAAGATAAAACGATCATTGAGCAACAAGCGGAAGAGCTTAAGGAAATAGATGCGACCAAGTCCCGTTTTTTCGCTAATATTTCTCATGAGTTGCGAACTCCGCTAACACTTATTCAAGGGCCCATTCAATCCGTTTTGAATAGCCAAGATTTGAATACGCGAAACGATAATTTATTGACCAAAGCGAAGGAAAACACAAACAAATTATTGCAACTAGTCAATGAAATTTTAGACTTGACCAAATTTGATGCTCACAAATTAGTATTGGAAGAAACGACCGTGGTTTTCTATACTTTCTTACGCTCAATTATCAGCAATTTTGAATCTCTTGCAGATATGCAATCTACGGAATTACTATTTGTATATGAGGTGCCTAAATCATTGCAAATCAAAGTAGATAAAAATAAATTAGAAAAGGTATTGAATAACCTCTTATCCAATGCCTTTAAATTCACGCCTAAGAACGGTAAAATATGCGTTCGTATTCAAGACCTCGGCAATACCATGCAAATTTCCGTAAAAGACAACGGGAGAGGTATTCCTGAAGAAGATATGCCGAATGTTTTCAATCGGTTTTTTCAATCAAGTAGGAATAAAAAAGCCGAAGGCGGGTTAGGAATTGGTTTGGCATTGTCGGCCGAATTCGTGAAACTGATGAAAGGCGAAATAGGGGTGGAAAGTCACATGAATGGATGCGAATCAGGGTCCACTTTTTTTGTAAAATTTCCTAAAAAGGAAATAATTAAGATGATAACCACCGAGGACCAATTAAGCATCAATGAGGATAATAAAGTTAGCACCGCACCTTCGTCACTAAGCGAAAAGACTCCAACGGTAGTTAAGGACCAAACGGTTTTAATTGTGGAGGATAACCACGATTTAAGAGATTACCTTTCGTACATTTTATCGCCACACTACAATATCATTACTGCAGAAAATGGACAAGAAGGATTAGCAAAACTCCCTACGGCCAATTGTCAACTGATTTTAAGCGATGTAATGATGCCTATAATGGATGGTTTTGAATTCTTGGAAAAAGTCAAAGCCAATGACAAATGGCGTGGATTGCCGTTTATTATGCTCACTGCTCGGGCAGAACTGCAAACCCGGTTGAATGCCTTACGTATTGGCGTAGATGATTATTTATTGAAACCTTTTGACGAAGAAGAATTGTTGGTGAGAGTTAAAAATTTAATGGCCAATTATACGGAACGAAAAACATTTATTGAAGAAGAAACGCTGGAAGAAAGTTTCGCTTCAATTGAACCAATTATGTCAGATGTAGACCAAAAATGGTTAGAACAAACGGAGAAACTTATTTTAAATGAAATGGGGAATAGTGGTTTTTCAAATGACTATTTAGCTGATTTACTCTCAATCAGCAGAGATGTCTTGTACAAAAAAATTAAAAGTTTGACCGGATTGACACCCACTAAATACACCCGGATTATCCGTCTTCAAAAAGCAAAAAGTTTATTACAACAGGGTAAATCTGTTAAAGTGGTATGCTATGAAGTCGGCTTTCAAAAGCCCGAATATTTTTCCAAATTATTCAAAAATGAATTTGGTAAACGGCCATCGGAGTACGTTTAGATTTTGAGGGAGATGGCCCTGGTGTTAGGGATACAATCTCCACCCATTTTTAATCCAAACAACAAACGAGTGGGTAAAAAACAACAAACGGGTGGGTAGAACGATAAACGAGTCGATGAAAATATACCAATGAGAGTATAAAGGTCAGTTATGTTTGTATTGTAAATCAATCCACCAGTTACCATGGCTTTAAAACACATCTCAAAACTTCTATTTGTATTTTTAGTATTTCTTACCACGAATACCACTTTTGGGCAAATAGGAATTAACACGGTTAATCCTGACACTTCCGCTGCCTTGGATGTTCAAGGAACGAATAAAGGAATATTATTTCCTCGGACTACGCAATTACAGTTGAGTAATATTTTTCAACCTGCAACGGGCCTAACTCTTTTTCAAACGGATCATTTTCCTGGTTTGTATTACAATTTGGGCAGTTCCACAACGCCTAACTGGTTAAGCGTTGGAATGTATCACAATGCGAATAATATTTTTTGGGATAAAGGCAATGTTGGCGTTGGCCTTTCGTCTCCATTGGTCGCTTTTCATATTAAAAGTAGTGGTGCCATGTTGCGACTAGAAGCAGGGTCAGGAGAAAGTTCTTTTATGGAATTTTATGCAGATGGTGCAACGACAAGATCTGGATATTTTGGGTATTTTACCAATTCAAATCCGAGTTTTAGTATGGTGAATTCTAGAGCTAATGGAGATATAACATTGATAACATCTGGTACGGGTATGGTAACGACCAACCAAAGTATGACTATTGGAGATGACTTAACCGTAACCGATCAATTGATTGTGAATGATGATATCACCGTTACAGATAACATAACTTCGGCAAGGCTAACCACAACGAATGCGATAATAACTAATTCAATGACAGTTAGCAACGATTTAACGGTTACCGATCAGTTAATTGTAAATGACGATGTAACCGTTGCAGACAAGGTTAGTGCCGGTGGGAATATAAGTGCTGGAGACAAAATTCAGGAAAGTGGAAATGATTTACTTCCTGTGGGAG
>MAAC01010624.1_pt1 | contig 31159 bp, 23 predicted proteins | sample 1115981 | NCBI WGS metagenome assembly MAAC01 (sample SAMN04961126, study PRJNA320927) | seawater metagenome | isolation source: sample BD02T64 sea water enriched with oil for 64 days | place: USA:Gulf of Mexico | collected 2013-07-27 | reverse complement strand
CTGGAAACAAGCGGGGAAAGAAATTTTTTGCGACGCCCTGGATATATGGATACTGCCAGCTTCCAGAGGCTCTCTGAGTACTTCCAGTACTTTTCTGGGAAACTCTACCACCTCATCCAAAAACAATACCCCGTTGTGAGCCAGGGATATTTCTCCGGGTTGTGGATAACTACCTCCTCCCACCAGAGAAACTGCCGAGGCGGTGTGATGGGGAGCACGAAAAGGCCTGATACCCGCGCAGATGGCGCCGCTGTCTATTCCTGCAACTGAATACACAGCCGCTGACTCTATCCGCTCTACCTCAGTCAGCTCAGGTAACAAGCTGGCGAGCCTCGCTGCCAACATGCTTTTGCCGCTGCCTGGACTGCCACTCATCAATAGATGATGGCCACCAGCCGCTGCTATCTCCAGCGCTCTCCTGGCTTGAAACTGCCCTTTCACATCCGCCAGGTCCAATGTTGGCGAATGACTCACCTCTTCATTCGTCACAGCTCTGGGGGTAAAGAGAGGCAGTTGCCCACACAGCAGATGACAGACTTGCAATAAATTTTCTACCGGGGCTATTTGTAATGCGCTAATTAACAATGCCTCGTCTTGATTGTACTTGGGCAGACACAGCTTGCGCTTATTTTCCTGACAGCCAACAGCTACCGGTAGTACACCTGTTACTCGGCGCAGCTCGCCAGAGAGCGCCAACTCACCGATAAACTCCCATTGGCTCAGCAAATCATCGGGGATCTGTTTCGACGCCGCTAAAATACCTATAGCTATCGCCAGATCGTAGCGACCACCTTCCTTAGGTAAATCCGCCGGCGCCAAGTTAACAGTGATACGCCGTTGCGGAAAATCGAAACCTAAGTTGATTAAGGCACTGCGAACCCGCTCTTTAGATTCTCGCACTGCCGCCTCCGGTAATCCCACTAATTGAAAAGCGGGCAGACCACCACAAAGATGCACTTCAACTTCTACCAGAGGAGCATGGACACCCAACTGTGCCCGGGTAAAAACTTTTGCCAATGACATTACTTTCTCCTTCTGCAGCGGATTCGACGATGCAGTTATCTGCTGATCGTCAAAAACTAACTTAGCAGAGTCACTCACTCAGCCTTGCTACCCTAGCAAGGAACCTGTGCAGCCACTGAAAATAACCATTAGCGAACATAGAATGCAACTCAGTTTGGCGGGAATTGAATGTTTGAGAGGCCAACAAACATATTTTCTTGAGGATTCACCCAGATTTAGATATTTTTCTTAGATACACAAGAATATATAACACCCGCCCCGGCACTCTATATTAATCAGAGCCTTGGCGGCAAAAACAGCAGCAATGGTCAAATTATTCACCGGCCTTGCATATAAAGGAGCTAATCCATCAGTAAATAGTATTTCACAGCACCTATAATTAGCTTTAACCTAGACATTGTGCATATCCAAGAGACAAGGTGACTTATGAAATTTGTCAGCAAGCTACATATCTTTCTCGCCGCATTCATTTTCCTAAGTGGCTGCGCCAGTAATTTAACCGGAGAAAACTATTCGTCCCAGGAGGCCAGAAAAGTGCAATCTGTTAGCTACGGAATTGTCACTTCAGCCCGAGCGGTAATTATAGATGGCCGTGAGCACGGCATAGTCGGCACTGTCGGCGGTGCAGCTGTTGGTGGAGTATTGGGAAATAAAGTGGGTGGAGGTAGCGGCAAGGATCTTGCTACCGCATTAGGTGCTGTAGCCGGGGCTGTTATCGGGCAAAAAATAGAAGAGAGTGCCACCCGCAAACAAGGGCAAGAAATTACTGTTAGATTAGACAGCGGAGAGAGCGTATCTATAGTGCAGCAAGTTAATCAGGGGAGTTTCTTCTCAGTTAACGACAGAGTCAGACTCTTAGAGCAAGGCGGCACTACCCGAGTCAGTTATTGACAAACTGACGGGCCGATATAGCAGTACAAAATTTGACTCATCTCTGTCGACACAGATATACATTTACGTTTGCGCTCTAGTACTTAAGCTCTTTTAGTAACTGCTGGATCCGTTCTCTGTCGGTGTTATTGGCGTGCTGCTGCGGGCCGTATAACAGCTGGTTAGACGAGATCAATAGTTGCGTTAGTACATGTTTATTTTCGGTGCTGTGGCTGGCTGAACGCTGCAAAAAGCATGCTAATGTCTCCCCTTTTCCTCTACTCAACCCCAGCCTTAGCAGTTTTTTCTCTAGTCTGGCGACACTCTTGAGATTGATATCACTCATTGTGTTCCGCGAGCGCCACAATTTCACTGCTGCGATAGGAAAGGCAGTGACAACTGTGGCCAGTAACAATAACAAGGCAATTCTCCAGGCGTCCACACCCCCTAACAACTGCTTTACCAGATTGTATTGCAGCTGATTATCATAACCTAAAACCCAGCGGTGCCACTGATAATTGATGCCGTCCAGACGCAACCGCAGCTGTCTTAGAAAAGCCCATTGATTAATGCCGGCATTTAGCCCTGTGGCCGATTGCATCTGGGCCAAAAAACGAGTGGCACCTCGCTCAATTCTCTGCGGTGCCACTGCAGTGGTCGGATCTAATCTGACCCAGCCCTGGGTATCGAGCCAGACTTCAACCCATGCATGAGCTGCAGCTTGAGTGACCAACAGGTAGCTGGCATCACTACTCCACTGCCCACCCTGGTAACCTGTGGCGATCCTGGCGGGAATTCCAGCAGCTCTGAGGACAAATGCCGTACTACTGGCAAAGTGCTCGCAGTAGCCGCGTTTAGTGTTGTACAAAAAATCATCGATAGGGTTGGCTGGCTGCAATTTTCCAGGCTCTAAAGTATAGCTAAACTCACTTGTAAACATCCGCATCAATGCATCAATCAATCGCCTTGGATCGCTATATTGCGTGGCTAGTTTTTCCGCCATAGCACGACTTGCTGGATTACTGTTACTGGGCAGGCTAGTGTAAAGTTGAAACTGCTCTGCAGACAGAGTTTGAGGATTCGCTTTAAAGTTTAAGTGTGAACGCAGTTGATACTGGAAACGGCTGTTCAGTACCGTGCTACGGGTTAAACTGTAGTCCTGCCACTGCCTGATCTGTTGATTCTCAACTTCAGCAGTGTTAAGCGCATACAACCAGTTCTGACCACTGGCCTCCAACATTATCTGGTAGCTATAAGTCTGTGCAGTAGGGCCTGTTGCATATTGATACAACTGACTGCGCTGAACTGCCGATACAGGGGTAGAACTGATTTTAGTGTCGCGACGCCAGGTTTTGCCGTCAAAATCCGCCAGCACCATACCCCGCCAGTAGAGTTGCGAATTGTCAGGTTTGTTTTTAGTCTTAAAAGTCACCCGCATTGCCGGGGAGCTATCTTGGTTGAGTCGGCTAATATCTCCTACCGATAAGCTGTCGGAAACACCTGTTTTCGCAACACTGGAATTAATCGGCACTTGCCATAAGCTACCAATCCTGGGCATCACCAGAAACAATACGACGGCAATCGGCAAGCCCTGTACAAATAGTACCAATACGCTTTTGATAATTCTCCAGTGGCTACTATCCCAGCGCAATTTTAAGACTGCTGATACTTTACCCCGCTGTCCACTACTTCCATTTTGCTGCTGCGACTGCAGTTGAGCGGTTATTAGGCAGCCATGGAAAACCAATATGCAGATTAATGCGTAGAAGAAAGCTGACATAGTGCTGGAAAACAGCAGCTGACATGCACTGACAAAGCATCCCAAAAACACGAGCAAATACAAATCTTTTTTTGCTTGTAATTCTAGTAGTTTAAGGCAAAAAGCTAAACACAACAGCCCGACAAATCCGCGCAGTGAAAACAGACTGCCCAAGCTGTAAAAAAGCATACCGACGCTGCTAATAACCAATAAAAATTTCAGCAACTTAGCGGGAACAGTAATTTTATTTCGATATATTTGCAGCTGCCAAAAGAGTGTCAACCCCGCCAGTGCCGGCATCCAAACAGGCAAGTGTACAAACAGTGGTAAGAGCGCCGCACAGTAGCCGATCATTAGCCAGCCAATACTATTCGCCGCTAATTTATTCCCTGCTGCAGCCATTAAACTCGCTCCTGCGAAGATACATCAGCATTAACTTGATACAGTGCCGAAGGAGAGAGCACTGCCGTTAAATGCAGTTTTGTGTCTGCAGCAACGAGCTCCACACCGGATAGCTGTAAACTAAACGAGCCAATGCTAACCGCTGCTAATTTATTCCCTGCAGTTGTCATTAAACTCGCTCCTGCGAAGATACATCAGCATTAACTTGATACAGTGCCAACGCCGATAACACTGCGTTTAAATGCTGCTTTGTGTCTGCAGCTGCGAGTTCCACACCGGGGAGTTGTAAACTAAACGGGCGCTGCTGAGTTGCTAATTCCAAAGCTTCAAAGCACAAGTGTTGCAAGCGCATCTCCGACTCTACCCCAGGGTAATTGTGCCAACTTAAAGCGCTGATATCACTGGCGTAATCCGCGTAGTGTTTTTTGTATAAGACGCCGGTTCGAGCGTATTGTTTCCAGGCGATCTGCGTTAGTGGCTCGCCACTGCGGTGCAGTTGCAACTCCTGGAACTCCTGCTGCTGGCCGCTGATAGATTGACTAGAGCCTTGAGTCTCAGAGAGTTCACTAGCAGACGAGCTGATCACAGGGCTGTCGCATTTAACCGGGGTCGGATAGACCAATACTGTTGTGTCCATCGCCAACTCGCACCAACAGCGTAACAACCCCAGAGGATAGTAGCTTTTGATACTCAGCCTGGGAGGTACAAAAAGACCGCGCTGCAATACTCGCACTGGCAATTTAATCAACACCTTGTCCTCACCCTGCCAATCAATAATTTGCCGATGGGAGCTGTCCCAGCCAATGCTGATACTGTTGTGCTGGCGTTTACCACTGCGGGTAAAACACAATTCGATCAGCGCCAGTTCGCCTGCATATATTGGCTTAGCATCAGTCACCCGCAGAGCGAGCCCATGTAAGTTTAAATAAGTGTGAAAGATGCCAACAAAAAAAATACTGATCAGTAAATAACACAACGCCAATATTAGGTTGTTGTCATAATTGGTACCCAACAACCAGAAAATGCTGATTGTAGCGAAGTAGCTAGCTCCCAAAAGCGAGGGAAATATAAACAAATTTTTCTGTTGCAGCCGGTGTTGTTTCTGCGCTGGCAACCTCCTGCTCAGCCAGGTTTGATAATGACTTGATAACCACTTTTTTAAGCTTAGACTCACCTTGGCCTCCCGGGCCCAATAGCAATAAAAAATAGATTAACTATAGAGCACGTCTACTTCAGCCAGGATAAACTTAGCCAGAGCATCACCACTTTGATTACTCCCAGTCGCACTCAATCTATGCCCTACCACTGCCGGGAATATTTGCTGGAGATCTTCCGGTAGCAGGTAATCTCGATCGTTTAAAAGCGCCCAGGCTTTGGCTGCACCCAACACTGCCAGTGCCCCTCGGGGGGAAACTCCGTAGTGGAAGGCCGGGGTTTCGCGACTAAATTGGATCAGCCGCTGCAGATAGTCCAGTAAATGATCAGTGACTGATACTTGTCGGGCTTGCTGCTGTAATTTCTGTAACTGCTCAAGGCTAATCAGCGGCTTTAATTGCTGCATTTTTTCCCTGGAGTCCAGACCCTGCAGCATTTTTCGCTCTGCTTTTTTTGACGGAAAACCCAACTCAATGCGCATCAAAAAGCGGTCTAGCTGTGATTCAGGTAAAGGAAATGTACCGCTGTGATGTGATGGATTTTGGGTGGCAATGACAAAAAAGGGTTGCGGGAGCTCCCGGGTACTGCCCTCGATACTCACCTGGCGTTCTTCCATCGCCTCTAATAGAGCACTCTGGGTTTTAGGGGTAGTACGATTAATCTCGTCGGCCAATAATAACTGAGTAAAAATTGGGCCGCGATGAAATTCAAAACTAGATTGTTGACGGTTGAAAATAGATACACCTAGCAGATCGGCAGGCAACAGGTCGCTGGTAAACTGTACTCGGTTATAACTGAGCCCCAGCACACTGCCCAGAGCATGGGCCAAAGTCGTCTTACCCATTCCCGGGAGGTCTTCAATCAATAAATGCCCATCCGCCAAAATACAGCAAAGGGCCAGCCTGACCTGATTGTCTTTACCGAGTAATACCTGACCAATACTACTAACTAATTGCTGTAACACTAAAGATTCGGCCATTACTTTGCCTTCAAATACCGGTGAAATCAGAGGGTTTATAAAATCATTACCGTTAATATATACAGCGATTAAGCGGGCTCTCGCTCTTTATCCAGCAATTTCGCCAACTCTTTGAGCTGCATAGGTTTACCAAACAGGTACCCCTGGCCAATATCACAGTGCTGCTCCAACAGGAACTGTCGCTGTTGGTCTGTCTCTATGCCCTCTGCTACCACTTTTAAATTTAAGCTGTGCGCCATAGAAATAATAGCAGAAGTAATCTTCATGTCCTCTTTGCTCTGCGGTATATCTTTAATAAAACAGCGATCAACTTTTAATACGTTGATAGGTAGAGTCTTCAGATAACTAAAGGATGAATATCCAGTGCCGAAATCATCGATAGCGACACTGATACCCAGCCGTTGTATCTCTATTAAAGTGACGATGGCTTTATCTACATCTTCCATCAACAGCGATTCGGTGATTTCCACCTCCAAGTGTTCAGGGGCTATTTTGTGGTCTAACATAGATTTTTCAATCATGTCCAACAACTCTGGATCACGGAACTGTCTAAGGGAAATATTGATAGCACATGAGATATCGGCAAAACCTAAGTCGCGCAACTGTCGCAAGTTGCGACAGGCCTCTTCAAATACCCATCCTCCCAGAGGTACGATAAACCCGGTATCTTCGGCAATAGAAATAAAGTCTAAGGGGGATATCGAACCGAGTTCGGGATGCTGCCAGCGAATAAGCGCCTCTACCCCAATGATTTTTTGTGCCAACAAGTCCATTTTTGGCTGGAAGCAAAGGGAGAAATCACCGTTGGCAAGTGCCTCTGGCATCTCTCTAGAGAAGCGAATATAACGTTGCAACTGGTCGTGTAACTCTTCGGTAAATTGGCGATATTGATTGCGGCCCATCTCCTTAGCCTGATACATCGCCAAATCGGCGTGCTTGAGAATAGTATCCGGCATGTTGCCGTCTTTGGGTAACCAGGCCAATCCAATACTGGTGCTGATATGAATTTCGTTGTCATTAATAATATAGGGCTTGGCAATAGTTTCCAGCACCTTCTGTGCCATTCTATCGACTTGTTTAGCATTTTTAACCGGGTTTATTAACACCGCAAATTCATCACCCCCTAAGCGCGCAGCCATACCATCTTCCGGTAGATCTTGTTGCAGCCGAGCAGCGACATCAATCAGCAGTTTATCTCCTGCCGGGTGCCCTTGAGTGTCATTGATGGTTTTAAAATTATCCAGATCTAACAACATCACCACAGCGGGAGATTTCATTACATCTTCGTCAAATAAACGCGTCAGTTCGCGGAAGAATAAACGTCTATTTGGCAGGCCGGTAAGCTCATCGTAAAGCGCCAATTGTTCCATTTTAGCGTGCGCATCTTTGAGCTTAGACACATCTTCACTGACGATAACGAAATGGGTGAGCTCTGAATATTCGTTGTTAATCGGGGAAATAGAGACTATTGACCAATATGAACTACCGTCCTTGCGAATATTTTCCAAGTCGCCTCGCCAACTCTTGCCGGCTAAGATATCTCGCCACATAGCATCGTATTTGTCCTCGGGCAGACAATCCCTGGAGAGCATCACTGAAGTGCTCCCCTCTAATTCAGACAACTCAAAACCGGTGGTCTCTGTAAACTTAGGGTTGATATATTCAACGGTTCCTATGACATCGGTGATCATCACTCCTGAACCACTAGATGTAATAGCGCTGGATAACTTTTGCAGTGATGCCTCTATGTCTTTGCGATCAGAAATATCCTGACAAGTACCTATCAGGCGCAGTGAACCATCTTTTTGCTGGCGCACACTGGCCATCAGATGCACATGTTTAATCACGCCGTCGTTAGAGATTCGAAAGTCGGTTGAGATCACCGCGTTGACTCGCAATTTAGACTTTAACTCTGTCATTAGCTGTTTTTTATCGGCGGAGTGCACTTGCCTGGTAAAATCTTCTATTCCGCTACACTTAGCATTTTTTCCCAGGCACAAAATCGGTAACAAGCTCTCTGATAACCATACTTGGTCGGTGGCAGGCCGCCACTCCCAACAACCTAAATTTGCGACATTATGAGATTCTTGCAGGCGCTGTTCGCCGAGCTTCTTTGCCTCTATCTGCGACAGCAGTTCACGGCGCATAATCGCCAGTGATTTTCGGGTCATTTCAAAGGTAGTAATTAGCTCTAATAGCGCCGAATGAGGTTTTACTTTGGGGAATGGAGTAGAAAAATCACCTTTAGCCAGAGAGCGAGCGGCCAAAGTCACTTGTGCCAGTGCATCGATAAATGCCGATCGACGCAACCAGATAATAAGCAATATAAAAGTGACAAAAATGATTAATATCAGCTCGAATATACGGTAACTTGTCGCTTGTTCAAAGATAATTTCCTCCGGGTTAAACCAGAGTCCATAAGCTTTATCAGAGCCTGGCATCCGCTGTAGCAGCAGCTGCATGTTCAGCTCACTCTTGGCTTCCTCGCGCAATTGCCCTTCCAGCGCATAAACTATCTTCTGCCACCCCTGAGACTGCGCCTGAAGATTTAACTGCTGCAGTAAAGCCTGACGGTCCGCATCCGTTTTTTGCGCCGCGGCTAAACGGCTGGAAATTTGCAGTACGTATTGAAACTGATTGATTCTATTACTCAAAGTTGACTCTAAGCTGCTTGGCAGCCAAAGAAACTCAGACACTACTATCACCAGGACAACGATAGTTAACCAAGTCTGTAACAGAAACCTATGCGCTACTCTCCTGATTTTATTGCCAACGTCCTCTGTGTTGTCTGTCTTTGCTGTACTCAATCAATCACCTTGGGAATCCTTCATCATACTCAGTTGCTTGTAAATGCAAACTGGTCTGCTAGTTTTTCTTAAACATCTTAAAAAAGTTATATAAATCACAGTAAATTAACTGTTTGTAAACTTATCGACAAGTCTACTGCACCTGAGTTACACAGTGGAGTAGACAGAGCGGCCTTGTCAGTTGCCAGCAAGACTAGCCATTGCACTACATAGCGGGGCCGACCTGAGCACCATAAACTGTACTCAGAAGATAACAGATTTATTCACATCTGCCCTAATTTCAAATGGCTTTCATGACCTGATCAGCCCAATTGATACTGTGCCTATATGCCACTTGATAAATAGCATTACCCATCCCCCCTTGCACAGCATCAAAATCTCCCTTTTGATAATGCTTGACGTCACTTAAAATGTCGCCCATTTTTCCCTCATGGACCAAAATTGCCTGGGCAATATCATGAGTCAGTGGCATTTGCTCCAGTAATTCGTTCATTTCAATATTTAACAGTGCATCCAGCTGCGACAGCAAGCCGACCATAAAGAAACTGATCGGATCATCCTCCCCGGACATTTCTGAGAGCAACTCACACATACGACCGCGCACTAACATGTTAGCCAGCAGATCATCGGGGACTTTATCATTCCCTGCTGTCATGAAGATAACAATCCAGCGCTTGATCTGGGCCATCCCCAATAAGCTAATCGCATGAGACAGCGAGAGTATTTTTTTAGGGGTACTAAAAGCGGCAGAATTGACAACTTTGAGAATTTTAAAGGTGAGTGCCGGATCGTTGAGTGCTATTTCCTCCAGGCTCCGGGCATCAGACCCAGCGCGATCGATCTCTGCTAAAAGTTGCAGTAATACAATTTTGTTAGCATTGATTTTTTTACCTTTAACAGTAGCAGGCTCACTCAAGAAGAAACCCTGGTAGAGCGAGAATCCCATTTTCACACACTCAAGATACTGCTCTTTAGACTCCACTTTATCGGCCAGTAACTCCAAGTGAAAGGGCCGCAATTTAGCAATCAACTTGGGCATGTTGTCCATACCTAAACGGCGGATATCGAGTTTAAGTATGTGCACTATATTTAACAGTACATCAAAACGTCTCTCACGGGGGTCGTAGTCTGCCAGCGCCAGACGAATTCCCTGCTTGCCAAGCTCTTTGAGTTTAGCGATCAATTCAGGGGTAATTACTGACCGTCCGAGAATCTCTAAAACGAAACGACCCTTGGGTAATTCTGGCAGTTGATCACTGAGCAGTAGTTCATCAGTCACTTTTATAAAACAGGGGACTATTTTTTCCACCCCATTTTGAATAACGTTGGCATAATTATTAGCGATTACTTCAAAAGTCGCGCTCTGATCGTCAATACTCGGGCAGAAGGCATTTTCTGCATTGCGAAATAGCAGCTCATAATATTCGACATCCCGATTCTTAGTATAAATAGAGTGCCGGGCAAACAGGATGTCCTGCTCTTGTAATTCGTTGTCACTTACCACTTTTAACTCCTAAGCAGAGGCTTTACACAAAGACCTTCAGCACTACTGTCTGCAATTTGTGCAAGCCACTAGTTACTGCAAAAATATAACCTTAATAACTACTCGACAACAGCGGCCCTGAGCTATTTATACCTTGTATGATATACGATTCTACAAATTAAACATCGTCTCAATCACAGATAAAAACGTCTATTTGCTGCTCGGTAATTATTTGTTGCACATCAACGGGTAGCGCCTTGTCAGTGACCAGAGCATCTACCTGGCTGAGATTGCCTTGCTTGACCATGGCACTGCGGCCAAATTTAGAATGATCAGCCGCTAAAATTACTTTACTTGAATTCTCAATAATCGCCTGAGCCACTTTTACTTCCCGAAAGTCGTAGTCTAATAAAGCACCGTCCCCACCTATGCCGCTAATGCCAATGATACCTATGTCCATGTTAAATTGGCCGATAAAATCACAAGTCGCCTCACCGACAATACCCCCATCACTGTGCCTGACTTCACCGGCGGCGATAATCACCTGGAAATCATCGTTAGCCGAGAGAATAGAGGCAACATGGATATTGTTGGTTACTATCCGCAGTCCACTGTGCTGTAACAGAGCCCTGGCGACCATTTCAGTGGAAGTGCCTATATTGATAAACAGTGAAGCCCCGTTTGGCACCATGCTGGCAACTTGCCCAGCCATCTTCTTTTTTGCAGCTAAATGATTGATTTTCCTGCTTTGATAATCTTCATTCTCAGTGCTGGACTCTCTTTCGGCACCGCCGTGATGACGGCGAATTTTGCTGGCGTCAGCCATTTGATTTAAATCGCGACGAATGGTCTGCGGGGTCACTTGAAACAGCTCGACCAGTTCATCAATACTGATAAAGCCCTTTTCATTGATCAAGTTTAAAATTCTGCTTTGTCTCTGTTGACTGGTCATAACTTTCCTATCAGTATGCTACCCATAATTTTTTTGATTATCCATTAGCTATAAAGAAGACAAAGTGTCTATCAACGCTAATGCAGTGTAGTAATCAAGTTTGGTAACATGCGAATACGCCCGCTATTTTTCTACAGACGTAGTCGCATATTCGTTTATATATTCTAGATTATTGCCCCACACTATTAATAGCAAGGCGAGATAATAATGAAAACATATATTCTTTCTATTGATCAAGGCACTACCAGCTCCAGGGCCATTATTTTTGACGCAGATGGCCAATTAATCAGCTGCGCTCAACAAGAATTTGAACAAATTTTCCCCAGTGATGGCTGGGTGGAACATCGCCCGCAAGATATTTTGCACAGCGCGCTCTCCAGCTGCAAAGAAGTATTACAGAACTCTGGCCTAGACGCTGAGCAAATAGCGACTATAGGCATAACCAATCAGCGCGAAACAACTATTGTCTGGGATAAAAAGACTGGCGAGCCGGTTTATAACGCCATTGTCTGGCAAGACCGTCGCACCCATGATTACTGCTCTGAACTGACTGAACAGGGGCACTGTGAATTAATAACAGCCAAGACAGGCCTATTAATTGACGCCTATTTTTCTGCCACTAAATTGCGCTGGATACTGCAAAACGTACCCGATGCCAGAGCGCGGGCCGAGGCCGGAGAGTTATTGTTCGGCACTGTCGACTGCTATTTACTCTGGCACTTGAGTGGCGGTAAAAGCCATTACACCGACGCCACTAACGCCTCGCGCACTATGCTGTTTAATATTCACAGCCAGGAGTGGGATGCACAATTGCTGGAATTGTTTGATATTCCAAGGCAGATGTTACCCCAAGTATTAGACTGCTCCGCTGACTTTGGCAACACTGATGCACAGCTGTTCGGCGCTAGTATTCCCATAGGCGGTATGGCGGGAGACCAGCAGGCAGCGCTGATTGGTCAAGCTTGTTTTGGACAGGGAATGGCAAAAAGCACTTACGGCACTGGTTGTTTTTTAATTATTAATACTGGAACCGTGGCGGTTAAGTCGCAACACCGCTTATTAACCACTGTTGCCTATCGTCTTAATGGCCAGGTCAACTATGCACTGGAAGGCAGTATATTTATCGCCGGAGCCGCTATCCAATGGCTTAGAGACGGGATTAAAATTATTGCCGATGCCAGCGAAGTAGAACAACTGGCCCGCTCTGCCAATACAGACAGCAAAGTCGTGATGGTGCCGGCATTCACCGGACTGGGCGCCCCGCATTGGGATCCTAATGCCCGCGCTGCGATATTAGGACTCACCAGAGACAGCGGTATTGCCGAAATAGTCGCTGCAGCTTTAAAAGCGGTGTGCTATCAAACCAAAGATTTAGTGACTGCCATAGAAGAGGAAAACATCCAGCTGGATACTTTGCGAGTCGATGGTGGTATGGCCAATAATGACTGGATGCTGCAGTTTTTGACCGACTTACTCGACGTCGAGGTTCAGCGACCGACACTGGTTGAAACAACGGCGCTGGGTGCCGCATACTTAGCCGGGTTGCAAGCCGGGATATTCAGTTCAGTAGAAGACATTACCCAGCGCTGGCAGTGCCAGGCAACCTTCAAGCCAAACTGGGATGATGCGCAGCGCGACAGCCATCAGCAGCTATGGCAGCAGTCAATAGAGAAGGTACTAAGCTGATCGCTAAACGGCTATTGATTAACTATCGGCAAACAAAAACTTCAGTTACCGTGCAGCCCCTGCAAACAGCAATACCGACCAAGACTCCCACCCGGGTGAGCGCAATGAAGAAAACAGAAACAATTTTTCATCGCGCTAAGCTAACTGCTGCTCTTCTCTTAACAACCCCTCTGCCAGAGCTCGCCACTGTAAATTTTCAGGATTTCCTTCAATGCGCTGGCCAAAAAGCTGGGTAATAGTTTCACCGCTGTCGTCATAGAGTTCAACCGATGTGATATAGCCGTCCACTGTTGGCTTGCGAATTAACCAGGCGCTGGCAATGTCATCTTCGAGCAGATGCAAATTGAATTCGGGATCGAGAATATTCAGCCAGGGCCCGAGTCTCTTGACGGTATAAATTTCGCCGGTGTGGATTTGAATATTGCCGCGATTGCCAACAAAGCACATTATTGATAACTCTGAAGTAGCTATTGCGGTTAAAAATGACGCTACTAAAGCCGGGTCGAACTGTTGCGCCAGAGGCTCTGAAACTATCGAGAATGCCTGCAGACGCGATACTTTGTGTTTTTTCAGCAGCCCTGAAAATTGATGCACATTGCTCATCTGTTGCCATTCTCCCACTAATTTTTCCCGATCAACTTCTTCACTGGCCAGATACTCTGGCTGGTCGTTTACTTCACTCAAGTGCAGTACTGACGATTGCGCCCAGCGAAATTTTGTCACTAAATCCCGATAACTAAACGCATAGCTATCGCTCTGCAAGAAGATCTTCTGGATAGCGGTGCCCGCTTGATCAAAAAATTGCAGACTGTACCTGAACCCTGTGGATACTGGTTCCTGAACGGCGAAAGCACTGGCCCAGCGACTTAGAATTATTCGCAGGTCAATCTTCCTGTCCTCGGTGATCACCAGACCCACAGTTCCTTTTATACTGACGTTAGCGTAAATGCCCTTGCGCTCATGCACCGCACTATTATTGCGGGTTAATGTCATGATGTAGCCCAGTGATGGCAATAGATAGATAATATCTGCAAATTTGTTCTGCAGCCGTATACTGCTGATACCGCACTGTTGATCAACTAATGTCGCCTGCGCTACTTGCAAAGTGCTGGCAATGTCCCTGAGGCGCATCTTCGGCTGTTGTTGTAGCAGCTGCGCATAATTTGCCTGCAGTGAACTTGCCGCACAAGAGACAGCTGCCTGGCTGTTAAATAGAGTCGCTAAATTTTCCACATTGTTCTCCTAGGCAAAACATTTACATTGCCTGTCGTTTTAAAAGAACAGCTCGAGCGCCCGTTCAAACTGTGAGGATTACGAAATCAGCAGTGTCCGCTCAGCGATTGACGCAACCTTCCACTTAGAGACAGAGCCTCTGAGCTATCGTTAACCTTTTGCTCTGTTGCGATATTTATTAGCCCACGCAGGTCCAATGCAACACCAACACTCTTACAATAGCCGAGTTGATCGTTGTCTGGCTGCTAATCTCTGGGGATTTGGTAGCATAAAGGGAAGCGTTATTCGCCGAGATTAAAGCACCACTAGGCAGGGGAAAAAAACATTACATGGTTAATGACCTGTTGGTCAGCTACATAGATTGCACAGCGGGCTCTGCACATTACACTTTTTGGCTGCCATAGCGGTGGCTGGGCCATGCAAAGGAGAAATTTCTTGTCATTTGCAGCGTTTATCTCACAACGAACTTGCGAGATACAGACGAGTGCAATACATGGCGCCCCAGCAAAAAACTATTAAGAGGAGATTAAACCTGTAGTGACTTCTTTATCACTTAGTCAAAATTAACTTTCCATTGCGGGTAATGCGTAATAAATAACGTTGATCGCTGTGCAAAATAATCAATTCGTTTTTGCCTTGCATTAATTTTTCTGTAGAAATAAATTGTTCTGCACTAATAATTGTAGAGTTCTGAGTAGACATTGTTTATCGCCAATCTAAATGATAATGATTTGTATTTAATCATTATTAGTCTACGTCTTCAAGTCTTTTTTTTGAACCGCTGTTTTTTCAGTTTATTGAGGTGCAGCCGCCTTATTGGCATGCCTTTATAAGGAAAATAACCATCGGCAATAAAGTTTTTCGCTATTTCTTGCTTGTTGAGCAATCTCTGACAGAGATTGCTATGTAGTGCTAAACGCTGTTGCAGCAGTAAAGCACTCTATTTTAACGCTTCAGCTAAACTAAGACAGCAGTGCCCCGCCCTCTACATCGATCACGGTACCCGTCGCATAATTAGTGGTCATAGCAAAGATAATGCCATTGGCCACTTCCTCTGCCTTACCCACTCGCTGCAGCGGAATATGTGAGGTCATCTGTGCTAATTGTTGCTGCTTATTATCGCCAAACGCATCCCACATAGCGGTATCTATTAAACCTGGAGACACAGCATTGATGCGTTTGGGTGCGATCTCAATTGACAGCGCCCGTACAAAGGCTTCCACTGCACCGCCTGTGCAGCTCAGTGAAGACATGCCAACTTTATACTTGCGCGCCGGGCTGCCACTAACCAAAGTGATAGATCCGTTGGCCTTAACATGCGGTTCACCAGCGCGTACCACATTGGTGTAACCCCAAAATTTCTGGAAGGCTGCGCCAAACTGTTCAGCCGTTTGCTGCATAAAAGGGGCAATAGTGCGATCGGCACCAGTGGCAGCAGAAACCAAATGATCTATTTCTCCCACTTCGCTAAATAACGCTTTCAGCCCCGCCTCATCATGAGTATCAGCAATACGAAAATTAACTGCAGCTGGACATTGGGCCCTGGCGCTGTCTAGGTTTTTTTGCGATCTGCCCGCGGCATAGACAATGGCACCCATCTCGGCAGCGGCCTTAACCAAAGCCAAACCTATGCCTGAGGTCCCACCTATAACAACCACAGTTTTAGCCGATAAATTTTGCATATAACTCTCCAGAAAATTGATAAATTGCCGACTTAATAGAAGGCGAGTGATTTTTTGCCATTAAAGAGGTTTTGGCCAAATCCACAGTATCTTTAATGCGCCACCTAAATCGAAAAATCACAGTTAAAGGTAGCTATCGGCAAGACTTTGCACCTTTTACTGACGACTATCAATAATTTTCCATATTTACTTCTCCAAACAGTTACTGCTGCAGTAAGATAGCAGTGCCAAAAAGCATGACTGTTTTTCAGGTGTCACCAGGCAATGACATTTTCAGCGGTAAATCTGCATTATGTTTGGCGAATATACGGATTGTGTCGCTAAACATTTCAATATTCCACAAAGGTTATAATTCGATGACAAATAGTTCTGATGGTAGAGAAAGAGAATTTTCCAGCGATCAACAGTTAGTTTCTATCACCGACCTGCAGGGGAAGATTCTTTATGCTAACGATGCGTTTTGTGAGATAGCGGGCTATACCGAAGAAGAACTCGTAGGCCAAAACCACAGTATTGTCAGACATCCGGATATGCCTAAAGCTGCCTTTGCCGACTTGTGGAGCAAATTAAAACAAGACCTTCCCTGGCGTGGGTTAGTGAAAAACCGCTGCAAAAATGGCGATTATTACTGGGTTGATGCCTATGTAACCCCTCTCTATGAAAACAACAGTATCGTCGGCTACCAATCTGTGCGGGTTAAGCCTAGCCAAGTGCAAAAAAGTGCCGCCGCTGCGCTTTATAAAGATATTAATAATGGCAAGAGGGTCGGCGACTTTCATGCCAATAGCACCTTGAAATATGCTCTTAGTGCTCTGTTATTAATAGCCTCTATAGCGGCGCAATTCTACACTGACTCCACCATTTTCAACATTGGTATACAACTGGCCTTTATCGCCTCAATTTTTTTGGTTTTCTCAGAGGAACTGATCAGATTTCCAAAATATGCCAAGAAACTTGCCACTGAAATTGACAGCCCCTCAAGACTTTTAATAAGTGGCAAAGGCCTGATCGCAATAGTACGTTACCGCAGTCAATTGCTACAGTCGAGAATCACTACAGTACTGGGAAGAGGCTTAGATGTCGGCAGGCAACTAAGCGATATTTCTACACAACTAGAAAATTCAGCGGGGCAATCTCTGCAGGGAGCTGAACAGGAAAAAGTGCATCTATCTGAGCTTCTACTTTCCCTCAGAGAGTTCAACGACAGTATCAGTGCAGTTAATAGTAATACTATAGAGACTCACGAGAAGGTCGAAAACGTCTACGATGAATGTAAGAAAGCCATCGAAGTCATCCAGAGAACGCAACAGAAAATTTCTACACTTGCAGGTAATGTCGGCTCCGCCTCGCAGACCGCACAGGGCATGATAGAAAACGCCAACAACATCAGTCAAACCATGGAAGAGATCAATGGTATTGCCTCGCAGACTAACTTACTGGCCTTAAACGCCGCCATTGAAGCCGCCCGCGCAGGTGAGCAGGGACGCGGCTTTGCAGTAGTGGCTGATGAAGTGAGAAACTTATCAAAACGCACCCAGACAGCTGCAGGTAATATTCAGGACTCGATCCTGCAACTACAGGAAGTATTAGGTAATTTCAGTGAACTGATGAATCAGAGTCAGGACCAGGCTGAAGATTGCAACCAAGAGAGCACTGAAACCAGAAGCAGTGTCGACAACATTACCGAGCTAATGAGCCAGGTCAGTTCAATGACCTTGCAGATTAGTTCAGCGACGGAGCAGCAGCAGAGCGTTGCCAACCAGTTTACCGCTAGCTTGCAAGACATAGAGAGCATTGCTCAGAACAACGCCGAGCTGGCACAAACTGTTAAGCAAAATGGTGACAATATTCATGACAAAACTATGATTATCAAAGAGTTGAGTAATACATTTAAATAGCTAGCAGCTGTATATAAGTATCTCTGAGCCCGGCGCCCTCTGGCGCCGGATTCATCTTTGCACTATTTAATTTGCCGCAATTTAGCGTTTTCATCGCCAGGGTGAAGACACAGGATTTATTCACATGCTCCCTGACAAATCAAAATTTCTGCTGCTGTTGTGCTGCATCTTGTCTCTGGGCTTTATCGCCACCAATATGGTCGGCTACTTTGTCGCCAGGGACTCTCTATCTAAACAGATTTCCGGCGATACACTGCCGTTGATCGGCGATAACATTTACTCAGAAATCCAGCGAGATCTGTTAAAACCTATCGTCATTTCCTCTGTGATGGCTAACGATACCTTCCTTAGGGACTGGGTGCTGGCGGGGGAGGAGAATCCGCATAGAATTCAACGCTACCTGAAAAAAATCCAGGACAGCTACCAAACCGTCACCAGCTTTTTCATCTCCGATGCCACCCTTACTTACTACCATTCCAGTGGTATTTTGAAGACACTCTCGCAACACAATGAAGCAGACCAGTGGTATTTTGATGCCAAAAACATGACTGCTAGCCATGAGATCAATGTTGATTTTGATCCATCCGCTGCCAGCCAATTAACGGTATTTATCAATTACAAAGTGTTTGACGCTAAAGGTAAGTTTCTCGGAATCACCGGAGTGGGGTTGGCGCTGTCAGCAGTGCGCGAATTGATCGAAGATTATCAGTACAAGTATCACAGAGAAGTGTTTTTCGTCGATAAAAAGGCTCAGTTGACCTTACATGGGACACAGGTCCCCAAGGGCACTGTGCCAGGCCATAACATCATCGGGGCTGACATTGAGCAAAAGATCATCAACACTGACAGAAGCTCCTTCAACTACCAACAAGATTCACAGCAAATATACATCGACAGCCGCTTTATCGAAGAATTCAACTGGTACCTGATCGTCAGGCAAACCGATGAGTACCTACAGGGCAGTATTTTTGACTCTCTGCTAGTTAATCTTCTGATTTCATTAGTAATTACAGCTGTAGTACTGACCTTTAGTTGGCGCACTTTAAGCGGCTACCAGCAGCAATTAGAGAAAATGGCCATTACCGACAAGCTGACAGGGCTCAACAACAGGCAAATGCTCGAGCCGGTACTGGAACAGCTGTTCAAGCTCTCTAGCCGACATAACTACCAGCTATCTGCTGCCGTGTTAGACATAGACAATTTTAAAGCCATTAACGACCAATATGGTCACCCTTTTGGCGACAAAGTCTTAGTGGCTGTAGCAGAGTTAATTCGCGACCTGACCCGGGAATCGGACGTATTATGCCGCTGGGGCGGTGAGGAGTTTTTAATTTTGATGCCCAACTGCTCCAGTACTGACGCGCACAGCTTTGCCTGTAAAGTTCAGCAGCAGCTGGCAACAAGCAGTTTCGATATAGAGCAGCGGAAAATTAACATTGAATTGAGTATTGGTATCTCGCAAAAAGAACACGAAGATAAAGCGGAATACTTAATTTTTCGCGCCGATCAGGCACTGCTCTGCGCCAAGAGAGCAGGCCGCAATACCATAGTGGTAAATTAGGGAAAAATCGACAAAGTTGCAGTGATTAGAGTCAATTTTTTTACCTTTCTCTTAGCTACATACGACAAGCTCAGTTATTTTTATTAAAGCTAATTGACTCGTATTGCTTCCTGTTCTATTACTGTGATGAAATAACGAGTTAACATCAACATGTACACTTACAGCTACACCAAACAACGGACGTCAGGAGAGCGAATGTTAGACAGTACCCAGCTTAATAATTATCGTGAAAATGGTTATTGCGTGATAGAAAACTTTAAAACGTTGCAGCAGTGCCAGCAATTGCAAACGCGGGCAGGTAAAATAGTTGAAGAGTTTTCTGCCGATGACATTAGCGTGTTCAGTACCAGTGAGCAACAGCGCAATGCCGATGATTATTTTTTAAGCTCCGGGGATAAAATTCGCTGTTTTTTTGAACAGGAGGCGATCGGCGACTCCGGTGAGATTAAAGTTGAGAAAAGTCGAGCCATAAATAAGCTCGGACACGCCATGCATCAACAAGATGCGGTTTTTCGTCAATTCAGCACTGACAGTAAATTAGAGCAGATTTGCCAGCAGTTGGGCTTTGTAGACCCAAGGTTACTGCAGAGTATGTATATTTTTAAACAACCGCGCATCGGCGGCGAAGTTAATATCCATCAGGACTCCACTTTCCTCTACACTGAGCCGATGAGCTGTGTCGGCTTTTGGTTTGCCCTGGAAGACGCCACCTTGGAAAACGGCTGTCTATGGGGAATGCCCGGCGGGCACAAAACTCCGTTGGAAAAAATCATGAAGCGTCGCGACAATGATATAGGGATAGAATTTACGCAGCTGGCAGACAATCACTACAGCGAGAGTGATTTTGTACCACTGCAAGTCAGCGCCGGTTCTCTGATTTTCTTCGACGGTCGCTTTCCGCACTTTTCCCATGCTAACCGCTCGGCGAAAACGCGTCACGCTTACACTTTGCATGTTATTGAAGGCTCTGCTGAGTATCCGCGCAGCAATTGGTTGCAACGCGAAGACCAGCAGAGCTTCCCCTCTTTCGAGCAGTTGAGAGCAATGTAGACAACACTCAGTTGCAAAGCTTGCTGCCCCAAAGCCTTTCCCCTTATTCACTGAAGAATGCATTATGTCTTTAACTACCATGTCGCTATTTATTCCCACTTTTTTCCTGGTCTCTATTACTCCTGGAATGTGCATGTTATTAGCACTGACACTGGGGATGTCGATAGGGGTACGCAAAGCCATGTACATGATGTGGGGAGAATTACTGGGGGTGGCAATTGTCGCCTCGGCCGCGGCCCTTGGTGTGGCAACACTGATGCTGCAATTACCCGAAGCTTTTATTTTTTTGAAACTGGCTGGCGGAGCGTACCTGGCATGGTTGGGCTATCAAATGTGGTGCTCTCGCGGGAGGTTAGTACTCACTGACAGCGAGAATCCGCCCGCACAGGCAGGTATGCAACTGGCGTTAAACGGTTTTGTAACGGCAATTGCCAATCCCAAAGGCTGGGCATTTTTCATCACTTTGCTGCCCTCATTTGTGGTTACTGAGCAACCATTAGCCCCGCAACTAACGGCAATGATTGCTATTGTGATGGTACTTGAGTTCACTGCAATGATGATCTATGCCAGTGGCGGAAAAGCACTGCGGCATTTACTGATGAACAAACACAATGTCAGATTATTGAACCGAATTTCCGGCACTTTAATGATCGCTGTCGGCGCCTGGTTGGCATTTAGCTAAGCGGCTTGCGCACAGATCCAAGTAGCGTATCTGCGGAAAAATTGTCTATTTATTTATCAATTTACGCATTCACCTGCCCCCCCAGTTCTGCTACTCTATGCCCAGTGGTGCCAAGGGGAGGTAAAAACTCCGCCCTTTGCTAAACTTAGCATGATTACAAGTTTAGGTTTATGACATTTCAGCGCGCTGAATATGCTGTAGAGGTTAAATGGGAAGTGAGACAATCGCAGGTCGATTCAGCCTTCGCTGCCCCCGCAACGGTATGGTTTTGCTAAAATATATTTTTAGAGTACAGAACAAGAGCCCGGAACCAGCCACAACAGTATCGTTATCAAAGAACATCCAATTTATTTTTTACCTATGTACACGGGGATGTGTACTGGAGATGATTTATGCAAAATATCCAATCGAGTGTTGCAACTCAAGCCCCTAGTTTAGCCGTTTCAAATACTAAGCAAATTGTCGCTGCACTGGCCCTAGGTGTTGCACTAGTACTGTTTGTCGGTTTTGCCCCTATGGAAGTCATCCATAACGCGGCACATGATGCCCGTCATGCCTTCGCCTTTCCCTGCCATTAATTTCAGCTAAACACTGAAAATTAACCAGCTGATAAATCTTACTCTGTAGCAGCGAGTGAGTTCGGCCGTTTAAATAATGCAGCAACAACTCAATTTTTTAGGGCATAATCATGACTCTGCGCAACCTTATTCTATCGGCTTTGATGGTCGGTGTGATCTCCGGCCTCTGTTACGGCCTGTTTCAACAATTACAAGTCAATCCTCTAATCTACGCAGCTGAAGCCTATGAAGTAGCAGAACCCGCTGATACGGCGGCTAGTGACGGCCACTCTCACGATCACGGAGAGTCCTGGGGACCTGAAGATGGAATGCCACGTATGGCGTTTACTTTAGGTTCTAACATCACCATCGCCTTCGCTCTGGCGCTGATTATGATTTCACTGATGGCACTGCACAATCAAAAATCTGCAAAACCTAAGCTGGACGCACTGCGCGGTGCCGCTTGGGGAATCGTGGCTATGTTCTGTTTCTTTGTCGCTCCGGCGATGCTCGGACTGCACCCTGAGGTACCAGGGACCAAAGCAGCTGATCTGGAGAGCCGACAAATTTGGTGGCTATTTTGCACTTTAGCCAGCGCCACAGGTATAGCGATTGTCTATTACGCCCCAAAACTATTTAAAGCCGCCGGGCTAATAATTGTTGCTGCACCGCATTTAATCGGCGCACCGCTGCCCACTGAGCATGGTTTTGCCAATACCGATCCGATCGCAGTGCAAGCGTTGACTGAACTCACTAGCCAATTTTATATGATGACAGCCATTGGCATGCTGATCTTATTCATTATCATGGGTGCACTCTCTGGCTTGAGCCTGAAGAAGTTCATCCGCAGCGGCACATAAACAACAGTTTATATGTTAACAGCGCAACAAATCAGCCAGCTGTTTATGCTCTTTACACAAGGGGATAAACAGCTAGTGACGCAATTGCGCCATTGCTGTCCCGAGGCAGTCGTTGAGACACAATGGCAATTCACCCTACCAGTGCTGCACCAGTTTGTGCAGCATTTTTACGCACTTGAAAACAGCAATTACCAACGTTTTCGCAGCACGCTATTCAATAGCAGTATCAACCATGATTTAGCCGCTGTGGGTTGGACCATTAATATAGCAATCAACCGGGCTAATGTAGATCGCAGTGTCTATGTATTGCAGCAATTAGGGGCGTGATTGCCAGCTGTAATCTGGCAGTTCTCGTTGCTGCTTAAGTAATAACGCGCCATGCAAGACTGAGCCACTGCATCAAAGCTTGGACGCGTGCAGCGGTATTGCATAGTGAATCACAGATTCCTTAGAGTGCGGATCATAATCACGACCGTAAACCTCCAGATCTGGCCCTCCACTGTGGGTCTCCCCCGAACCCAACAACCAGCTCGAATAGACATAGTTAACAGTATTGTCTAACGCTGTGGCCGCCCCTTTGTGGGTAAACATCGCATAGCGTGACTTATCGATAATAATGCTGTGCATGCCCTTAGGCACAGCACCGAGGCGACTAACAGCTATTGCCGCGTGATACTCCAACAGATCGCTGTCTTCTGCCACTTGCTGTATAACACCGTAACAAGTGCCCCCTATCGAATGCGCTACTTCAGGGATGCGCGCCACAAACTCTGCCCAAAGCCCCGGCAGCTTATCTGCGATATTATTCTTCTGTGAATCAACACTGTAAAAACGTGTTCTACAGCCCACCAGTTGCATTTCACTGCGCTGGTAAACCTGCGGCGTCAGCGATACATTTTTCTTCAGGTGGGCTAAATACTGGCGATTAAACTGCAGCTTATTCAGGAACAAACTCTTATCTGCCAGTTTGCGGTACTCATTGGGTGTGAGCTTAAATGAATCTTTAAAGGCGCGACTAAAACTCTGCTGCGATTCAAAGCCGGCGCAGAAGGCGATATCAATGATGCGCATATCGCTAGTCAGTAATTTATCCAGAGAGTTGGCGAGTCGACGGGAGCGAATATAGGTTTTCAGCGTTTCATTGGTCAGCCCTTTAAAAATACGTTGGAAATGCCACTGACTGATCCCCGCCTCAGCGGCGACTCTGGCAATCACAATGTCAAAGTCCAGGTTGGCCTCGATGTAGTCGATCCCAAGCTGTACGCTTTTTAAATAATCCACACTCATACCTTTAAAAGAAACCTGTCATAGTAATTAGCTGGCCTGCAGTACCGTCTCTGCCTAAACTCACTACTCACTACCTTTGGGTTAGAAGTGTCCATTATGCTCAGCAGATAGATTGAGTTTTGTCATTTTGTGCTTTCGACACTATTTATTCACTGGCTAATCTATTACCTGAGTATCAATACCAATAGCGTATTTCTTTAATTTTAACGCGATAGTGTTATGGGATACCTGCAGCCGCTGCGCCAGCTTGCGTGAGGAGGGATACAGTGGATATAAACTGCTTAATAGCTCCTTTTCAAAATCACCCAGAGCACTCTGCCAGTTTTCAATCGTTTCAATTTTCTGTGCCATAGCCACACTAGTATCCACAGGCGCTAGCTCTGTACATAAATGCTGATGTTCTAACATACCACCATCGGACATAGCCACTGCACGAAACAATGCATTTTGCAGCTCTCTGATATTTCCCGGCCAGTGATGGGCCATCAATTTGTCTAACGCCGCGGCTGAAATCTGTGGCGCCTCACGACGAGTCTGCTCGGCAGCTCGGGTAATAAAGTGTCTGGTCAGAGCCGGTATATCTGCCCGGCGCTGACGCAGCGGCGGCACTTGTAAGTTGAGCACATTGAGGCGGTAATACAGATCTGCACGGAATATTTTTTTCTCCATCATGCTCTGTAAATCCCGGTGAGTAGCACTGATAATGCGCACGTTTACGGTGATCTCTTTCGCACCACCTATACGCCTGAAACTAAAGTCCTGCAGAAATCGCAGTAATTTTGCCTGCAGATAAGCGGACATTTCACCTATTTCATCCAACAGTATCGAGCCGCCATCCGCCAGTTCGAACAGCCCCGGCTTGCCGCTTTTACTGGCACTGGAGAATGCCCCGGGGGCGTAGCCAAACAACTCACTCTCCAGTAGGTTTTCCGGCACCGCAGCACAGTTAATCGCCATAAAAGGAGCGCCGGCGCGCACCCCGCTGTCATGTAATATGTGGGCAATCAGCTCCTTGCCTGTGCCGGTCTCACCCTGAATTAATACAGGCATATCTAAGCTGGAGAATCTCTGGGTAATCGCCAGCAACTTTTGTGTGGCAATGGATGAGCCTATTAGCGACTGGCTACTCTCGCTGCCACTGTGATTAACCGCGGAAATTTGCTGACCGAGCCGGCGCAAGCTCTGTAACAGTATTACCGCTCCTGAGACTGATTTGCGATCGCCGTTATAGGAAAAAAATGGCGTTATCTGCGCCAAAAAAGACTGTCCGGCACAACTTATATCTATGCTTGTCGAGTACTCGCTAAGCAGAGTTTGCAGCGGACAATCGATAAAATCCGTCATCGATAATCCCTGCAGCTCATCTTTTGCTCTGCCCAATAAAGTCGTCGCGGCACTATTCGCCAGTAGTATTTTGCCGGTGCTGTCGATATCCAGAATTGGATCCTGCAGCTTAGATAACACCGCATCTAAGTGCTGGGCGCGTCTCTCGCCCGGTAGCAAATCCACTTCGACCACTTCGATGATGCCCTCTATCCCCTGCAGCCCTTTAACCAAATCGGACAAATCAACCTGATGATCCAACTGTACAAAAGTGTGATGCTGATGCATTTCCACTCTGATTAAGTTCCAATTCTGGCGTGTGAATACTTTAAGAATCTCTTGAGTAATGCCAATTCGGTCCTGGGAGCGGATATCAAAGCGCATTGTATTTTATCTCGTCATATTTTTATGACATTGTAATAAAAACATGACAGATAGGCAAATAGCTCTAATCACTGTGGATATTCCTCAGGGACTGGCTTTACTTGCTATATAGCGGAGTATTTTGCAAAAAGAGATGTCATGTTTTTATTACAGAAAATTCACTATTCAATCACACATATAGATTAAACATTTGTTTTATAAAGGCATTTTAATACTTGGCACAAGCTTTGCGTTAACGAAAGCAGATAATAATGCTAATTAGGGTAAGCAAATGACGATCACAAATAAAAATATCAAAGGTGACTCCCTGGGCCAGAGTGCTCTGGACAGTGACGTTCGTTGGACCTCCGACTTAAAGCGTCAGCGCAATGCCGGTCCATCGCTCTCGCATAAGGACTGGTCTGCTGCAGGTTTTTCAACCAGAGCAGTACATGCAGGCACTATGGATGATGAAGCATCCGGCGCCGTAGGCACGCCTATTTATCAGACCACCACTTTTATTTTAGGTGAGGAGCAGTACCGTTCAGTGGAAGAGGGCTACGCCCGCGACCGCTTTATCTACACACGCTACGGCAACCCTAATCAGTGGGCACTACAAACTAAACTGGCCGCTCTGGAAGGCGCTGAATCAGCGCTGGTATTTAGTTCAGGCATGGCCGCTATCACTGCCACTGTGTTAGCACTGGTAGACAAAGGGGCGCATATAGTTTCCTCGAATGAATTGTACGGTGGCACTTATAACCTGTTTAACCAGGAGCTACCGACTTTTAACATGAGCGTCAGCTACGTTGACCCACGCGATTACGATGCCATTGAAGCGGCGATAAAGCCCAATACACAAATTTTATACTTTGAAGCTTTAACTAACCCACTGTTGAAACTGGTTGATATTAAACGCCTGGCGGCAATAGCTAAGCGTCATCAACTGCGCTTGGTCATTGACGGTACTTTTCTGACTCCGATCAGTTGTCGTATCGTCGAGATGGGTGCCGATGTCGTCATTCACTCCGCCTCAAAATATTTAAACGGTCACTCAGACGTGATTGCCGGTGCGGTGATGGGTAGCAGAAAGCTGGTAGACATGATCTGGCCACGGCTATTAACCTACGGCGGTAGTCTGGATCCACACGCCTGCTTTCTGTTTGAGCGCGGCTTAAAAACCTTATCTATCCGCATGGCCGCACACCAGCTCTCAGCCCTAAAATTGGCACAGTATTTAGCGACTCACCCGCTGATAAACTTCGTTTACTACCCTCTGCTGGACTCCCACCCGGATTACCAGTTGGCCAGGAAAGTGCTCAATAATGGCGGCGGTATGATCGCCCTGGAAGTACAAGGTGGCGATAGCGCGGCACTTAAATTACTGGACAAGCTGCAGATTCCTAAACAAGCCACCAGCTTAGGCGGAGTAGAGTCATTAATCAGCTTGCCATACAACACCTCACACGCCGGTTTTACCTCTAAACAGCGCGCGCAAATGGGGATAAACCCCGGTTGCATTCGCCTGTCGGTAGGCATCGAAGACGCCGAAGATTTAGTGGCCGATTTTAAGCAAGCACTGGCTTATCTGTAAAAAATTATTCTGTGGCAGAGCTGCTCTGCCCACAAAAAAAATAACTGGAGAATAAGATGCGCAACGCAATTTCTGTTACCGGACTGAGTGAATTTGTTAACGAGATCAAAGAAGACGCCGCTGAGGGAGTCGCCAAGTACGGGGTACAGCTGGACTGGCAGAGCGGTACCCGCTCTAAAGTAACCACGCTGCCTATGAGCATTGGTCCACATACCGTGAGTCGCGACTTCAGCTGGGAGGTTGATGAGCCGAGACAATTACTGGGTTGCAACCATGCGCCAAATCCGCAGGAGTACCTGCTATCGGGTGTTGGCGCCTGTATTTTGGTCGGCTTTGCCGTGGGTGCTTCGGTGCTGGAAATCCAGCTTGAATCGCTGCAAGTAACGGTGCGCGGCGAGCTAAATCTGGCCGGTTTCTTGGACATAGACCCACAGGCATCGGTTGGATTTACTGAGCTGCAATACTGCATCCAGGTAAGCGGCGACGGTAGTGATGAGCAGTTTGAACTGCTGCGCCAAACAGCGCTAAAGCAGAGCCCGAATGCCATGACGGTCATGAATGGCGCTGCGATCAACGGCGAATTAATCATCAACAAATAGCGGATATGGTAATAAGCGCTGCCCGGTTTGGGCAGACTTATTGACATGCTCCGGTTACAACAGCGGCGTTTTAGAAAAGCGTGCGCTGTTTCCCTGCAGAGGAACCAGTAAGTAGAGGCTAAAGCCTAGTACTTCAATATTAACTAGCATCGGGCGCGGGTAATACCCAGGCCCGGTATTTGTGTGATCCACAGCCACTAGTTGTTATGCAGTTCAAGAGACTGAATGTATCTTCCTCGCAACTCGTTCAGCCGGTCTGAAATTCAGGCCGCTGCTGGACATTTCTAGATGACAATAATCTAGTTTTTCTCCACTGTCTGGCCCCTCCATTTTGAACCTGAGGCCCAGACAGTGTTTTTTATGTATTACCCGCAGTGCTTTGCTCTGTATTGCCGGGTCAGTTTGGATACCTTTGGAAATTGTAATGAACAACTTAAACACTGGCTATAACCCATCTGGGGATGAAGATATAGCGTTAGAAAATTCCGAGTGGACCGATGCTCTGCAAGACATCTTAAACTCTCAGGGCGATAACCGCGCTCTGGACATATTGCGCAATTTGCAAAACTACCTGCTTGGCAAAAACATCAATCTAACTGAGGCCACCCTCAATACGCCGTACCGCAATACTATTGCTATAAACCAACAGCCCGCATACCCGAACAATCCGGAGCTGGAGGCGCAACTGGAAAACATCATCCGCTGGAATGCTATGGCTCTGGTGCTCAAAGCCAATGATCAGGGCACTGGTGTCGGCGGACATATCGCCACTTATCAATCGGCGGCCACTATGTTGGAAGTCGGCTTTAACCATATTTTCAAAAACAAGACCGCCAACTACGGTGGGGATCAATTATTTGTACAAGCCCATGCGGCACCTGGTCTATATGCCAGAGCTTTTATTGAAGGGCGTTTGAGTGAAGAACAGCTGACTAATTTTCGACGTGAGTTACAGGATGGCGGTGGCTTAAGTTCTTACCCGCATCCACGGCGTATGCCGGACTTCTGGCAGGGACCGACCGCCTCTATGGGTCTGTCTACCCCCTCAGCTATCTATCAAGCACGCTTTATGAAATACCTGGAAAACCGCGGTTTAAAAAATAAGGATGGCGGCAAAATATGGTGTTTTATCGGTGACGGCGAGTCCGATGAACCGGAAGTCCTGGGCACAGTCAACATGGCCACCCGGGATAACCTGGACAATTTAGTCATGGTGATCAACTGTAACTTGCAGCGTCTAGATGGCCCAGTGCGAGGCAATGGCAAGATTATCCAAGAGCTCGAAAGTAGTTACCGCGGTGCCGGCTGGAATGTCATTAAAGTCATTTGGGGCAGCGAGTGGGACGAACTGTTTTCCCGCGATCACGACGGGGTATTGCAGGCGCGCATGGACCGGGCCGTGGATGGTGACTACCAGTTCTATACCGTTTCCGATGGCCCCACGGTAAGAGACCACTGGACCGAGGGCGATCCTAAGCTGGAAGCACTGATGAAAACCTTGTCCGATGAGCAGATTCGCTGCATCCGCCGTGGCGGTCAGGACCGCGACAAAATTTTTGCCGCCTTTGATAAGGCGCTTAAAAGCACCGGAAAACCTACAGTTATTCTGATGAAAACAGTTAAGGGAGACGGTTTAGGCGCATCTGCTGAAGGGCAAAATACCAGCCATCAGAAAAAGCAATTCACTGTCGAGGAGCGTATCGAAATCGGTCGCCGTTTTGGTATTCCACTGAGCGATGCTGAGCTCGGTGATGCCAAACTGTACAAGCCTGCAGAAGATAGCCCGCTGCTAAAGTACCTGCACGCCAGACGCAGTGATCTGGGGGGGTACTTACCCTCGCGCAAAGTAGATTATCAGCAAATAAAAGCACCGCAGTTAAGCCTCTTCAAGCAGGCAATCGAAGGCACTAAACGCGAGCAATCGACCACAATGGCTTTTGTGCGCATGTTATCTAATTTGCTTAAAGATAAGCAAATAGGCAAATATGTGGTGCCAATTGTGCCGGATGAAGCACGTACCTTTGGTATGGAGTCGCTATTTAATCAGTTTGGTATCTACTCGAGTGTCGGACAAAAATACAACCCGGTAGATTCCAGCTCGCTACTGCCTTACAAAGAAAAAATAGACGGTCAATTGCTCCAGGAAGGCATTTGCGAAACCGGTGCGATGGCCTCCTTTATGGCCGCGGGCACCGCTTATGCCAATTACGGAGTACCGACTATTCCGTTTTATATTTTCTACTCAATCTTCGGCTTTCAGCGAGTCGGCGACATGATTTGGGCTTGTGCCGATAATTTAGCCAAGGGATTTTTACTCGGCGCCACTGCCGGGCGCACTACCCTCAATGGTGAGGGACTTCAGCATCAGGACGGGCACTCACACGCAGTGGCGGCTACTGTCCCCAATATGTATAGCTACGACCCCGCGTTTGCCTTTGAACTGGCAGTGATCATTCGCGATGGCATTGAAAGAATGTACCAGAGAGACGAAAAAATCTTTTACTACATCACCCTCTACAATCAAAATTACCTGATGCCGGCAATGCCTGAGTCAGACGATGTTGAGCAGGGTATTTTACAGGGCATGTATCGATTCTCTAAAGATAGCTCTGCGGGTTTAAAAGTGCACTTGTTAGGCAGTGGTAGCTTGATGCAAGAAGTATTGGATGCAGCTGAAATCTTGAAACAATACGGCTGCAGCACGGACATTTGGAGTGTCACTAGCTACAACCAACTTTTGCGCCAGGCACAGTCGACTGAACGCGCCAATATGCTAAATCCGCAGCAGTCACAGATGAACTATATCGAGCAGCTACTGGCCAACGAGAGAGGCGCTTTTGTCGCGGTAAGCGATTACCTCAAGTCTCTCCCCAACGCAATCAGTGCCTGGTTCCCGGGTGGTTTAAGCAGCTTGGGCACCGATGGTTTTGGCCTCAGTGAAAGCCGGCCTACCTTAAGGGATCATTTTGAAGTGGACGCCCGTTACATTGCCTGGTCAGCGTTAACTAGCTTGTTCCGTCAGGGACAATTCTCAGAGCAGCAGTTAGAACAGGCGCGCACTGAACTGTCTATCCCGACAGAGAAAGCTGATCCTATGCTGTTTTAAGCTGAATGAATTTTACCCTTTTAGCCACTAGCCAGCGGATCCGGTTAGTGGCTATTTTTTAAAAGATTTTGAGATACCCGCATGAGGTTTTGCGGGTATTTGGAGTAGTTAATGAGCAGTGAATTAATCATCAAATTAGATGCACAAGGCGAGGGAGAAGTGATTGAATACTCCGTTGCTATCGGCGATAGCGTTAGCGAGGGAGACTCTCTACTGGTAGTTGAATCGGACAAAGCCAGCATGGACAT